>QGCX01000302.1_pt1 | contig 10523 bp, 10 predicted proteins | sample 4708031 | NCBI WGS metagenome assembly QGCX01 (sample SAMN08941163, study PRJNA450518) | Sediment metagenome, whole genome shotgun sequencing project. | reverse complement strand
AAGCCTTACCTGATCCAGATTCTGTCCAATGAAACTGCTGCTTATACGCGTCTGTTCTACACCTATCTATTCCAGCAAGGCAGTGATTTCTTCGCCAACCCAGACAAGATTTCACTACAAACTGCGGAAGCGAAAAAAATTCTGACGTTGTTTAAAACCATCTACGATGAAGATTTAACCACTAAAAATATGGATTATCCGGCTACCGTTTCTGCCTTTACCAGTGCAAGTGGTGGTATTCTATTGAACGGCAACTGGTTATTAGGCAGTTATACTCAGGAATCCGAAACGGCAGGAACCGAGATTTATCAGTCGTATAAAGTGGCACCGTATCCACAACTGTATGCGGCGAATGAACACTATGTTGACGGTCACTCCTGGGTTGTGCCGAATAAAAAACGTAATGCTGAAAAAGACGCAGCAATTGCCAAATTCTTTAAATTCTTTGTCGACAATGACTATGAATGGGCACGCACCGGCCACTTGCCAAGCGTAAAATCGGTACTGGATAAACCTGAATTTTTGGCTCTGCCACATCGTTCTGAAATCCTGTCGCTGACCAAAACCGGTCACGGCCTGCCATCCGGAGTTAAACGCCAATTCGCTATCCAGGACATTATTGGTGAAGAACTGGCCGCCGGTATTACAGGCGCGAAATCGATTGATGAAGCACTGGCCGATGCAGAACAACGCGTCAATGATCTGTTAAGCAATCTATAAATAACAATAAGAAGTAAAAGCTATGCGCAAGAAAAAAATTACTATGTCGGATATTGCCAACGCGGTAGGGGTTTCCCAGCCGACGGTATCGGTGATTTTAAACGGTTCCGATAGTATTAAAGTGTCGAATGACACCAGAGACAAGGTTTTGAAAAAAGCTCAGGAACTGGGCTATAAAATGAAAACCAATGTCCAGCACGCTTCGACACACAAGCGCATAGCTTTTTTAGTCAACAGCCTGAACATGCATGACCCGTTTATCAATGCCATTACCAGCGCCAAAGTTCGCGCCTGGGAGATGGATGCAGTACTGGTTGTCTATGACTACGAAGATAATGAAGATCTCAAAGCATCACTGCTTAAGGAAATTGAATCCAACAATTACCAAGCACTGATCTATGCGGCTAACACTCCAAAAACCATTGATGAAAAACTGGATGTAACACTGCCGATTATCTTTCTCAATTGTACCAACGAGCCATATCTGCCGACTCATCCGGCAATTGTCACATCAGATTTTCTCGGCGGCTATAAGGCCACCCGCCATCTGCTTAATCACGGCTACCGCGATATTGCTATGGTAACGGGTGAGACCTGGTCAGAATCCTCACAGCAACGTGAACGAGGCTTTCGCCAGGCAATGACTAACTCCGATATTCTGCTCAATGAAGAGTGGATTGTTGAGGGGAACTGGTCAGTAAAACAAAGTTATTTGCAGACCGAGCATCTGCTTTCATTACCTAATCGTCCGCGCGCCATCTTCTGCGCCAGTGATTTAATGGCGCTCGGAGTATATCAGGCAATAGCCCATCACCATTTAGAGATCCCCAAGGATATTGCCGTCATGGGATACGATAATCAGTTACTGGCCGCACAGCTTACACCTACCCTTTCGTCTATTGATTTACCTTATGACGAAATGGGGAAAATTGCCGTCGAAACAGCACTCTCTCCTACCCCTCCGGAATTGCTGTTAATGAAAATCGAAGGGGACCTTTACCCACGAGAATCGACGTAAGACAAAAGTTTAACTTCCATTGTGTCTGCTTGAATAAGCAAGGAGCCCATATGCAAATTCGCAACCCACTCGTTGAGCAACGAGCGGATCCGTTCGTCTATTTACATGATGACGGGTACTATTATTTTACTGCTTCGGTACCAGCCTATGACCGGATAGAACTGCGCCGTTCACGCCATCTGGCAGAACTGGCAACTACATCAGAAATTGTTGATGCCTGGATTAAGCCCAACCATGGCCCCTATTCCGATCTGATTTGGGCACCGGAAGTTCATTACATCCAAGGGCAATGGGTGATCTATTTTGCGGCAGCACCAAACCGTGAAATACGAGACAACGCTTTCCAGCACAGGATGTACGCTATCACCAATGATCAGGCCAATCCGATCAATCATCATTGGAGCGAGCCGGTTCAGGTGGATTCCGGTATCTCCAGCTTCTGCCTGGATGCCACCAGCTTTGAACACAAGGGTAAGCACTACTATTTATGGGCACAGAAAGATCCGGTCATTCCTGGTAACTCTTGTCTCTATCTGGCCAAACTAGCGAATGCGACTACCCTGGCAACTAAGCCAGTGTTACTGAGCAAACCAGAGTTTGACTGGGAAATTCAGGGCTTCCTGGTAAATGAAGGCCCGGCAGTGATTAAGCGCAATGGGAAAATTTTCGTCACTTACTCCGCCAGTGCCACCGATGAACGTTACTGTATGGGGCTGCTTTCGATTGATGAAAATGCCGATTTATTGGATGCCAGTCAGTGGCGGAAATCGGCCAACCCTGTGTTTAAAACCAATACAGGACTGAAGATATTTGGTCCGGGCCATAACAGTTTCACCACCAGTCACGACGGCAGTGTTGATTATCTGATTTATCACGCCCGTAACTATACAGAAATTGAAGGCGATCCGCTGTGGGATCCAAACCGCCACGCCTGTATTCAGCCATTTAGCTGGAACAGCAACGGCGAGCCAGAATTCGGCGAGCCACAAATTAACGTTGAATTAAGTACAGACAGTTAATTGGTTATTGTAGTAAAGGGGTTAGGTTTAGCTTTCACGTATGGCGTTAAATTGCAGGGGGATGGGTTTAGCGCCATGCGTGTATTTTTTTAGAATATCAAATGACATTCGTTTCGCATTTCTTATAAAAGGCTGAAATCAACTTCAGGTAGTGACTCAAAACCCGGTTTTGCAAAATAATAACCTTGCATTAGATCAATCCCAATACCGCGTAAAAATAACATCTCTTCTCGAGTTTCGATACCTTCTGCCAATGGAGAGATATCCAGCTCACGAAACATCGCTATGCAGTTCTTAACAATAGATTGACGAGCAGGATCTTTATCAATATTACGGATCAAATCCATATCTAACTTTACAATATCGGTCTGAAAATCTGCCAGCAGATTTAATCCTGAATAACCAGAACCGAAATCATCTATAGCAGTTTTAAATCCCAAACTTCTATAGTGCTCAACAATATTTCTTATGTGTTGGTTATCTTTAACCTTTTCGACTTCCGTAAATTCAAACATAATCTGACTTATCGGGAAATCGTATTCGCGAGCCGCTTCTAAAGTTGTACGTATACAACGTTCAGGGCGATAAACTGCATTTGGTAAAAAATTAATACTGAGCATCGTGGTTACATTCAACTTCGCAGCCAACGAAATAGCTTTTATGCGGCAAAGCTGGTCAAAACGATATCGGTTATTATCATTCAGGCGAGAAATGATAGAGAATGCTGATTCATTTTGTAAGCCCCTCACCAAAGCCTCATAACCATATATTTGCTTAGATGAACACCGAACAATGGGTTGGAATGCCATTGTAAAATCGAAGCCAAGATCAACACTTTCGACGCATTGTTTGCATGAAAGCTCTCTATAATCTGAAGGTTTATCCATATTCGCATCTAATTATGACTGTGACATTCTAGAACTAGTGTAGAACATATTTTCAGTTTTAACTGTTCTGGATATTGTCAGACAGCAGCCCCTTGATATGCTTAGCTTCGCCTAGCTTCTATTCGGGTGATTTAAAATGTGCTCCTCCCAATCCACCACATCAATCTCATACACCACTTTGTTTCTGACACTTTCGCCAGCGGCATGCATCGCAGACTTAGAGCCGGTGATTAACGGGTGCCACTCAGGTAGAGGTTGACCTTCAGCAAGCAGGCGATAAGCACAGGTATCTGGTAGCCAGTTGAATTCATCGACATTGTCACGAGTTAACTTCAGACACTCTTCTCCGGAAGTAAAACGGTTCGGGTAATCTTTACACGAGCAAGTATCACTGTTGAGCCAACTACAAGCAACATTGGTGTAATACACCTCTTCGGTATCATCATCCATTAATTTATGCAGGCAACATTTACCACAGCCATCACAGAGTGATTCCCACTCATCTTCGCTCATTTGATCCAGAGATTTGCTTTGCCAGAAGGGTGTTGTCATTGTCGGTCACTTGTCGTCATTTCAATCTGAGGGGGTTATACCCTTGTGAAGTATAAAGTTCAAGGGCTGTAATCAATCGACTTACTGATAAATATATAATCAAATAACCCTTGGTTATTGTAAGTCTTTCTCTGTTGTACATATAATTATTAAACAAAAGTAAGTTTAAGACAGTAAAGGAACTGCATGCCGTATCTTCTGAAACGTTTACTGCCTGAAAAACTCTATCGTCAGATCGCAATCAGCTTCACTCTGTCATGCTTTCTCTTAATCTCAGTTCTAGCTCTGGTAACAAATCTTGCCAGTCAGTTTGATCAAGTAGAAAAATTTGATTCTGCCAGTAGCACCGTCGCACATAACATTCATTATTACGATGAAGTACTGACCATGTCTGCACGCATGGCGGCATTTACCGGAGATAGTATCTGGGAGAAACGCTATCAAGCGCACGTCATTCTATTGGATGAACGTTTGCAGCAAGCCGAAGAACTCTTTCCTGCCACCATCAAGATCATTGATAGCATTAGCGCTGCTAACCAGACTCTGGTTGGTATGGAAGAAGAGGCACTGAAGCTTGCGAAAAATGGCAAATTGCTAGCCGCACAAAAACTGCTATTGAATGAAGTCTACCAAAAAAATAAGGAAACTTATTTATCCGGCCTGACCGAACTGGTTAACCGACTTGAACAAGAAAGAGTCACTCAACATATCGATTACCATTCATTATTTTTCCTGACGGTGACTGCCTTTATCGTGATCCTTCTGGTACTTGGATTTATCATCTGGAAAATACTCAATCTGCTGATCCAGAGACTCGAAATTGAAAATACCTTAGCGATTGTGGCAAAAAGGATGGTCAGCCCTCGCCCAAGCTCCATTGATAACGATATCCGCTGGACGCTTAAATTTATCGCCAACAAAGCTCAGGCAGATTACGCCTTACTGATCGAGCAGCGCCAGGGTGAACATCCATCAATTATTCAGGAGTGGGACATCAGCACGGATGATCAATGTAATGAACAAAAATACCAAACTATCCTCACAGGGATCACTGAAATAAGGTCGCATTCTGATAACAGTACTACTGAACAACGAGAATCGTCCCAAACCCTGACTGATATGGGATATGCTCATCTGGTTAGCCGGACTCAATCACTTAACGACAGAAAATCCTACCTGATTTGCCTTATCAACTCTCAGGGCGACGCACTACACTGGGGAACTCATGAGATTTCTACTTTATCCCGGATTACAGAGATCGTGGTTCGTGGCCTGAATTCTATTGAAAATACACGTAAATTACAGCTTCTCGCGGAACGGGATAGCCTAACTCACCTGCTCAACCGACGTAAATATATTGAGCTACTGCGCAGCCAGTGGGACAATTTTAGGCGTTTCTCTACTCCTTGCGTCGTGATGATGCTGGATATTGATTATTTTAAGCGGATAAATGACAAATTTGGTCATGCTGCCGGGGATCACGTTCTCTCTACCACCACTGGTATCATGCAAAATATACTTAGAGAAAACGATATTATCGGTCGGCTTGGCGGAGAGGAGTTTTCCATTCTTTTGCCTGGCACCCATCCTGAGGAAGGGGTAATTGTCGCGGAAAGGATTCGCCAGAAAATAGCGGAACGAACAATTGAATTTGCTGAAAACCAAATGACGGTGACAATCAGTATCGGCTTGTCACTGTTCCACCATAGGGACGAAAATAGCACCGTTGCTCTACGCCGCGCCGATCAGGCGCTGTATCAGGCGAAACAAAAAGGCCGCAATCAGGTCTCGGTGTTTGAACAATGCCAATAAGACTCAAATCTGTTACCATCCCACCCCTATTAATCACGTTCAGGAATTAATTATGAATTGCAGGCTGGGTTGCGGGGCATGCTGTATTGCTCCGAGTATATCGTCACCCATTCCGGGTATGGAACAGGGCAAACCCGCAGGCGTGCGCTGCATTCAATTAGACGGCAATAATTTATGTAAACTGTTCGGTAAGCCGGAGCGGCCAAAGGTGTGTTTAGAATTCAAAGCGTGTACAAGTGTCTGCGGTGCGAGAAACGATGAAGCTCTGACGAACCTCATCGAACTAGAATCTGTCACACTTACGGTCTGTAAACCCTAGGGTCTGTTGACCTTTTGTGTTCATTTTTGCAGCGAGTTATTTGAACTTTATACAAGGCAGGGGGTGTGTAGTGTAGCCATCTACATAAACAGCCACTAACGCAGTAGAAAGTTCAAATAAACGCTGCCCTTCGGGTTCATCTAGTCGTTCACTTAGAATAACTAAGCTTCTCTCCTCATGCCTTGCCCAAATCGTTTTTAGATTGAACAAAATTTGTACTCAAAAGATCAACAGACCCTAGTAATTGAGTTTTTGTCGGCCAATAAGTGAATGAGAAAGTGTAGTCCCATCTACCAGTTCTAACTCTCCCCCAACTGGAACACCATGGGCGATTCGGCTGGCTGGTACATTATGTTCACGGCAAAGTTCCGCAATATAGTGCGCGGTCGCTTCCCCCTCAACCGTTGGGTTGGTCGCCAAAATCACCTCACTGATCCCACCACGCTGCAAGCGATAATCGAGCACATCCAGACCAATATCGCTGGGACCAATCCCATCGAGCGGTGACAAATGTCCCATCAGAACAAAATAACGCCCTGAATACTGGCCGGTTGCCTCAACAGCTGCAATATCCCCCGGACTTTCCACCACACACAACAAACCATTTTCCTGGCGCTTGGGGCTGCGGCAAATATGGCACACTTCTTCTTCAGTAAAGGTACGGCACTCCTGGCAGTGACCAATCTCGGTCATCGCCTTTTGCAGGGAGTCTGCGAGCTGCAGGCCACCTTTTCTATCTCGCTGTAATAATTGAAAAGCCATACGCTGTGCGGACTTAGGGCCAACCCCCGGCAGACAACGTAAGGCTTCCATCAATTGTTCCAGCATTTGACTGGTACGCATTTTTCTCTCTCGGCTAGAATCGCTCAGTTAGAATGGCATTTTCATGCCTGGTGGAAGTTGCATACCACCAGTAACTGCTGCCATTTTTTCTTTCTGAGTTTCTTCAACGCGACGAGCGGCATCATTGAAAGCAGCAGCGATCAAATCTTCCAGCATCTCTTTGTCATCTTCCATCAGGCTATCATCGATATCTACGCGGCGCACACTGTGGCTACCGGTAATGGTCACTTTAACCAGACCAGCACCTGATTCACCAGTGACTTCCATCTGTGCGATTTCTTCCTGAAGCTTTTGCATGCGTTCTTGCATTTGCTGGGCTTGCTTCATCAAGTTGCCCATACCACCTTTACCAAACATGTTTGTCTCTCTGTATTTAGGTATTTCACCATACTGTGGGGCCGACCCGGCTTAGATTCAACCCCGTATTACGATTAGATTGGCCGGATGCTATCCAGATCCAGTTCTGCCGCGAATCTCTGCTGTATAAAACGAACATTGGCGTCGGTCTCCAGGCTGTTTCGTGCCACCGCCAGTTTCTGTTGATACTTTTCTTCGCGCAACTCAAGCGGTGTCATACCCGCTTCGCCAATAGTAATTGTCAATTCAACTGATTCACCCAAAACCTCTGAAATCGCTGAGCTCAACTCACTGACAGATCTTTCGTTGTTAAGGTGAACCTGGTTGCTACGCAAGGTTAACTGCATTGAACTGCCTTGTCGCTGACAGGAGGAATTAAGCGCTAACTGTTCAACCAGTTTAGCAATCGACAATTGCTTGATCAGCGCAGCCCATTCATCTTCAGCGATAACTTCATCCGTCAGCTTAAGCACCATCTCTGGTGTTTTTTCATGTTCTAATGCCTGCTTCACTTCCGTGGGTGTGATAGCACTTTGTTCATCCAGAGTTTCAGTGTTGGTTGCCCGCCATTGATAGGGTTCATCCTGAGCAGGTAACGTGTCCTCAACCGACTGTGATTGCGGCACCGAGATCCCTTCTGTACGTTGAGCTAACCGCTCGAATACAGATTCAGGTTTTCTTGATGCCGCTTCAGGCTTTTTTCCGCCACTGTTATTGCCCTTATCGAGGTTCTGCCGTTGCGAGCGCAGTTGATGGCGCAGTCCCACCAATCCTGAATTAGCTGTAGCAGCAGCCGGAGCCGGCGATTTAGCAGGCACAGGCTCTTCTGATTGAGCATATTCGGATTCATAGCTCGCCGCCATTGAAGCATATTCATCCGCCAATTCATTGTAAGACGCTTGCTCAGCATCGGGGTTAACCGGGCGAACGACTTCAGCCTGTGGTGCAGGTTGGCGCGCTGGTTTTTGCTGTGGTGGCACTGCAGAGGCTGGTTCAGCACGTGGCGTACTATGTGCCACTGCAACTGGTGCAACCTGAGCCTGCGTAGAAAGCTCGCTGAACACCGACACCTGCTGCGGGCGAAAAGCCACCATGCGCAACAACGTCATCTCCAGACCGATACGCGGAGTGGGCGCTAATGGCAGTTCTTCACGACCTTTTATTGCAATCTGATAGAAGAGTTGTACATCTTCTGCGGCAAGCACTTTACTGAGTAGCTGAATTTTTTCAGCATCCGGTTGCGACTTATCGAGGGTTGCAGGCAACATCTGATAAAGCGCAATCCGATGCAGCTGACTGGCCAGTGTCTGTAACAGCACATCCCATTCAACACCATTGGCCGCCAGCCCGGCAACACACTCCACCACTGTTTGGGCCTGTTTACTGCTGATTGCCTGAATCAAGTGTAATGCCTGATCGGTATCGATAGTTCCCAACATATGAGCAACGACATCGGTAGAAACCTGATTGTTTCCCAATGCGATCGCCTGATCAGCCAGACTCAGCGCATCACGCATACTGCCGTCGGCCGCATGAGCGATCAGCGCAAGAGCGCGCTGTTCATAGCTCATCTGTTCGGCATTCAGGACATGTTCAAGCTGCTGCTCGATGCCTTCAATGGTAATCGGTTTAAGATGGAACTGCAGGCAACGAGATAAAATGGTCACCGGCAGTTTTTGTGGATCGGTGGTTGCCAGCAAAAACTTCACATACTCTGGCGGCTCTTCGAGCGTTTTAAGCAAGGCATTAAAACTGTGGCGCGAAAGCATGTGCACTTCATCGATAAGGTAGACCTTAAAACGACCCCGTGCCGGTTTGTACTGAACGTTATCCAATAACTCGCGGGTATCTTCCACTTTAGTCCGCGATGCCGCATCGATTTCCAGCAGGTCGACAAAACGCCCCTGATCGATCTCCTGACACGCAGCACACTTACCACATGGCGTAGCGGTGATCCCGGTTTCGCAGTTAAGACCTTTAGCAAACAGACGACCAATAGTCGTTTTACCTACCCCACGAGTGCCGCTAAACAGGTAAGCATGATGAAGGCGGTTCTGTTGCAGCGCATTTTCAAGTGCGGTCAGCACATGTGCCTGCCCCACCACCTGACTAAATTTGCTCGGCCGCCATTTGCGTGCTAAAGCTAGATAACTCATAGAAATTCCGTTGTAAATTAATGGCCATCGAACTCGCAGATGCTATACACATTCAGGCCCAGACCAGCTAAACGTTGTTCACCACCAATTTCAGGCAGATTAATAACAAATGCAGCGTGTTCCACAATACCACCCAATTGACGAATCAATTTTGTTGTTGCTTCGATGGTACCACCGGTTGCCAGCAGATCATCAATAACCAACACTTTATCGCCGGGTTGGATAGCATCAACATGGATTTCTAACGTATCCATGCCATATTCTAATTCATAAGATTGAGCGACGGTTGCACGGGGCAATTTACCCGGTTTACGTACCGGCACAAAACCGACACCCAGTTCCAGTGCCAATGGCGCACCGAACAGAAAACCACGCGCTTCAGTACCAACAACTTTGGTAAAGCCCAGATCTTTATATTTATCAAGTAACAGAGAAATGGTCTCACGGTACGCTTGTGCGTCTTCAAGTAAACTGGTGACATCGCGGAATAAGATGCCTTCTTTCGGATAATTCGGAATGCTTTTAATACTGGATTTGATTAGTGTGATGGTATCTGTGGTCATAGCAATAGTAACTTATTAGTTCGGACTCTCCACACCGCTATCAGTTTAATGGTCGATAACTCAGCGGAAAATCAGGCAGCGAATAATCGTTAACGCTGCAAAAAACAAAGCCCACTCGAAGAGTGGGCACACTTCGCACTAATGCTAGTGATTTTCTTGCCACTTCGCAACCAGAGGTTAGCGATTCTGCGCACAATGATTAAAACGGTGCGTAACCATTAACCACCCGCAGCCAGGTTAAGGCTGCCGGAAGCGTCGGCAGCAGCAGTGCCAACAC
>QGCX01000301.1_pt1 | contig 10525 bp, 8 predicted proteins | sample 4708031 | NCBI WGS metagenome assembly QGCX01 (sample SAMN08941163, study PRJNA450518) | Sediment metagenome, whole genome shotgun sequencing project. | reverse complement strand
GATCCGGAAAGCTGGGGGCGGTTCCTGGATATCATGGCGGTCGAGTCCGAGCGCATGTCGCGCCTGATTTCAGACCTCCTGTCATTGTCGCGGATCGAGTCGTCCGAACAGGTCGCCCCGCGTGACCAGGTGGACATGCAGGATGTGATGGCCTCGGGCGCGGCTGCGCTGGAAGGCCTGGCCGATGAGCGCGGCGTTGAGCTGGACGTATCGGGCATCGACACCCCGCTGCCGGTGATCGGCAACCGGGATGAATTGATCCAGGTGGTCGAGAACCTGATCTCAAATGCGATCAAATATTGCCGCAAGGACGGCGCGGTGCGGGTCACCTATGGCTTTGCCGCCGATACGGTCGAGGCGCGGGCCAGCGCGGGCCAGGTATGGGATGACAGCGAGCGGATGACCCTGCTGCAGTCCGTCAACCGGCCGGGTCCGGGCGAGCCGGCGATCTGGGTGCGGGTGGAAGACGAAGGGCCCGGCATTGAGCGCCAGCACCTGCCGCGGCTGGGCGAACGTTTCTACCGGACCGACCAGAGCCGGGGCGGCAAGATCACCGGCACCGGGCTGGGGCTGGCCATTGTGAAACACATCATGGCGCACCACCGTGGCGGCATGGCCGTCGAGACGGTGATGGAGAAGGGGTCTGCCTTCGGGGTCTGGCTGCCGGCGATGCGCCGCAAGCCCGACACGGTCTGACCGGCCCCGTTATCTGGCACGCTATTTGGCGGCGGACCGGTGATGGGCGTCGAACCAGTCGGTCATCAGGTCGCCCGGCATGCGGCCGAGATCCCGGTACCAGGCCGGCAGGTTCTGCAGCATTTCCGCCGTATCGCCCCAGCGGCGCAGGTTCACGTCAGCCGCCGAATGAAAGGCATCGCGCAGCCGGTTTTCGTCCAGCGGTTCGAAACCGCTCATCCCGGTGAGGCCAGCGAGGCTCTTCTGCATGACCAGCGTGGTTTCGAGCGTGGCAGCCGCAACAGACAATGTCGCGCGCCAGGGCATGAGCCAATATTCCATCAGTTCGGTATCCCTTTTCTGACGTAGACAGTACGCCTCTATGCTGCATTGCACAACAAGACTCATGCCATAGGCGATACAGAGTCCCTGATTTCCATGAATTCAAGGATCTATGTACCGCCGGGCACGGGGTTTTGCCGCCTCAGAACCAGGTTCTGAGGCCGATCAGCAGGCGCGTGTCGTCGGCCTCTCCGCCACTGGCCTCGATGTAATCAGCCGTTCCGCCGAACGCACTCTGGTATTCAACGCCAATGTAAGGCGCGAATTCCCGGCGGATCTCATAGCGTAGTCGAAGGCCGGCCTGCAGGTCGGTCAGGCCGGAGCCAAGCTCGCGGCCGGGAATGTCCTGCGCGGAAAAGCCTGCCTCTATCCGGGGCTGGAGGATGAGCCGGTTGGTCAGCAACAGCTCGTATTCGGCTTCGAAGCTGGCGGTCAGGTCGCCTTCCTCGCTCAGGAAGGCGGCGCCATCGACTTCGAACCAGTAGGGGGCGAGCCCCTGAAAGCCGAGCACGGCATGGGCCAGGCCGCCCGGCTCAAAGTCATAGCGCACGCCGGTCTGCAGATCGAAATAGCGGGAGACGGCCCGGGACCAGAGCAACTGGACTTCGGCCTCCTCGAACTCGTTCTCATCGAAGGCGTACTCGCCCTCGGTCTTGAGCCAGACCTTGTTGATGTCGCCGCCATACCAGGCATCGGCATCCCAGACACCGACCGTCTCATCGTCCGAAAACTGAACTTCCGCGCGGTCGAACCGGACCATGGCAAAGGGCGTGTCACCGGAGTGCGCCTGCACATGCGCGCGGGCAGCGTCCATTTCCGCCGGATCGAAATAGGCGTCGGCCTGCGACCATGGCTTGTCCTCCGAAGAGGCGGCGTGATGTTCATGCGTCTGGGCCGAGGCGCCGGATGCGATGGCGAACACGGCGAATGCGGTAAAGAATGCTCTTTGCATCACTTCGTCTCCCCGTGCGTGTCATGGTCCATGGTGGAATGATCCATCATGTCGTGATCCATCATGTCATGGTCAGGGGGCATGTCGTCCATACCGGGGGGCTTCGGTTTCGATCCGTCTCCGGACGGCAGGACAGACACGACCTGCATCATGCCGGCATGCATGTGGTAGAGCAGGTGGCAGTGGAATGCCCAGTCGCCGACATGATCGGCTGAGACATCGAAGGAGACTTTCTCGCCGGGCTTCACGATCACGGTGTGCTTGCGCGGCTTGTGGTCGCCGCCGCCATTCACCAGGTCGAAGAACATGCCGTGCAGGTGGATCGGATGCGGCATCATCGTGTTGTTGATCAGCGTCACCCGCAGGCGCTCGCCCTCATGGAACACAATGGGCTCTGTCACCTCCGAGAACTTTACCCCGTCGAAACTCCACATGTAGCGTTCCATGTTGGAGGTGAGGTGGATCTCCATCTCCCGGCCGGGCGGGCGCAGGTCCGGGTTGCGGGTCAGGCTGCGTAACTGGGAATACCGCATGACGCGGTGGCCCACGTCTTCGAGGCCGATGCCCGGCTCGTCGAGGCGGCTCATCGGCATCATGGCGACGTTCGCGACCCCGGGGCCGCGCCGGATGTCCTTCTTTTCCACCGGCCAGGCGGCGTCTTTTGCCATGCCGTGTGCGGAGTGATCCATCTCCATGCCGTCCATGCCCATGGAGTCCATGTCGTGCCCCATGGCGGCGTGGTCCATCTCCGAATGGTCCATGGCGCCCTTGCCCATGGCGCTCATGTTCATGGATCCCGTTTCCATATCGCCGTGCCCCATCGCTCCATGATCCATGCCCATATCCTTCATGGTCAGGGTCGGCACGGCGCGCAGGGCAGGGGCCTCGGCGCGCATGCCGGGGCGCGGCCCGAACGTTGCCACCGCCTGTCCGGAGCGGTCGATGCTCTCGGCGACGAAGGCGAATGCGCGCGCGTCTTTCGGCTCAATGATCACGTCATAGGTTTCGGCAACGCCCATCTGGAACTCGTCGACTTCCAGCGGCTGCACATTGAGGCCGTCGGCGGCGACAATGGTCATCGGCAGGTCCGGCAGGCGGACATTGAAGATCGTCATCGCCGAGGCATTGATGATGCGCAGCCGCACGCGTTCGCCCGGCTGGAAGACGCCGTTCCAGTTGTCGGCGGTCGAATGGCCGTTGATCAGGTAGTGATAGGTCGCCCCCGTGACGTCCGCGATGTCGCGCGGCGACATGCGCATCTGGCCCCACATGGCGCGTTCGTCCCAGGCGGCGCCGAGGCCCTTCTCCTGTGCATCCTTCAGGAAGTCTCCGACCGTGCGCTGCTGGTAGTTGTAGGCATCGCTCATCTTCTTGAGCTTGGCGAAGATGCGGTAGGGGCTTTCGAAGCTCCAGTCGGAGAGGACCAGCACATATTCCCGGTCACAGGCGATGGGGTCATGATGGTGCGGGTCGATGATGATCGGGCCGTAAAGCCCTTCCTGCTCCTGCAGGCCGGAATGGGAATGGTACCAGTAGGTGCCCGATTGCGGCACGGCATATTTGTACGTGAAGGTCTCGCCCGGCCGGATGCCCGGGAAAGTGACGCCCGGCACGCCGTCCATCTGGAAAGGTACCAACAGGCCGTGCCAGTGAATGCTGGTGTCTTCCGCCAGCGTATTGGTCACGTTGAGCGTGATCTCGTCGCCCTCGCGGAACCGGATCAGCGGGGCCGGCAGGGTGCCGTTGACGCCCAGTGCTTCGCCGCCGCGTCCGTCAATGCGCACGGGGAAGCGCCCGATGGACAGGTTGAACTCCGTGGCGGTGACCGGTGAAAGGCCGGTATTGCCATCGCTGGCGCTACGCGCCCAGGCGGGCAACAGGGCGGCGGGCAACAGGGAGGAGAGGCCCGTAAGGGCTGCGCCCTGCAGGAATAACCGTCGATTGAACATGGGTTTGGTCCTTCTGGATTGAGGGGAAACGGCATCCGGGGCGGGCACGCAGACAGCGCGCCCAGCCGGGCCGGTCTCAATTCAGGAGGCGGGTTTTCAGTTGCAGCGGTGTCAGCCGGGGCGGGCCGGACGCCTGGTACAGCCGGTGTTTTGGCGGCCGTACGGCGGGGGCCGGAACCTTCAGGGCATTGGCCGGAACGAAGACTGCGGTAGCGGCGCCAATGGGCAAGGCCGGGGTGGGCATCGCCTGCGGGGCCTGCGCGATCAGCTCCGGATCGGCATTACAATGTGGGCAGGCCGATTTGTCGTGATGGGGCGTCCCGGTTTCGTCGCAGGCATGCCCGGCGGGCATGCTGTGAGCAGTCATCTCCATGGCCACCGGCGCTGGGGCTTGCGGCGCATCACAGGCGCAAAGCGCCTGCTGGGCGGCAAAGAACAGGGCAAGGCCTGCCAGGAAGATGGATCTGATGAAAATCATGTTCGGCCCCAGAAAAGCATGATTGGAGACGGGTTCAAAATAACATTGCTGTGCCCGGTCAGGCTGGCGGGCGGGGCCTGATAATCTGACCCAAATTCTGCCCCGTTTTCGCCGCTCGCGAATGCGATTAGGTTTGCATCATGCCTGAGACGTTGCCCGGTAATTTTGTTCCGTCTCCTGCCCGCGGGCGGGTGCTCGTCTTCGATTCCGGGGTGGGGGGACTGACCGTTGCGGAGGAGATCCGCGCGCTCGGACCGGCGCTGGGTGTACACTATGCCGCCGATTCCGGCTTCTTTCCCTATGGCGACAAGTCCGACGAGGCGCTGCGCGAACGCCTGCCGAAAGTGGCCAAGGTGTTGTGCGACCGGGTGCGCCCCGATGTGTTCGTCATTGCCTGCAACACCGCCTCGACGCTGGCGCTCTCCGAAGTGCGGGCCGTGCTCGATATTCCGGTCGTCGGCACGGTACCGGCGGTCAAGCCAGCCGCCGCGTTCACACGGACTGGCACCGTCGGCCTGCTGGCGACGCCCGGCACGATCCGGCGGGCCTATACGTCGGAACTGATCGAAAAGTTCGCCGGCCACCTGCATGTCATCATGCATGGCAGTATCGAGCTGGTTCGCCTGGCCGAGGCACATGCCCGCGGTGAGGACATCCCCATCGACCGCTTCGCAGAGGCGCAGGCGCCGCTGTTCGATGTGCCGGGCGGGGAGAAGATCGACACGATCGTGCTCGCCTGTACGCACTTCCCGCTCGTACGCGGCCAGTTGATCGCCAGTGCGCCCCAGCCTGTCAGCTATGTCGACTCAGGCGCTGCCATTGCGCGCCAGACGATCCGTGTGCTGCCGGTGGAGACGGAGGCGCGCGGCATTGGCGGCCACGCTTACCTGACCAGCCCGCTGGAAGACGAGGCGGATCTCGCGCTTGCCCTCAGGCGATACGGTTTTCCAGAGCTTCAGCGAGTTGCCATCGACCCGATGGATACGACTTCCGCGCCGACAGACCCGTAAAGGCTCGGCCACGGCGCATCCTTCACTTCCACAACTTCGGTTTCGCCGAAGCCGTTGAAGCGGCTGGACATGGCCCGGCCATAGGCGCCGAGATTGCCGAACTCGATATAGTCGCCTTCGGACAGGCCGGCTGGCAGCATGATCTCATCCGGGAACTTGTCGGTCGAATCGCAGGTCGGGCCATAGACGCGATAGGCCGTCATGCCATGCAGCTTGCGGCCGTCGCCCGAAATGGCGCGCTTCGGGAATTTCCATTGCTCGTGCACGGCATCGTAGAGGGCGCCATAGGAGCCGTCATTGATGTAGAGCGCCCCGTCTTTCGACAGTTCGATGCGGCACAGCAGGCTTTCGGATTCGGCGACCAGCGCACGGCCCGGCTCGCACCACAGGTCTGCGTTCTCGAGAACGTACATGTTCTCGAACGAGGCTTCGACCATTGCGGCATAGGATTCGAGGGCCGGTGGGGCGCCGTCGGCGTACACGGACGGAAAGCCGCCGCCGACATCCACGATGTCGACCGTGACAGCGGCCGAGATGATGATGCGCGACACGTCGGCCATGGCGGTTGCCCATGCCGTCGGCTTGAGGGCCTGGCTGCCAACATGGAACGACACGCCCAGCTCGTCCGCATAGCGGCGGGCTTCGCGCAGGATCTCTGCGGCGTCGTCTGCACCTGCACCGAACTTGCCGGCCAGCGGGAGGGCAGCCCCGTCGCAGGACACGGCCACCCGGACGATGATCGTCAGGTCGTCGGCATAATCGGTTTCTTCGAGGATCTTGTTCAGTTCCGCCATCGTGTCGGTGACGAAGATGCGCACGCCGAATTCCTTGTACGCGCGGGCGATGGCGCGGCGGTTCTTCACCGGGTGCAGGAACGCAATGCGGGCTTCCGGGAACCGGGTACGGACCAGTTCGACTTCGGTGTCGGACGCGCAGTCGAAGCTGCGTACGCCGCCTGCCCAGAGGGCGTCGAGCACGTGCACGCCGGGGTTCGCCTTCACGGCATAGAAAGGCTCGGCCGAGAAGGACTCACGGAACCATTTCGCAGACGCGGTCACGCGCTCCGGACGGAAGCACCAGACGGGGACGTCCGGCTGTGTTTCGCGAACAATATGTGTCGGGGTAGCATAGGAGTGCATCACACCTAACCTCCAAAGGGCTTTTAACCAGCTTTGGGCGTTAGTACGGGGGCCCCCACCGAGTGGGTTAGCGCAGAGTGTCCGCCACATCTCTATATTTCGAGGGGGCATTTAGGGGACAATGACCGGGCGTGCAAGGGAATTTATTTGCCCGGACTGAAATTTTTCACGAAACCTTCTTTGACGCGGCCTGTAGCAGTTATTGAAGAAGCCCTACCATGTTTGGAGTCGCCCCGGATTCCGGATAGATGCAGGCGCAAATGGGAAAGTTATTCGGCATGACACGCGCGCTTCCTCCGGCCTTTGCGCCCATCCTTGCTGCGGCGGCCCTGCTGCTGGCGTCGGCGTGTGGGCGTACGGACCTTTCGGAACTGGATGTGAGTGACAGGATCGTCACGCCATCCATCACCGGCAGCGATGTGGAGAAGATCAAGATCGTCGGCTCGTCCACGGTCTCGCCCTTCGCGACGGCGGTTGCCGAACAGTTCGGCGCGGTCACCGAGTGGCCGACGCCCGTGGTCGAAACGACCGGGACGGGCGGCGGGTTCAAGGCGTTCTGTCTCGGCACGGGGCCGTCGCAGCCCTCGATTTCGGATGCCTCGCGCCCGATCAAGAACGGAGAGCTGGCGCTGTGCGCGGCGAACGGCGTCAACAATCCTGCTGAAATCCGTGTCGGTTATGACGGCATCGTCATCGCCAATTCCAAGGCCGGTCCGGATTTCGATATCACCAAGGCCGAGCTGTACCGCGCCCTCGCCATGGACCTTCCGGACGGGGAGGGCGGTTTCGTGCCCAATCCCTACAAATCCTGGAACGAGGTGAACCCGTCCCTTCCGGATGAGCCGATCCTCGTCTTCGGCCCGCCGCCGACGTCCGGCACGCGCGACGCTTTTGTCGAGCTGGGCATGGAGTATGGCGCGCTGGAGGACCCGCAGATGGCCGCGCTGCAGGCGCAGGATGAGGCCGCCTTCCTGCAACGCGCCCGGACGATCCGTACCGATGGCGCATGGATCGATTTCGGCGAGAATGACGCCGCGGTGGTCCAGGCGCTGACCAAGACACCGACCGCGATCGGCATTCTCGGCTTTTCCTTCCTGGAACAGAATTCGGACCGCGTGAAAGCCGGGCTGCTGTCGGGGGTTACGCCGGATTTCGTGCACATCAAGGATGGCGACTATGGCCTGTCCCGCATGCTCTACATCTATGTGAAGCGGGAAAACCTGGGCTTCGTGCCCGGCATTGCCGATTATGTGGAAGAGTTCGTGTCGGATGGCGCGATGGGCCCCGACGGCTACCTGCTGGACAAGGGCCTTATCCCGATGACCGATGAAGACCGTGCAGCAGAGCAGGCCCGGGCGGCGGACCTGAAGACGCCGCCGGACGAACAGGCCAATTGATCAGGACTTCTCGTCCGGTTCTTCCGGCAGGTTCTGGCCCTTCTTGGGCTTCGGGCTGAGGTCCAGCAGCGGCGGGATGACCAGCTCCAGCGGTTTCTTGCGCCGGCGCAGGCGGATCTTCTGCCAGAAACGTTTCCTGGCCGGGGCGGGCAGGGGCTGGAGGTTTTCGATGAACGCTTCCGCGCAGGCCTGCCAGCTATAGCCTTCGGCATATTTGCGGCAGGTGTCGCGGTCGAGGTCCAGGCAGGCGATCGCACCGGCCGCCAGGTCGCCGCCGACAGGGGTTATGGTTCCGGCGTTCGAGCCCGGGATCACATCGCGCGGGCCGGTGGCATCAAAAGCGGCGACCGGCGTGCCGGACGACATCGCCTCCAGGACGACCAGGCCGAACGTGTCTGTCAGGCTGGGAAAGACGAAGACGTCGGCGCTGGCATAGACGGTGGCGAGGTCTTCATTGAACCGCGCGCCAAGGAATTTCACGTCCGGATAGCGCTTCTGGAGTTCTTCGCGCTGCGGTCCGTCGCCGACGATCACCTTGGTGCCCGGCAGGTCCAGCTCGGCAAAGGATTCGATGTTCTTTTCGACCGCCACGCGGCCGACATTCAGGAAGATCGGGCGTTGCAGGCCTTCGAACGGGTCGCCCGGCTGGCCTTCCTCGATGCGGCGGGACGGGTGGAAGAGATCGGTATCCACCCCGCGGCCCCAGGCGACGAGATTGATGAAATCCTTGGACCGGAGCTCCTCCACCATGGAGGGCGTCGGCACCATCACCTTGCCCGAATACTTGTGGAACCAGCGCACGAAATTGTAGCCCCATGCCAGCGGGATCGGCAGGCGGGCGCTGACATATTCCGGGAAGCGGGTGTGATAGGCGGTCGAGAAGGGGTGCTTGATCTTCAGGCACATGGCCCGGCCTGCCATGCCAAGGGTTCCCTCGGTCGCGATGTGGACCGCGTCGGGCTCGAATTCGTTGAACCGCTCTTCGATCTCGCCTCGGGCGAACAGGGCGAGCTTGATCTCCGGATACGTCGGCAAGGGCGTGGTCAGGAATCCCTGTCCGGGGTGCACGATTTCCCATTCATGGCCCATCGCCTCGGATTCGGCGATGACGCGCTTCATGGTGCGCACGACGCCGTTGACCTGAGGATCCCAGGCGTCTGTCACGAGCATGATCCGCATGTGGACTCCCATCAATGCCACGCAGCCGCGCGCAACATGGCGGGCTTGGTCGATACCGTAAAGGCCCGATTCGCTGTCCACTTCCCTCGCAACGGGCGGTGAGAGGCGATATATATTTTCCTTGAAACAATTGGAACCTGTACAAGACCTGCCCCGTTATTCCGTTTTTGTACCAAACTTATTGCTCGAATGGATGTTCTATGATGCCCGACACGCTCGCCACCACCCACTATGTCTGGGATGCGCTCGATTCCAATAAATTCGTGGATGAAGAGGCACTGCTGGAGGAGCTGCTGAAGGAAACGCCGGTCAGTGACGATCTGCGCCAGGCCGCCATGCGCCGCGCGCTGGACCTGGTGGAAACGGCCCGGGCGACCGGCCGGCGCAAGGGCATGATGGAAAGCTTCCTTGAGGAGTTCGGTCTCTCCAATGCCGAGGGGCTTGCCCTGATGTGCCTGGCCGAAGCGCTGCTGCGCGTGCCGGATGCCGAAACCCGCGACGACCTGATCGCCGAGAAAATCCGGTCCGGCAATTGGGGCGCCCACCAGGGCCAGTCGGAATCCTGGCTGGTCAACGCCTCCACCTGGGGCCTCATGCTGACAGGGCGTGTCATTGGCGTGCCCGCGGCGGCCAAGAAGGGGCCGGGGCATTTCGTTTCCGGCCTCGTGCGGGAAAGCGGCGAGCCGGTGATCCGCGCCGCCATGATGCAGGCCATGCGGATCATGGGCGAACAATTCGTCCTTGGCCGGAGCGTGAAGGATGCGCTGAAGCGCGGCGGACGCATGGTGCGCCAGGGCGATGCCGCGCACTTCAGCTTCGATATGCTGGGGGAGGGCGCCCGCACCTCTGCGGACGCCGAACGATACCTGAAAGCCTATCAGAGCGCGATCGAGCAGGTCGCTGCCAGCAAGGACAAGTCGACTCCGCCGGAAGCATCCAATGGCGTGTCGGTGAAATTGTCAGCGCTTCACCCGCGGTTCGAGGCCGTGAACGAGGACCGCGTTCTGGCCGAGATCTATCCGGGCCTGCTTGGCCTCTGCCAACAGGCGGCCGAGGCGAATATCGGGCTTTGTCTGGATGCGGAGGAAGCTGACCGGCTGGTGCTTTCCCTGAAACTGTTCGAAAGCCTCGCGCGCGAGCCGTCGCTGAAGGGCTGGACCGGGCTTGGCATCGCCGTTCAGGCCTACCAGAAACGCGCCCGCGGCGTGATCGAGAAGCTGAAGCAGCTGGCCGGCGATACGCGCCAGCGCTTCATGGTGCGCCTTGTGAAGGGCGCCTATTGGGACAGCGAGATCAAGCACGCCCAGGTCGAAGGCTTCCCGAATTTCCCGGTCTTCACAACCAAGCAGGGCACGGACTTTCACTACCTTGCCTGCGCGAAGCAATTGCTGGAGGCGAGCCCGG
>QGCX01000300.1_pt1 | contig 10532 bp, 13 predicted proteins | sample 4708031 | NCBI WGS metagenome assembly QGCX01 (sample SAMN08941163, study PRJNA450518) | Sediment metagenome, whole genome shotgun sequencing project. | reverse complement strand
AAAAACAGTCAAAAATTGCGGTTCGCCGCGCCCGGCTGAGCGACAAGCAACGGGTGCTGCTCGTCCGGCAATTGTCCGTGCTGCTCAAGTCGGGTCTGGCTGTGGAGCAGGCGCTCGGCGCGTGCGCTGGAAACGAAAATCCGGTGAGCGTGCAAAAAGCGGTTCACACGGTCCGGGCGGACGTTGTCGAAGGTGCCCGCCTGTCTGAAGCGATGGCGCTGGCACCGGACGCGTTCCCGCCGCTTGTCCGCGCCGTAACGGCAGCAGGTGAGATGTCCGGCAAGCTGGGTGACATCATGGAGCGCCTCGCAACCTATCTGGAGCGAAGCTACCAACTGCGGCAGAAAGTTCGCGCTGCGCTGATCTATCCGGCACTTCTGACCCTTATGGCGATGGGCATGGTGATCGCGCTGATGGTTGTCGTCGTGCCCCGCCTTGTGGAGCAGTTTGACTTGTTCGACGCCCAGTTGCCGCTGCTGACGCGCATCGTCATTGGACTGTCCAATGGTTTGCGGGAGTACGGTATCCTCATCGTGCTCATCCTTGCCGCCCTGATCTTCCTTGGCGCCCGCCTTCTTCGCCAGCCAGCCATGCGGCGCAGCCTGGACCGGTTCGTGCTGCGGTTACCGCTGATCGGGTCTCAAACCCGTACCGTCGCTGCCGCGCGTTTCGCGCGTGTCTTTGCGACATTGTCGGCCTCCGGGGCCACGGTCCTTGAGGCGCTGGAGGGGGCAAAGGGCGCGGCCAACAATACAGTCATCGCGGATGCAACCGACTTCATCGCCGAACGTGTCCGGGAGGGGGGATCCTTGTCCGGAGCCTTGTCTGCCACGGGTGTCTTTCCGCCGATGATGGTTCACATGGTGACGAGCGGTGAAGCCGGCCGCGACGTTTCGGGAATGATGAACCGGGCCGCAGATTTTCTCGATACAGAGTTCGAAACAGGCTCAGCGGCGTTACTGGCGCTCGCCGAGCCGCTCATAATCGTGCTGATGGGCGGAATTGTCGGTCTGATCGTTATGTCGATCATGCTGCCGATCCTCCAACTTAACACGCTCGCCATGTCATAGGAGACACAGTCATGATGCCAGTCAGGAAGAAGACCAAAGCCCGTCGCAAGGATGCCGGATTTTCCCTGGTGGAACTGATGGTCGTCATCTTCATCATGGGACTGCTTGCGACCTTGGTGATCATCAATGTTGCGCCCGTCGGGGAGCAATCCCGTATCGGTAAAGTACGCGCTGATATCGCCGCGTTTGAAGGTGCGCTCGAAATGTACAGCCTCGACATGTACACCTATCCGAGCGCTGAGGCCGGGCTTACGGCGTTGAAGACGCCGCCGGCGGGCGCGGATCTCGCGACCTACCGGCCGGGCGGCTATGTCAAGCGCCTGCGCGATGACCCATGGGGGAACCCCTATCAGTATGATGTCCCCGGTTCGCGTTCGGGCGGTGCTTACGACATCTATTCGACAGGCCCTGACGGCAAGGCCGGGACGGCTGACGACATTGGCAACTGGGAATAGGCTGGTCATTGGATAGCATCATGCATCGGGATGGCGGCTTCTCCCTTGTGGAGATCATGGTCGCCCTGTTCATCATGGCGCTTGCCAGCGCCCTGGTGGTGATGGTGATGCCATCACGGCCTGATGCGTTGAATGCCGAAGCAGATCAGTTCGAAGCGCTGATGACCCGCACTCTGGATCAGGCCATCAGCCGCGGCCAGGCACAAGGCATCCGTATAGAGGAGAATGCCTATACGGTTTACACCCGCATCAACGGTCGCTGGGTACCGGTGAGTGCGGCGAGCCAGCATGTATCTGGCGGCGTAACCATCAGTATGCTGGGAAAAGCCGATCCGAAATCGGATGGGTCTCTCCCGCAAATTGTCCTGGATGCCTCCGGTATTGTGTCGGGGCCGGGCGTGCGGTTCTCGAAGGGGGCGCAAACACGGGAATTCGACTTGCCCGGGCAGGCGTCGAGATGATGGACCGTGGTTTCACCCTGGCGGAAGTGCTCGTGGCATTGGTGGTGTTCTCCATCGCGGCCATCGGGCTTGCGCATCTGGTAACCGAAACGACTGCCAATGCGGGGCATACACGCAGCTTGTCGCTCGCCCGGATCGAAGCGGACAACCGTTTGGTCGAAGCCGTTGCGGATACGGCGATACTCAGGGCCGGCTCCACATCGGGAGAGAGCGTCCAGCGCGGGCAGGCATTCGACTGGGTGCGCGACATTGAAATCCGGGATGAAAGTGGCCTCGCGGGTATACGCGTAACAATCTCAGACGCGGCGACAGGCCAACAGCTCGCACTACGTGAAACGCTGGTTCAGGTGAAGCCATGAAGCGCGATGCAGGGTTTACGCTAATAGAAATGCTGGTCGCCCTGGCGTTGACGTCCATGATCGCGGTTGCCGGGTCGACACTGCTCATCGGAACAGTGAGGGCATCAGACCGGCTAAGCAAAACAACAGAAAGTGTCAGCGAGACCGAACTCTCCCACACCCTCATGCGGGACGATTTTGCGAATATCCGGATGCTGATCGGTGATGCCGGGCGGCCAGACTATACCTCGTCGCCGTTCGTGTTCTTCGTACGTGATGGCTGGAGCCACCCGGTTCCGGATGACAGCCGCGCCTCGCTCCTGGCCGTGGAATACCGATTCCGGGATGGCACACTGACCCGTCGCGCCTGGCTCCGGCCGGATCCGGCAACGGACACGCCCCATGTGGATCGGGTGATGGCGACGGGTCTGTCGCGCATGACAGCGCGCTATTTCGATGGCCGCGAGTGGTTGCCCGAATGGAATGCGGGTGAGAAGGAACTGCCGGCCGCCGTGGAATTGACGTTGGCATACTCCGACCGGGATGTGCTTACCGAACTCTTCATCGTGGGAGGGGGCGGGTGATGCGAATACCGGATAAGGAACAGGGGGCGAGCCTCTTGTCAGTCCTGGTGATTGTCATGTTGATGTCGGTAGCCGCCGTTGCCGCAACCGATGCGCTTGCCCGGTCTGTGCTTGTGATCAAGTCTTCCTCTGCGCGAGCAGAAACATTCTGGACAGCTCGTGGCGCGGCAGAGGCGGCTGCGACTTATCTGACCAAGGCGATGACCGTGAACGAGGGGGCTCTGAATACCGAGGCCGAACTGTTTGCTCAGCCAACCACCCTGCCGGCAGGAAACGGCGTGGTTGTGGTGCAGGCACATGAAGCCTCCAACTGCTTCAACCTGAATGCCCTGGTAAACACTGCCGGTGATGGCGAGGTCAGTGATGAATCGCTCCAGTCATTCGATGATTTGCTTGTCGCGGCTGAGTTTGATGATGCCGAAGCTGAGTCCCTGGCGCAGAAGCTGGCCGACTGGGTGGATACAGATGGCTCAACCCGCACCTATGGTGCAGAAGACGGATACTATGCCTCTCAGGCAGAGCCTTATCGTGCGGCCAATACCAAACTGCGCAGCATAAGCGAGTTGAAAGCGATTGCCGGCTACGATGCAGAAGTCGTGGCACGGATTGAAGGACTGGTCTGTCTTCGCCCCGTAGAAGAACAATCCGTGCTCAATTTAAATACATTGACCGTGGATCAGGCGCCGCTTCTGGTTGCGTTGTATACCAGCGAGTTGCCCCTTGATGACGCGCGCGCCTTGATTGATTCCCGCCCGGCAGGGGGGTGGCTGAACAAGGAAAGTTTCACGCAGCAGGACGCAATCATTCAGATTGCGCCGGAGGTCCGGGATGAGATGGCGATTTCGCTGGTATCGAATTACTTGTCGGCAGACATCAGCGTCGGTACGGGCGACCTTATCACAAATTACAGGGCGCTTTACCGGCGCGCCGAAACCGGGGACGTGTCATTGGTCTCCTTGGTTCGGAGGGAAATCTAATGGCGCGCCACCTCATCGCCCTTCTTCCGCCAGACAGTGAGCCATGGCGTTTCGCTGCCATGGGAACAGGCGACATCACCCTTCTGCCACCACACGAGAAACCGGCCTCTTCGGACGACGTTACGGTGATAGTGCCGGCGACGGAGGTGACCGTCGCCACGGTACGCCTGGTTGGCACGCGCCGGGCGGACTGGTTGCGGACTGCGCGCTTCGCTGTTGAGGACGATGTCGCCGTGCCGGTGGAAAGCCTGCATGCCGCGATTGGCCAACGCAGCGGCGCCGGCAGCCAGGGGACCGTTTGCATGGTGGCGCGGGCAGTCATGGAAGACTGGATGCGGCGTTTGACCGAAGCAGGGCTGGAAGATGCCCGCCTCGTCCCTGATGTGACGCTGCTGGCGCCAGACTCCCCGCCTCTGGACATGGGGGGCCATATAATCGTCTCTGGCGAAGACCACCGGTTCGCTATCGACAAGTCTCTGCCATCGGATCTCGTCTCCGCGCTCATGCAGCGGGCAGGGCGGGAACCGGAGACGGTGGATGATCCCTTGCTGGCGCTCGCGCGCCGCTTTTCGGCGGGTGAGACGGGCATTGATTTGCGTCAGGCCGATTTTGCCCGAAAGGCGGAATTGCCGATTGATCTGAAGCGTTTCCGCCTTCTGGCCGGCCTTGCCGCCATTTGTGCGCTGGCATGGGGCGCCTACACGTTTGCCAGCATCCGCGCCATGACCCAGCTTGAAGCCGTTCTGGATCGTCAGACGCGGGCGAGCTTCGCTGCGATCTATCCGGGAGAACCGGTGCCTTCGAACATTCTTGCCGCGGTGCGTGAGCGTTCTGGCAGTGTCCAGACGCCGATTGCTGGGTTCCGTGAGATGGCCGGGGTTCTGTATGCGGCGCTTGCCAATCAGGAGGGCATCCGCCTGTCCAGCCTGCGTTACGACGCCGATACGGGACAATTGCAGGCGAAACTTGTCTATAGCGCATTCGGAGATGATGAGACCCTCAAGAGCGCGATTGAGGCAGGGGGGCTGTCAGTCCGTCTCGGAGACGCGCGCGTCGAAGATGGCCGGGTTGTGGGCGATTTGATACTGGAGTTGGCATCATGATGGAATTCTGGTCCACCCGGTCCGTTCGGGAGCGTCTGCTCATTCTCCTTGCCGGTTTGCTCGCCGCAGCATTGCTCACCAACCTGCTCATCGTTCGCCCGTTGCTCACCGCGAAAAGCAGCGCGGCCGCATCGCTTGCGGTGGCGTCAAGAACGTTGGATGCCGTGTCTGCTTCGCGTCCGATGGCCAGTGCCCGGCAAACGCCTGGCGTTTCCGGTGTGACGGGGGAAGACCTGCGGTCGAGACTGGTTGGACTGGCCGCCCAGAGAGGTATTTCTGTTTCCAGGCTTCAGTCGAACGAGCGTGGCGCGATCATTATCCAGTTCGATCAAGTTTCCGTGCAACCGCTGTTCGCCTGGCTGGAAGCTGCCGAGCGCGAACTGGGGGCGGAGCCTGCCCAGGCGTCAGTATTTTCTGACGCGGCAGGCACAGTCCGCGCCAGTTTCGAGTTCCGGGGCGGCGCATTGTGATGCGCAAGATTCTGCTCCTCTCGATATTCATCGGTGTTTTGGTCTTCACCCTTGTGGCAAGTACTCCGTTGTCGTTCATTCTGAAGCGGTCCGGCATCATCCAGCAAGGTGTATCCTGGCAGCAGGCACGCGGCACAGCCTGGCACGGCCAGGTGACGGGGCTCGCTGTACGGGGGGATGCCGTTGGCGCGGTGCAGGGGGATTTCAGTCTCCTGCGAATGGTACAAGGCCAACCGGGTCATCTGCTCCGCTGGAGCGGTCCGTCTGGGCAAGGATCGGCGCTGGCAGCTTTGTCCGGCCGAAGCATTAAGGTCCGGAAGGGGCGCGCTGCGGTGAAATTCGATGCGACCCGCATCTCCTCTCTTTTTCCAGCACAGGACGTTTCCCTGCGCTTATCCAATGTCTCGATTGATGCGACCTTCGAAGGTTGCCGGTCGGCCAGCGGCGATGTGAGCACCGATGCATTGGCCACGATTTCCGCAGCTTACGGAACGAACTGGCCGGAGGTGGATGGGTCTCTTTCCTGCGTGGACGGGGAGCTGGTCATTTCGGTCGAGGGCAGGGCTGCGGACGGAACGCGCATCGCGGCGACGTCTTCCCTGCAGGGCAATGGCCGGTTGGAGCTTTGGGATGTTCCGGATAATCAGACGAATGCGTTGCTGCTGGCCGGTTTCATCAATGAAGCAGGTCGGTATGTCTATCTGCAACGGGTATCTAATGGGGAAACTGTCCAGTGAATAAGCTCATCCTTCTGTCCGGGCTTGCATGCCTGGGTGCCTGTGCGTCGTCAGGCGCGCCAGCGGCAACGGACACGCCCAAGACGGGGCCCAGCGAAGTTGCGGCGGCGTCCCTGCCTGCGCAGACATTGGCGCCCGGAACGTGTGGCCTTTTCCTCTGGACGCGTGACGAGCCACGCCACTTTGTCCTGTTCTTCAAGGCAGGGGACGCCACGGCCGAAGCGATTGTGGATGGCCGCCATCAAACGCTCAACGTTGATTCGCAGGACGGGGATGTTTTCGGCCAGTTTCTGACCCGTATGGCGCTCAGCGCGCCAGATGGAGATCCCGTCATGTTGACCCTGGAGCCCGGAGAAGAGATTGATGGGGGGCAGCGTGTGCCATTGGCGCGCATGATGTATGACAATGAAGAGGGGTGGGAAATCATAACACCTCTTACAGGATTGACGGCTTGCCAACCCGAGTGACTTCCCGTTTCCTGTAGTAGTTACTGCAATACACAAATAATCCATGATAATGGACCGTGTTGACACATAAGCGTCACAAAGCGTATTGTGACAGTTATGTTACGTCATGCTTACAAAATTCTGTCCGTTTCGGCGCTAGCCCTTGCGGCTCTGAGCGGTCCTTCCTTCGCAGAAGCAGATACTGCCTGTGACCTGTCCGATGGCTACGCAACCGCACCGGCGGCGTTCCAGCAGGAGGCAAATGCCTGCCTTAAGGGCACCAGCGGCGTCGAAACTGACACAGTTATGGCTGACCAATTGTTGCGTCTGGCGGATGCACAACGCACCAGCCATGGCGAATCTGAACTTTCGATGCTCAGCTCCCTGAGCGAAGCAGCCAGGCTGCACGCCCTCGACATGGCCGTGCGTGGATACGCGTCGCACAAGGACCTCGAGGGCCGTACGCACCTTGACCGGGTCCGGATGGTGGAGCGCAGTCGCCTGATCGGCGCGTTCGGCGCGAACATCGTCATTGTGAAAGCCGGCGCTTCGGCGGAAGACGTTCAAAAAGTGATCATGGCTGATGAAGCCAATGCCGCGAACCTGGAACGCGGTGAGTTCGACCACATGGGCGTTGCTGCCGTCGAAGCGAATGGCGTCCTCTATGTCGTGCAACTGTTCGCCCGTATCGATGGCCAGCTGAACACGCCGGTTCCGATGGTCGCTGTGCCGCGCACAAACCTAGCGGCAGACTATAACGACCAGTTCGAGCCGGTTGGCTGGTCTGTGGTTTCAGCCAGCGGAGAAACGCTGATGCGCGGTATCGGCAGCAAGATGCCCGCGGCGGTGCCTGAGATTTCCGAGGGCTTCCTCCAGATGGACGTGGAACTCGGTGACAGCGTCTACACGTTGAGAGGTCCGGCGATTTCATCGTCGCTCTGACGGGCGATCCCGCACCTTCCCAATTCGCCCGGGCCCTGTGCCCGGGCGTTTTCGTTTTGGGCCGATCCTTCTATGCTGTTGTCTCGCAGTCGCGGCCGTGAAGGGGACCGGCGTACATGAATATCGACGTGTTGCTCTGGGGCATGGTTCTCCTGCCGGCGCTGGCGGCGCTTGCCTGGATCGACATGCGGACATTACGCTTGCCGGATCCTCTGACCCTGCCCCTCATCGGTGCGGGGCTGATCCAGTCCTGGTACTTCACCGGGGATGTCCGGAACGCTCTCATCGGGGCTGCCGCCGGATACCTGTTCTTCCTGGCGATTGAGAAGGGATACAAGGCGCTGCGCGGCCATGACGGACTGGGCCGCGGTGATGCCAAGCTACTCGCCGCAGGCGGCGCCTGGTGCGGATGGATCGGCCTTCCCTGGATCGTGCTGATCGCGAGCGGTTCAGGCCTTGCCTTTGCGGGCGCACTCACACTCCTCGGGCGCCGGCCTGACAGCATGATGCCGTTCGGCCCCTTCCTGGCGCTCGGGATGGCGCTGGTCTGGATTGGGCAGTTGGGGTTGTGGTGAGGCGGACCGGCAGACCCGATTGATGTGCCGGGGCTTGGGGGCTAGGAGCTGTGTATGACGGGACCGCGGACCAAATCACGACCTGACCGGCGCACAGCGATCCTCGATGCGGCAGAGGAACAATTCGCCAGGCATGGCTATGATGGCGTGACGCTGCGGGCCATCGCCAAACATGCCGGTGTCGATCTGGCGCTGCCCAACTACTATTTCGGACCGAAGCGCGACCTGTTCGACGCCGTGCTGGTCCGCCGCGCCGAAATCCTGAACCAGATGCGCCTGAACCAGCTTGATGAATGCCTGGTGGAGAGCGATCAGTCGCCCGCAGTCGAGGCGATCATCCGCGCCTATCTGCGCCCGTTGCTGACAGGCGACCATGTGCAGGAAGAAGGCTGGAAGAATTATTACGCCCTGATCGCCTATGTGAACAATTCACCCGAATGGGGTGGTCAGCTGATGACGCAATTCTTCGATCCGCTGGTCGACCGGTTCATGGATGCGTTTCGTCTCGCTCTGCCAGGAGTGGAGGACCGGGACCTTTATTGGGCTTATCACTGCCTGTCGGGTGCGCTGACGCTGACCTTCGCCCAGACCGGACGGATCGACCATCTTTCTGGCGGCGTGTGTCGTTCAAATGATCTCACGGACGCATACGAGCACATGGTAAAATTCACCGCAGCGGGATTCGAATCCTTCCGTCAGGCACACCTCACCGGGCCGGAATAAGGCGGCCGGCAACACGGTTGCGGTTGCGGTGGCCTTAAATCTGTTGTGAATTGAATTTTCAGGGGAAAGACGGGCGTACCTGGTCACCGGTTTGGCCAGTTTGGAGTGAGGATCGGTCGTGGGAAATAGACGCAGTGTGCTGGCGCTCACGGCATTGATTGGCGCAAGTACAGCGCTGACGGGGTGCCTGACGAGAAGTATCAATACGCGGCCGCCGGTGGTTTCTGACGGCATGGGGGCAGACTTGCGTGTGATGCTGGATGACAGCTGCCTGCCGGAAGATACGCGTGGACCGGGCGACCGGACGCTTGGCTTCGGCCAGGAACTGGCACTGCAGGCAGGCATGCTGGCTTTCGATTCTGTCGGGGCCTGGCTGCAGCAGATGGGCGCGCCGAAAATCGATCGCAGCACCGGAGTGGTCAGCGGCAAACTGTTTACCAGCCCGGACATGATGGAATTCAACCGCGAAGTCGGATGCGTTCACGTTATACGTGAAGGGTTTGATCCGTCCGGCCCGTCTTTCGGCAACGCGCCACCTGAATTCCTGGCAGAGTGGAATCGTCTCGGCCTCGTCTCCCGGCCGACCTTCTATGCCGAGATCCGCTTGGTGCCGGATGAAGAGCAATCCGGCTATTTTACCGGAGAGCTTCTCAAGGTCGTATCCAACGAATTCGTGCGGCAGGCGCGCTACGATTCGCGTGATTACCTTCTGGTTATCGATTTCGAGCGGCCGGAGCCACGCACCTATGTCCAGTTCACGCCCGAAGGCGCGGTGGAGTTTCACGACGCGTCGGGGTTCGCGCGGGGTGTGTTCAAGTTTCCGGAGCTGAAGCGCGGAGAGTATATTTCCGGCGCGGCTGCGACCGGCCTTGAGACGGGCTGGATGCCGCTCGACTATTCCGGTGTCGATCGGGATTCCGGCATATTCAACCTGTTCGTCGATGTGCTGGAGCTGAAACGCGGAGACCCGTTGCTCTCCGATATTGGCTCGCTGCTGCGTTCCAACGCGGTGCAGGGGGCGGCAGAGGAAGAGCTGCGCAAGCAGATCGACAAGGAAGGCACCCGCGAGGTTGAGGAAGAGGAGCGGGCGGATGAATTGCTCACGCAGCGCGGTCTCGAGCGTGCGCTCCGGCGTGCCGTGCTGGACCTGCGGCGGACACTCGCCGACGAGGATACAGATTCCGACGACCTGATCGCCGCGCGCGACGATGTGGAAGACGCGCTGTTCGACATCGAGCATCGCTTCAACTGGCGCGGGCCGAAGCCGGCAGACCAGGTCGATGAGGCCGAAAGCCTGCTGGATGAGGCCGATGTTCGTCTTGAAGCCCTTCTGGAAGAAGAGCTGGCCGTCGATCAGCTGGACGACGATCAGTAGGTCGCGGTGGCTGCGGCCCAGTCCGCCAGGCCGCCCTCGCTCGACCGGTTGGCGACTTCCGTCAGCATGCGGGTTGCGAAGTCGATCGGCTCACGTTCCGGCTGTTCTTCATCCGAGATAGTCCGCATACGCGCAGGCGTCGGCAACAGGTCGCCGGCAAACGCAACACCTTCAGGAATGACGAACGCATAGATCCTGGCGCCGTCTTCTGCAGGCGGGATGATCATCCACGGCACTTCAGGCATGGTAATCGTCTGCCCGGCTTTGACGATTGCG
>QGCX01000298.1_pt1 | contig 10581 bp, 6 predicted proteins | sample 4708031 | NCBI WGS metagenome assembly QGCX01 (sample SAMN08941163, study PRJNA450518) | Sediment metagenome, whole genome shotgun sequencing project. | reverse complement strand
CCTTCTATCGTCTTCAGAATAAATTGATTGTAACCGAAAGGTATTATTCCTTTTTCCACATTCCCGTATGTGCTCTCTGCAACAATATTGCCACTTGGTGCCATTACCATAATATCTCCTTTTTGAGTGGTTACCTCCACAGATTCCGAAACATTCTCCAAAGTACACCGACCATCGGACAAGGTTATATTTAAATCCTCAAATTTTCCCGTGGCATATAGGTTGGTATTGGTCCCAAATACATCCACATATTTGTACTCGGGTACACTTATTTCCAAAGCAATGGAAACAACTTTGTGCGCGCTGAGTTTATCGTTAGGGTTTATAAAAAGAGGTTGGAAATCTGCTCTTATCATAGCGGTAGTACCGCTTTGCTCAATAGAAATCAATAAATCTTTGGCATATTCTCCTTCCATACTGGCAGAGATTTCAACCTCATTGGAAGATGCGGTCTTCAAATCAATTCTGTAGCAATATTGGGCATCAATTTGAATGGTTTCTGTTCGTGGGTCAATAAAGGCCTTCCTTACTAATTTTTGCGCATGAATATTCACGAGCGTAAAAAAGACCACAAAAAATAATAACGCCCTCATAACTAAAAAACGCCCGAAGGCGTTTTGATTATTTCTGCATGTTCTTCGCCTCGATGCTCAATGTAGCATGGGGCACAAGCTTTAAACGCTCTTTATTGATAAGCTTTCCGGTTACTCTGCAGACACCGTAAGTTTTGTTCTCTATTCTCAATAAAGCGTTTTTAAGGTCGCGTATAAACTTCTCCTGACGGATGGCCAACTGGGTGTTCGCTTCCTTGCTCATAGTCTCGGAACCTTCTTCGAATGCCTTGAACGTTGGCGAGGTATCGTCTGTACCATTGTTACCATCGTTCATATAGGAGCTCTTCAAAAGGTCCAAATGTTTTTTGGCTTTATCTATTTTTTCTTCTATCAAAGCCCTAAATTCTGCAAGGTCCTTATCGGAGTATCTTACTGTTGAATCTTCTGCCATTTTCTTAATGTTTTTGAATAAACAATTTTGTGTTCACCTCATCAAAGGCTATTGCAACACCTTCTTCAAGTTTCTCTTCAAAGTTTAGCTCAGCGGTCAACGTTTCCGTTTTGATGTAATCCTCATTACTGGAAACAGCATTTTCCACTAGGCCATCCTTCAATATTTTAATGTCAATTTTATCTGTTACCTCAAATCCTGATTCCTTTCTAAGGTTCTGAATTCGGTTTACTAGCTCTCGTGCGATACCTTCTTTTCTTAAGGTCTCATCTATGGTCACATCCAAAGCTACTGTCAAGGAACCGGAACTTGCAACCAACCAACCTTCGATATCTTGGGAACTTATCTCTACATCGGTTAACTGTAAATTAACGGTTTTATTTTCCAACTGTAGTAATAATTCTCCTTCGCGTTCAATTTTTTGAATATCCTCTTGGCCCAATTTTGACACTTCAGCAGAGATTGCTTTCATATCCTTACCAAATTTTGGGCCTAAAACCTTAAAGTTGGGCTTTATTTGCTTTACAAGAACTCCAGAAGCATCGTCCAACATCTCAATTTCCTTCACATTAACTTCAGACTTTATCAAATTGGAAACAGCTTCGATATCACTTCGTTGTTCATCGTCCAATACTGGAATCATTATCTTTTGAAGTGGTTGGCGTACCTTTATTTTTTCCTTCTGACGGATGGAAAGTACTAAAGATGAAATCTTCTGGGCCAACTGCATCTTGCGCTCCAGGTCTTTGTTCACCATATTGGCATCAAAAACAGGAAATTCTGCTAAATGTACACTCTCAAAACCATCCTTTTCGGTTGTGGCATCCAAATCCCTGTACAACTGGTCCATAAAAAACGGAGCAATCGGCGCAGATAATTTGGCTACGGTAGACAAGCAGGTATAAAGAGTCTGATACGCAGAAATTTTATCCTGTTGGTAATCCCCTTTCCAAAAACGTCTTCTGCTCAAACGAACATACCAGTTACTCAAGTTTTCCTGCACATAATCCGAAATCATTCGTGCTGCACGAGTGGCTTCGTAATCTCCGTATGCTTCATCCACATTTTTAATCAATGTATGAAGCTCGGACAAAATCCATTGGTCTATCTCTGGTCTATCCTTCAACGGAATATCTGCCTCGGAATAATCAAATTCATCAATATTGGCATAAAGTGCCATAAAGGAATAGGTGTTGTACAACGTTCCGAAGAACTTTCGCTTCACCTCAACAATTCCTTCGATATCAAACTTAAGGTTATCCCAAGGGTTAGCATTGGAAATCATGTACCAACGTGTGGCATCGGGTCCGTGCTCTGGCAATACCTCGAATGGATCAACAGCGTTCCCCAATCGTTTGGACATTTTTTTTCCTTCCTTGTCCAAAACAAGTCCGTTCGAAACTACATTTTTATAAGCAATACTATCAAAAACCATAGTTGCGATAGCGTGCAGGGTATAGAACCAACCACGGGTCTGATCCACACCTTCGGCGATAAAGTTGGCCGGGAATGCAATACCATCGTCTATCAGTTCTTTGTTCTCGAAAGGGTAGTGCCATTGTGCGTAGGGCATGGAACCACTATCGAACCAAACGTCGATAAGGTCTGCTTCGCGTTTCATAGGTTGTCCTGATGGAGAAACCAAAGTAATGCCATCCACTATATTTTTATGTAAATCGATTTTGTCGTAGTTCGACTCGCTCATGTCGCCCACCACGAAATCTTCAAAAACGTCCTTCTCCAATACGCCCGCTTCAACAGCTTTGGCCATTTCCGACTTTAGCTCTTCCACGGAACCGATCATAATTTCTTCCTTACCATCTTCCGTGCGCCAAATAGGCAATGGAATACCCCAATATCTTGATCTAGATAGGTTCCAGTCATTGGCATTGGCCAACCAGTTGCCAAAACGTCCCTCTCCAGTGGATTTTGGTTTCCAGTTAATGGTCTGGTTCAATTCAAACATACGATCCTTAACATCGGTCACCTTGATGAACCAAGAGTTCAAAGGATAGTAAAGGATAGGTTTGTCCGTACGCCAGCAGTTCGGGTAGCTGTGCACGTATTTTTCGACCTTAAAGGCCTTGTTCTCTATTTTTAGTTTGATGGCAATCTCTACATCGATTGACTTTTCTGGTGCTTCGCCCTCATCGTAATATTCGTTCTTCACATACTTGCCACCAAACTCTTTGAGCTCTGGTCTAAACCTCCCCTGAAGGTCAACCAATGGTACTGGATTATCGTTTTCATCCAGAACCAACATTGGAGGCACTTCTGGAGTGGCCTGTTTTGCTACCAAGGCATCGTCCGCACCAAAGGTGGGTGCTGTATGCACGATTCCCGTACCATCTTCGGTAGTTACAAAATCACCCGAAATAACTCGAAAAGCATTCTCCGGATTTTGGTAAGGCTGCACGTAATCAATCAACTGTTCGTATTGGATGCCGACCAAATCTTTGCCCACAAAAGTTTCTCCTACTAAAAATGGAATCTTTTTGTCGCCTTCTTTAAATGATTTTAGCTCTTCCTCTGTCTCAACTTTGGAGAACTTTCCAGAAAAATTGTAGTTGACCAAGTTTTTGGCCACCACCACATTTATCGGCTCAAAGGTGTATTGATTGAACGATTTTACAAGTACATATTCAATTTTTGGTCCAACGGTCAATGCCGTGTTCGATGGAAGTGTCCAAGGTGTGGTCGTCCATGCCAAGAAAAAGATGTCTCCCTCAACCTTCTTTAAAGATTCTGGAAGTGAATCGGTTTTAGCCTTGAACTGTGCGGTAACCGTAGTATCCGTTACATCTTGATAGGTCCCTGGCTGGTTCAACTCGTGGGAGCTTAAACCCGTACCCGCCTTTGGCGAATAAGGTTGAATGGTATACCCCTTATAAATAAGTCCTTTGTCATAAATCTGTTTGAGCAGCCACCAAACGGTTTCCATATACTTAGGCTTGTAGGTGATGTATGGGTCGTCCATATCCACCCAATAGCCGACTTTTTCGGTCATTTCGTTCCAAACGTCCGTGTAGCGCATTACCGCTTTTTTACAGGCTGCATTGTATTCCTCGACCGATATTTTTTTTCCAATATCCTCTTTGGTGATGCCCAGCTCCTTTTCCACGCCAATTTCAACAGGCAGACCGTGGGTATCCCAACCCGCTTTTCTTTTTACCTGAAAACCTTTCATGGTTTTGTACCGTGGAAATATATCCTTGATGGTACGCGCCATTACGTGGTGAATCCCTGGCATTCCGTTTGCAGATGGTGGGCCTTCGTAAAATACATAGCTCTCCTTGCCTTCCCTTGTGGAAACGCTCTTTTCAAAAATCTGTTTGTCTTTCCAAAAGTCAAGAATTTCTTCGGACACTTTCGGCAAATCCAATCCCTTATATTCTGCAAACTTCATATACTGCTTCTTCTACTAGAATTCCAAGTTTGCAAAATTATAAATTTAGATGGAATTATACCCTTCCTTTTGATATTAGAATTCACATAATTCCCTTAACCTAAATATGATAAGCAGCTTACCTACCCTTTATATAAATTTAACTACCTTACTACATTATTAACACTTAACCATTTTACTATGAAAAAAGTATTGATTGCCGCAATGGTATTGACCGTATCCATGACTGTTATGACATCTTGTAGGGATACCAAAGACAAAGCTGAAGAAGCTACCGAAGAGGCCGCAGAAACATTGGACAAGGCCGGTGAAGATTTAAAGGAGGCAGCAGACGATGCCGCAGATGCCATGAAAGAAGCTGGCGAAGACGCCAAAGAAATGGGCGAAAAGGCCTTGGACAGTATTAAAAAAGCCGGCGAAGAGACCATGGATGCTGCTGAAAAGGCTGGACAAGACATGAAAGAAGCCGCTAAAAAAGCCATAGATAGCATATAGTACCAGAACTAGGTCATGGCAAAATATGTCAAGAAAAAGAAGGCTCGGAAAATTCCGAGCCTTCTTCTTAAAATGCGTATCCTAGACCCAAGACTAAATTGGTTCCTGGGGCAACTATGCCCGAAGAATACATTCGATAACGCTGGTTCGTCATATTCTCCAAACTCACAGATGCCTTTAAGGTATTGGTAATTTGATATTGTGACCTAAAATTCAAGGTGTACCAAGATGGTGAATAGGGGTTACCGTTGGCATCGTTGGCGTACATAAAAGTTTTGCCCTGTTCAGAAAGTGCTAAATCATCGTTGCTAACCTCTCCGTTGTAGTTGACAAATATATCTGCTTTAAGTTTATGGTTCTCCCAAATCAAATGCACATCACCAAAGGTGGGTGCAGCGTGACGCGATGGACTATCCGTTCCGTCATCATCCTCCTCAATTCCTTCTGTTAAAGTTAGATTTGAATTTAAGGAAAAGTGTTCTCCAAAATATGCATTTAAGCCAAATTCAAAGCCATACACATAGGCTTTAGCCGCATTCTGAATCGCCTGTACATTACTTGGTTCCCCGTTGTATTCGATTTCTGTTTGCCCACCGAAAGAGAAATCCCTTCGTACCAAGGCATCTACCAAATAGGTGTAATAAGCAGCACTTTTTAGTACCACAACATTATTGAAGTTTTTTCTAAGACCCAACTCACCATTGTAAGCATATTCAGGTTCCAAATCGGGATTGGGCACTACTACGGAACCTGGTTCAGAATCAAATATTTTTCCAATATCATCAATATTAGGTGCTCTAAAACCCGTAGAACCGTTTAAAGTCACTTGCAAATCAGACCTCGGAAACCAACTAAGTCCCAAACTTCCCGTAAGTGCTCCCGTAACGATATCGGCTTCATCAAAAGGAAAAGGGTAATAAGTGGTATCGAAGGTAGCATCAACCCATACTTGACTGTAACGAATACCAGACAATAGGGAAAGATTGGGTTTTAATTGATACTCACCATTTATATAACCTGCCATGGTTTGCCAAGTGGCACCATCGGGATATCTGGAAGCTGTTTCTTCAACCTCATCCGTTTCAATATTTCGCATACTCCCTTTGGAATCCACCTTGTTGAACACATATTCAGCTCCATAATACAAGTGCAGATCACCTATTTTTTTATTCTCAAAATCCAAGTTTACGGATAAGGCATCTACTTTTTCACGGGTTGAGTATAATTCCATATCCTGAAACCCTCTATCGTGTCTACTTTCTTCAAAAAACTGGTAGGCCGTGGTCAATTTAACCCCATCGTAAAATTTGTTTTTCCCATTTTGGGTGACTTGAAAGTTTCCCATGAACCATTTTTGCGGTCCATAGTACCATTCTGCAGAACGAAGTCCATCACCGTCTCTACTTGGTCTGATCAATCTATCATATCTAGGATAATCGGAGGTTTCGGAATAATACAGTCCCAAATCGTAGTTCCATGTATTGTTGGGCTTGTAAGTAAACTTTTGAAGGAAATTAACCTGATCGTAACCTGTTCTTACTTGTTTTTTGGGGTCATTATTTTGTACCAAGACATCGGTTCCATTCTCACGGATCACATAATTGTTTCTTAAATAAGAATTGGGACCATGCTCGCCCATTTTCAAATCATCAAAATTGTTGTAGGTAAAACTTGTGTAAGACGCCCAATTTTGTTTTCCGAAATTAAAATCTACATGCGCTGTGTTTTCATTGTTGGCGGATGCATATCTGTAATTTACATTCCCAGAAAAAGCAAGGCTATCCGCATAGGAAAAATGAGGATTTTGCGTGTAGAAGTTCATAACTCCACCAATGGCATCACTCCCATAGATTACTGACCCGGGACCAAAAGTCACCTCTGTTTTTTTGATGGTGAACGGGTCTACCGATATCACATTTTGAAGGTTTCCTCCCCGAAATATGGCATTGTTCATTCGAACCCCATCTACGGACAACAAAATACGATTGGTAGCGAACCCTCTGATCATAGGACTTCCTCCACCCAATTGACTCTTTTGCACGAAGACTTTCCCGCTGTTCTGCAAAAGGTCTGCAGAAGTTTGCGGAGCGGTAAAGGCAATGCTACGGGCATCAAAGGTTTCAATTTTTTGGGGAATATGCTTTTTCTGTTGTTCCCATTTAGATATAGACATCACCACTTCTTGAAGCTCTTCTGTTTTTAAATGTAGATAAACGCGATTTCCCCTTCGGGCAATTTGATCTTTTGTTGTGGTGTAGGTTTCGTAACTGAGGTGTTTGAAGGTAATTCTCTCGTTAGATGAAAAAATATCAAGCTCACTTTTACCATTGGCATCGGTAAGTGTGCTTTTAGACTGATCTTTGTTATAGATCGCGATATTATCTACCGGTATTCCTGTATCAGCATCTAAAACGGTTACTTCCTGAGCATAAAATATGAAGGTAAAGAATAGAAAAATTAGGGTTAAGGTTGGTTTTAGGTTTTGCATTTTTAAGTAAATACTGCATTTAATACTGCGAGGGACTTTGGTTCGCGAAATCCATGCACATGGAATCGGAAATACTGAATTACCGTTTTTAAGAGTTCTCGCCTGTTAGACTTAGTTAGTTGTATCGTTTCTAATGCCTCAAAATTCGTGCCCAAAAATTCTCTAAAATTATCTAGATTTTCATTCTGAATCAACGGGTTAAGTGATGGTGTTTTGCAAAAACTCCCTTCTAAAAGATCAAAAAATGGCAAGTTCTTAAAAGAAGTGTCCGGATAGAAGCCTAAATACTTGGTAAGATTGAGCAAAAAAAGAATATGGAAATTCGGTGAGAGCTTATGCACATCCATCCATTGAAAAGCATATTCCAAATAATTAAAAAGACCTTCGTCCTGCTCCTGTTCTTGAATACTGTTGCCCAACATTTCGGCTAAAAAAAGGACTACGCTATTTTTTACAACATCGGTATGCATGGTTTGGTAGGGCATAGCGACCTTAACGTCCTGGATACTCTCCAAAGTTCCCTTGTTTTTGTGATTGGCCACAATCTCCAGCTGCATAAGTGGGAGAAAGTAAGCGGGCCTGACTTTTGCTTTTTTTGAGGACAGCACTCCTTTAAGCAAATACGATTTTAAACCATCTGATTGTGTGAAAGCCCTAACAATAAGACTGGTGTCCCCATATTTTATGGAAGAGAGAACTATGGCCTTTGTTGTGATTTGCATGGGCTAATAAAAAAGCAGTTACCAAAAGTGTAAAAGTAATCACTCCTCTTGGTAACTGCTAACCAAAAACCATTCTAGATGGTTTATATTATATCACCCCCTGGGCCAGCATGGCGTCTGCGACCTTAACAAAGCCAGCAATATTGGCTCCTTTTACATAGTTACAATAGCCGTCTTCATCCCCATATTCCACACAAGAATCGTGGATATCGGACATGATTCCTTTCAATCGTTTGTCCACTTCTTCCCTAGTCCAGCTAATACGAAGTGAGTTTTGGCTCATCTCTAATCCTGAAGTAGCAACTCCTCCTGCATTTGAGGCTTTACCGGGTGCAAACAAAATCTTTGAATCGTGGAATGCATGAATTGCTTCTGGAGTAGAAGGCATGTTTGCTCCTTCTGCCACGGCAATACATCCATTTTTAATCAATGTAGCAGCATCGTCACCGTCCAATTCGTTTTGGGTAGCGCATGGCAATGCTATATCACAGGCAACTTTCCATGGAGTTTCTCCTTTATGGTATTCCGCTGATGGGTATTTATCCGCATATTCGGAGATTCTTCCACGTTTGTTGTTTTTCAAATCCATCACAAAGGCCAGTTTTTCTTTATCAATACCGTCCTTATCATATATGAATCCACCGGAATCAGAAAGCGTCAATACTTTACCCCCAAGATGTAACACCTTTTCTGCTGCGTATTGGGCCACGTTACCAGAACCTGAAATCACCACTTTTTTACCTTCAAAAGTCTCATTTATGGTCTTTAGCATGCTATCTGCAAAGTAAACGGTGCCATAACCGGTTGCTTCTGGACGTATCAAAGAACCTCCCCAAGAAAGTCCTTTACCGGTCAATACACCGGAGAACTCATTTCGAATCTTTTTGTACATCCCAAACAAGAAACCAATTTCACGGGCACCTACGCCGATATCTCCTGCTGGAATGTCGGTGTAAGGTCCAATGTGCCTACAAAGCTCTGTCATAAAAGCATGGCAAAAACGCATGATCTCGTCGTCGGATTTGCCTTTTGGGTCAAAATCGGAACCACCTTTACCACCACCCATAGGCAGCGTTGTCAAACTATTTTTAAATACTTGTTCAAAAGCCAAAAATTTAAGTACACTGGCGTTTACGGTCGGGTGAAAACGAAGACCTCCTTTGTACGGTCCTATGGCAGAGTTCATTTGCACACGGTAACCTCGGTTTACATGGATTTCCCCATCATCATCTATCCATGCCACTCGGAATGAAATCAATCGTTCTGGCTCTACCATTCTTAAAAGAATGTTTTTACCGTGATAAATGTCGTGCTGTACAATATAAGGTATCACGGTTTCCGCTACCTCTTGTACTGCTTGTATGAATTCAGGCTCATGACCATTTCTGTCAATCACCTCGTCCATAAACACTTTTATTTTATCTTCCATATATGGTTAAAATTATTTATCCCTTCGCATTGTGAAAGGTATTTTTTATTGAATTATGAATTTGAGGGCAAAATTATATTATTTCAATAATTTGAACATTTATTTTTTATAAATTTTTCAAAAAATATTAATTAAGGGCTTGCTCCAAATCGGCAATCAAATCTTCTACATCCTCAATACCCACACTCAACCTAATTAAGGCATCAACAACACCATTTTTCTCTCTTTCTTCTTTGGGAATACTCCCGTGCGACATGCTCGCCGGATGTCCCGCCAAACTTTCAACACCACCTAACGATTCGGCAAGGGTGAATAGTTGAAGTTTCTCCACAATTTTAATGGCTTCTCCATAATTTCCGCCTTTCGGCACAAAGGAAATCATCCCGCCAAAACCTTTCATTTGTTTTTTTGCCACATCATGGTTGGGGTGATTTTCAAACCCAGGCCAGTATACGGTATCGATTTCAGGGTGATTTGCCAAATATTTTGCAATGGCTTCTCCATTTTCGCAATGTCGTTGCATACGCACATGGAGTGTTTTTATGCCACGTAGCGTTAAAAAACTGTCCATAGGCCCACAGATTCCTCCACTCGATTTTTGAATAAAATAAAGCTGTTCGGCCAATATTTCATCCTTTACCGCCAACGCCCCCACCACTACATCGCTATGGCCAGCCAAATATTTTGTAGCGGAATGCATTACAATATCAGCACCTAATTCCAACGGTTGCTGTAGATACGGTGTTGCAAAAGTATTGTCCACCGCTAATAGCAGCTTATGTTCTTTCGTGATTTTTGATACTTCTTTAATATCTATAATGTTCATCATGGGATTGGTAGGCGTTTCCACCCACACCAATTTGGTGTTATTCGTTATATGTGAAGCCAATTCTCCCATGTCCACCATATCGGAAAACAAAAATTTGATCCCATATTTTTCAAATACCCCTTTAAAAAGGCGGTAGCTTCCCCCATAAAGGTCACTCGTACAAATCACCTCATCGCCAGGGCCCAAAAGTTTCATCACAGCGTCAAT
>QGCX01000297.1_pt1 | contig 10595 bp, 7 predicted proteins | sample 4708031 | NCBI WGS metagenome assembly QGCX01 (sample SAMN08941163, study PRJNA450518) | Sediment metagenome, whole genome shotgun sequencing project. | reverse complement strand
GGCGCAGCCGCCGAACGTGGCCAGGATCACCAGCGGTGCTTCGACCCAGACGCCGAGGCCCTGACGGGTCAGCCAGTAGCCAGCCATGACGGTGATCGTCTGGTGCAGGATGTACCAGGGGAAGATCGCCTCGGTCATGTAGGTGAGGGCGCGGCCCGGCCGGTTGAGGTAGCGCTGGGCGAGGCCGAGCAGGGACACAATGGCCAGCCAGGCATAGAAGATCCGCGCGATGCGGGCCGGCCAGATCAGCCAGTTCCAGTCGCTGCTTTCCGCCATGGCGTCCCAGTTCGCCCAGAGCGGGGTGAGCACCGCGCCGAGCACCAGCACGCTGGTGATGGCGAAAGGCAGGGCCCGGTGGATTGCGCTCCAGAAGTTGCGGTCCTTGGCGAGCAGGAAGCCGATCATCAGAAAGGTCAGGCTGTGGGCATGATTGGCCCAGTCATTCGTCAGGGCGTGAGTGGTCTCGAAATAGGGATCGAGCGTGAAGCGATAGAGGAGGAACGGGGTCACCGGCAGGACGAGGGCGACGAGCGGCCCCCAGCGGCCGGCGAACAGGAAACCTGTGATCCGGGCGCCCGTACCGGACATGAACCGGGCAATCGGCCGGGCGACCGGGGCCAGCATCAGCGTGTAGACCAGCAGGTAGACGACGTACCAGAGATGGTTCCAGGTCGGCGTCGTGATCGAGAAGTCCGAGCCGAAGTCGAGATAGTACGGCCAGAACTGCCAGAAGCTGCCACTGAACTCGCCATTTTCCACCAGCTGCAGCCAGCTCTGCGGGGCGACGATTACCACCATGCCGAACAGGATGGGCAGGCCGAGGCGGACGGCGCGTTCCCGGGCGAGCTTCGACCCGCCGAGCTTGTCGGCTGCAAAACGCAGCGCCACGCCGGAAATCAGGAACAGCAATGACAGCCGCCACGGGTTCAGCAGCATCATGGCCCATTCAGCGCCGGTGCTGACATGCACGCTTTTCACGTGCCAGCCCCACGTCACGTAGAACATGCCGGTGTGGTAAAGAATGAGCAGGCCAAAGGCGATGACCCGCAGCCAGTCGAGGTCGTATCTGCGGGGGAAGGCGGGTGCCGGGGCGAGGTCTGGCATGGCGGAACTCCTTGTCTCCGGAGCACAGACTGCCGCCGCCCCCGGGGCACGTCATGGGTGAAGGGCTATGGGGTGGACAGGTGGGACAAACGGCCCGTCCCGGGGACAAACGGCGGCGGGCCGGGACGAAATTCAGCCAATAGCCCTCCAGTTAACGCGAAGGCTGTGGCAGGACATTGCGATGGAAACCAAGACGCAGCATCCCGAGATCAGGGCGGACGCCCGGGCCGACCGGCGGACCTGGTTCTTTTTTGGCCTGTTCATGCTGGCCTCCTTTTTCGAGAAATCGCTGTCAGACCGTCATGACCTGTTGCGGGCGGGTTCGGCGCATCCGGACCTGCCATGGCTCAGCCAGGCGACGTCACACATCGTGATCCTGGCTATGGTGCCGTTCATCACCACAATGCTGAGCCGGTTTCCTCTATCCGCTGACCGGTGGCGCCCGAATCTCGCAATCCATGCCTTGGCCACCGTCGTCTTCTCCGTGGTGCATATCCTGCTGATGGTGACGCTTAGAAAATTGCTGACCCCGCTCGTGTTCGGCTTTCCCTATGAGTTCGGTTTTTCAGACGGGTCGGTCTGGATTTACGAATACCGGAAGGACGTACTGACCTATGTGCTGATCGCGACGATCTTCTGGATGAATCGTGTGGTTGAGCAGCGCAGCCTGGAAACGAAGGCGACACGGACCGAAGCGAAAGACCGCCACCGGCTGACGCTCAAATCCGGCGGGCAGACCTTTTTCGTGCGCGCCGATGATGTGATCTGGGCGAAGGCCGCGTCCAATTATGTGGAAGTGGGAACCCCGGCGAGAACCCATCTGGCAAGGATGACGCTGACAGAGCTCGAACGTCTCCTGGAAGACGCCGGAGGTCATCATGCGCGCGTGCACAGGTCTCATATAGTCCATCTTGATCATGTCATCGCCATCACGCCGACAGGCGAAGGGGACGCCCTGATCGAGCTGGATACCGGCGAAACCGTGCCGGGGTCGCGCCGTTACCGCGAACGGTATGCGCAACCGGCATAAGCACTATTTCGTGAGCGGGCTGGCCCGGACAGGGAATATCGGTAGGTTCGGCGCCGGTGAGGCAGTTCATGAACAAAGGTAGCCGATGATCCGCCCAATACTCTGGTTTCTCGCCCGTTTGCCGCTGCTCGTGCTGATCCTCGTGGTCGCGCTGGTGATGTCGAGCTGCACCATGCTGGGCATGAATTATGCGAGCCTCGAAACCGACAACAAGCCCGTCCCGGCGCCGGCGCTGGACCTGCCCGCCATAACGGCGGAGGGCAGCCCGGAGCGCGAGGCGCTGAAGCAGAAGTTCGAGGACGTGCTCTACGGGCCATGGCCAACCGGCATGCCCGTCAGCTTCGGCGACTGGCAGATGATCGACCCGGAATACCTCGACGGGCGCGGGACGCTGGAAGAAGTGGAAATCACGATCGGCAGCGGTGAGGGGGGCCGCTCGTTCATGCTGGTTACCGCCTTTCCCAAGGCCTCCGGCCCGGTGCCCGTGGTCATCAGCCAGACCTTTGCCGACACATGCTCCGTCTTCCCGGACGAGCCTGTCACCAATGCGGAGGGCTCGATCTGCGATGGCAGCATGATGGAAGGCTTCCCCGGCTGGGCGGCGACGCAGATCTTCGGCACCTATATCGCACTCGCCCCGGTGGAGCGGTATTTCGATGCCGGGCTCGCCTATGCGAGTTTCTACGCGTCCGATTTCGTCCCTGACCGCAAGAAAGAAGCGCCTGAGGCCATGGCGGCGCTGGGCGGGCCGGTGAACCCCACCTCGGCCCTGATGGCCTGGGCCTACAGTTTCTCTGCGGCAACCGACGCGCTGGACGCTGATCCGCGCATCGATCCAAAGGCGATCGGCGTCATGGGCCATTCCCGGCACGGCAAGTCCGCCCTGATCGCGGCCGTCTGGGACCGGCGCATTGCGGCGGTTGTGGCGCACCAGTCAGGCTTCGCCGGAGCGTCGCTCTCGCGGTCGCAAACGGGCGAACGGCTGGACCGGATGGCGAAAACCTATCCGCACTGGCTGGCGCCTGAAGTGCAGGACTGGGTGGACCGGCTGGAGGACATTCCCGTCGACCAGCACGAGCTGCTGGCGCTTGTCGCGCCGACGCCGATCCTGCTGGGCAATGCGCGGCGGGATGTGTGGTCTGATCCCAATTCCTCGTTCCGGGCCGCGGAGGCGGCGAGCGCAGCGTATGAGGCCACCGGGCATCCGGGCCTGACCGTATCGGGCATGCGGGATTTCGATCCTGCCGCGGGGATCTCCTGGTGGCTGCGCTCCGGCGGGCACAGCGTCGTTTCAGAGGACATCGATGCGTTCACGGTTTTCCTGCACACGCATCTGGTAGGCGAGGGCCCCTCACAATACGCTGTTCACTAGGGGCAAAGCGCAGTAAGCATAAGAAAAACAGTGCTTAGGGAGGGCACCCATGCCGATCAATGTTGAATTTCTCTACCCCGTTCTCGCGCTCGTCGTGTGGACGCTGGTCATATGGCTGTGGATGTATTCGACGCGCATTCCGGCGATGCAGAAGGCGGAGGTCAATCCGGACGATGCGCGCCACCCCGGTACCTATGGCGACAAGCTGCCGGCGAACGTCCGGTCGGTGGCCGACAATTACAACCACCTGCACGAACAGCCGACGATCTTCTACGCCCTGATGTTCTTTGCTGCGCTGACCGGCGGTGGAGACCATGTCGCGACCTATCTGGCCTGGGCCTATGTCGGCCTGCGGGTGGTGCACTCCTTCGTCCAGATCCTGTCGCCGAAAGTGGTGCAGCGGTTCATGATGTTCGCGTTGGCGTCGCTGGTGCTGTTCATCCTGGCCGGCAAGGAAGTGGTGCGCATCCTTACATTGGCGTAGAACCGCCGGAAGGGGCTTACCAGTTGCCATAAACGGCACTAGAGAAGCCGCCATGGCAAGCATTTCAAATTCCCGCCTCCAGCAGGTGATCGATCGGTTCGAGGAAGTCGAGGCGCGTATGGGCGCGACCTCGGATACGGCTGAGATCATCGCGCTGTCGAAAGAGCATGCAGAGCTGAAGCCCGTCGTCGACAAGGCTCGGGACCTGCTCATTTCGCGCAACGGCCTGAAAGAGGCCCAGGCGCTTGCCAGCGGCAGCGACAAGGACATGGCCGAACTGGCCGAGATGGAAATCGAGGACCTGAAGGAGAAGCTGCCTGCGTTGGAGGAGGAAATGCAGATCCTGCTCCTGCCGAAGGATGTCGACGACGCGGCGGATATCGTGCTCGAAATCCGCGCCGGGACCGGCGGTGACGAGGCGGCGATTTTCGCAGGTGACCTGTTCCGCATGTATTCGCGCTATGCCCAGCTGATGGGCTGGAAGGTGGATGTGGTCGATGCCGCGCCGGGCGATGCGGGCGGCTACAAGGAGATTGTCGCGAACGTGTCCGGCGACGGCGTGTTCGGCCGCATGAAGTGGGAAAGCGGCGTGCACCGCGTCCAGCGTGTGCCAGCCACCGAGACACAGGGGCGGATCCACACCTCCGCTGCAACCGTTGCCGTATTGCCTGCGCCGGAAAATATCGAGATCGACATCAAGCCGGACGATATCCGTATCGATACAATGCGTTCATCCGGGGCAGGTGGCCAGCACGTCAACACGACCGACTCGGCTGTGCGGATCACGCACCTGGCGTCCGGCATCGTGGTGACGAGCTCCGAGAAGTCCCAGCACGTCAACCGCGACAAGGCGATGGAACAGCTGAAGATCCGCCTCTACGAGAAACAGCGGGCCGAAGCGGACGCCGAACGCGCCGAGGCACGTGCCAGCCAGATCGGCTCGGGTGACCGCAGCCAGAAAGTGCGGACGTACAATTATCCCGAAAACAGGGTGACCGATCACCGGATCGGCCTGACCCTTTATTCGCTGGACCGGATTATTTCAGGCGACAAGTTGCAAGACGTGATTGAAGCGCTGATCACGGAAGACCAGGCGCGCAAGCTCGCCGCCATGGAAGAGGCGGGCTGATCGCCGGCGCAGTCGTCAGGATGGAGGTGTCCGGCGTGCAAACCTACCAGGAGTCTCTCCGCACCGGCACGCAGAGCCTGCGGGCAGCTGGCATAGACGAGGCGAACCATGAGGTACGCCTGATGATGATGGCCGCGTCCGGCCTGTCCCGCACAGGGCTGATCTCTGCCGAGGCGGATCCCGTGCCGGATGATGTTGCAGGCCGGTTCGATGAAATGCTCCGTAAGCGGCAGGCGCGCCAGCCGCTCCAGCACATTCTCGGCACGACGGAATTTTATGGCCTGGAGTTCCTTTGCGACGCGCGCGCATTGATCCCCCGGCCGGACAGCGAAGTGGTGGTGGAGGCCGCGTTGCGCCTCATCCCGGAAGGCACGGAGATGACCCTCGCGGATCTTGGTACGGGAACGGGGTGCCTGCTGGCGGCCCTTCTGGCGAACCGTCCGCAGTTGCGCGGCGTGGGCGTCGAGGCGAGCCCGGAGGCGGCAAGCCTGGCCCGGGAAAACCTCGCACGGCTGGGGCTGGCCGATCGCGCAGCGGTCTTTGACGGCAGCTGGGCTGACTGGCAGGACTGGCACACCGCAAGTCTGATCATTTCCAATCCGCCTTACATTGCCAGTGACGAGATTGCCGACCTGGCGCCGGAAGTGCGCACGCATGATCCGATGGCGGCGCTGGATGGCGGGGCCGACGGTCTCGCCGCCTACCGGGAGATTATCGGACTTGCCAGGCAATATCTGAACCCCGGGGCCTGGCTGGTTCTCGAAATAGGCCATGACCAGAAAGAAGCGGTGTCCGGACTGTTGGAAACGGCAAAATTTGCCGAAATCGGGGCGTCAAAGGATCTGGGTGGAAACGATCGTGTCATATGGGCCCGGAAATCCGGAAAGTGATACTTACATTTTCGCTTGGCGGCCAAGGCATTACAGGATAGAAGAATCGTGTGAATCGTTATGAGTGGGTTCCAGTGGTTTCCCTCTTCGATCACAGGCTTCGCGCAAAAAATTGGGGCTATGGCCAGCTGAACAAACGGCCAGCGCGACGGGAACGGCCTGCATAAACCTGGCAGGCGCATGAACATGGGACTGACTTCATGAAACGCTCACGTGGGCGCAACCGCCGATCAGGCGGTAACAACCAGAACAATTTCAACAATCCGAACCGGCATTTTGAATCTGTCGGGCCGGACGTGAAAATCCGTGGGTCTGCCCAGCAGGTCCTCGAAAAGTACCAGCAGTATGCGCGCGACGCCCAGACCAGTGGCGACCGCATTCTCTCGGAAGCCTATTATCAGTTCGCCGAACATTACCAGCGGATCGTGGCCAAGCAGACGGAAGCACGCGACCGCCAGCAGCAACAGCGCGGCGGCAACCGCGATGATCGCGACCAGAACCGCCGCGACAATTCCCGCAATGACGGGGACGAGAACACCAATGAGTCCGGCAAGAACGACGGCGAAAAGACCGAAGCCAGCGTCGAACGCCGCGATGCGCCGGTCCAGAAAGACGACAGCAATGACGACGCCATGCGCGTCATTGACGAGGACAAGTCCTCAGACGAGTCCAGCGCGTCGTCGGATGAGGACAAGGGCGAAAAGCCGAAGCCTCGCCGCAAGAGCCCGCGCCGGAAGACCTACAAGGCCGGGGAAAATGAGGCGTCAGACGATTCCGATCCATCCGATGGTGTCTTGAAGACAGTCTCCCGCGGCCGCCGCAAGGCCAAGGACGAAGAAGCGGAAACCTCTGCTGAAACGACCGACTGAGGGGCGACGCCCGTCGGAAACAAACAGCCCGGTGCGCCACAGGCCGCCGGGCTTTTTCTTGTGTGAGCCTTCCCGCCGCAGGGGAGTTGCAACCCCGAAATCCATTCCCACATGAGCTATGAAGGATGATGGCGCTGCCGCTTAGCGGGGTGCCAGGGTCCCGAACAAGATCTGCCTTTGAAAGGGGATGATAGATGAATATTGAGCAATATACCGAACGTGCCCGGGCCATAATCCAGGGCGCCCAGACCGCCGCGCTCGCCGCAGGTCATCAGGTTCTGACACCGGCGCATGTCCTGAAAGAAATGCTTGAGGATCGCGACCAGATGGCCGTGAACCTCATCCGTGCGAGCGGAGGACGGCCTGAACTGGTCGTTCAGGGCGTCGACACGGCGATTGGCAAAATTCCGAAAGTTTCCGGTTCCAATACGGGCCTGCGGCTGGAGCAGGCGGGTGCCAAACTCTTCCAGGATGCCGAAGCCGGCGCCAAGAAGGCCGGCGACTCCTTTGTGACGACCGAGCGCCTCCTGCTGGCCATCGCGGGTCTCTCCGGAGATCCGGCCGCCGACGTTCTCAAGGATGCCGGTGTGACGCCGAAGGGGCTGGAAGGGGCGATTGCCCAGCTGCGCCAGGGCCGCACCGCCGATAGCGCGAATGCCGAGGAAGGCTATGAAGCCCTCAAGAAATATGCCCGCGACCTGACCCAGGATGCGCGCGACGGCAAGCTCGACCCGGTGATCGGCCGCGACGAGGAAATCCGCCGCACGATCCAGGTGCTTTCGCGCCGGTCCAAGAACAACCCTGTGCTGATCGGTGAGCCCGGTGTGGGTAAAACCGCGATTGCCGAGGGCCTTGCCCTGCGCATCGTCAATGGCGATGTGCCGGAAAGCCTGAAAGACAAGAAGCTGCTCGCCCTCGATATGGGCGCCTTGATTGCCGGTGCGAAGTTCCGCGGGGAATTCGAGGAACGCCTCAAGGCCGTGCTGAATGAAGTGCAGCAGGCCGAAGGCGGTGTGGTCCTGTTCATCGACGAGATGCACACGCTGGTCGGCGCAGGCAAAGGCGACGGGGCCATGGATGCCTCCAACCTGCTGAAGCCTGCACTCGCCCGCGGTGAGCTTCACTGTGTGGGCGCCACCACGCTGGACGAGTACCGTAAATATGTCGAAGGCGATGCTGCGCTCGCCCGCCGTTTCATGGCGGTGTTCGTGGACGAGCCGACCGTGGAAGATACGATTTCGATCCTCCGTGGCCTGAAAGGCCGCTACGAGGCGCACCACGGCGTGCGTGTGTCGGATGCGGCAATCGTTTCGGCCGCCACGCTGTCGAACCGCTACATCACGGACCGTTTCCTGCCTGACAAGGCGATCGACCTGATGGACGAGGCCGCCTCGCGGTTGCGCATGCAGGTCGACTCCAAGCCTGAAGAGCTCGACGAGATCGACCGCCGCCTGCTGCAGCTGAAGATCGAAGCCGAAGCTCTGAAGAAAGAGAAGGATGCTGCCTCAAAGGACCGGCTGAACACGCTTGAGGAAGAGATCGCTGAATTGCAGGCGCACTCGGATGAGCTGACGACGGCCTGGAGTGCGGAAAAGAACAAGCTGAAAGGCGCCGCCACCGCGAAGGACCAACTGGACCGGGCCTATGCCGAAATGGCCGAAGCCCAGCGCCAGGGTGACCTTGGCAAGGCATCCGAGCTGAAATTCTCGACCATTCCTCAGCTTGAAAAACTGATCCAGGAAACCGAAGGCAGTGAAGAGGAGGACGGGGCCGGCGGTGTCGTCTCCGAAGTGGTGAAGCCTGAAGATATCGCCGCCGTCGTCTCGAAGTGGACAGGCATTCCTGTCGACAAGATGATGGAAGGTGAGCGCGAGAAGTTGCTGCAAATGGAAGATGCCCTGCGCAAGCGGGTGGTCGGCCAGGACCCGGCGCTTGAAGCGGTGGCCAATGCCGTGCGCCGTGCGCGTGCCGGCCTGCAGGATCCGAACCGCCCGATTGGGTCTTTCCTGTTCGTTGGTCCGACCGGTGTCGGTAAGACGGAGCTGACCAAGGCGCTCGCCGAATTCATGTTCGACGACGATACGGCCATCCTGCGGCTCGACATGTCGGAGTTCTCGGAGAAACACTCCGTGGCCAGATTGATCGGTGCGCCTCCGGGCTATGTCGGTTATGACGAGGGCGGCGTGCTGACCGAAGCGGTTCGCCGGCGTCCTTACCAGGTCGTGCTGTTCGACGAGGTCGAGAAAGCCCACCCGGACCTGTTCAACACGCTGTTGCAGGTGCTGGACGACGGCCGCCTGACGGATGGCCAGGGCCGGACCGTGGACTTCAAGAACACGATCATCATCATGACGTCGAACCTCGGCGCCGATGCCCTTGCCTCAGGTGAGGAAGGGGACATCAGCGACTCCGCCAAGGATGCGGTGATGGGGGCCATCCGGGCGCACTTCCGTCCGGAATTCATCAACCGGATCGACGAGATCGTCTTCTTCAAGCGGCTTGGCCGCGGCGAGATCGACCACATCGTCGACATCCAGATGGAGCGTCTCGAAGACCTGCTGAAGGACCGGAAGATGACGCTGGAACTCACGCTCGACGCCCGCAACTGGTTGGCGGCCCGCGGTTATGATCCGGTCTATGGGGCGCGCCCGTTGAAGCGTGTCATCCAGAAGGAGTTGCAGGACCCGTTGGCCCGGCTGCTGCTGGAAGGCCGCATTCATGATGGCGAGAGCATCAAGATCGGCGTCGAAGGCGACCAGCTTTCGATCAATGGCGTCCCGAACGACTTCGCCAAGGGCGCAGCTGTTCTGAACTGAACCACATAACGTCAAACGGAAACGGCGCAGGGAAACCTGCGCCGTTTTCATTTGGACTGGTTAAAAGCTGGACCTCACGGCGAGGGCGGATTCATTGGCAGGGCAACGCTCAACAGGGCGGCGCCCTGTTCGGCGCGGATGTCATCGATCCCATCGCGGGCCTTCAGGAACTCATCCATGATGGCCGGCGCCTCGGCCAGTTTGCGGCCTGTGGGCAATTTCAGCCGCATCGCGTTGACCGGCTTGCCATTGATGTACACCTCATAGTGCAGGTGTGGTCCGGTGGAGGCACCTGTTGATCCGACATAGCCAATGGTTTCACCCTGGCGCACACGGCGGCCTTTGCGCAGGCCGCGGGCATAGCGCGAAAGGTGCGCGTAGGCCGTCTTGTAGCCATTGGCGTGCCGCACGATGATGTAATTGCCGTAGCCGCCCCGGCGCGCGGCCCATTCGATGGTGCCATTACCCGCTGCGTAGACCGGTGTGCCGCTCGGTGCGGCAAAGTCCGTTCCCTTGTGCAGGCGGGTATAGCCGGAGATCGGATGGACCCGGTTGCCGAAGGACGAGGAAAGCCGCGCGCCATTGATCGGCGTCTTCATCAGGAACTTCGTGGCGCTTTCGCCATTGAAATCAAAGTAGTCGGTCTCGCCATCGTCAGGTGGCGTGAAACGGTAGAAGCTGCGCGTCAGGGCCTTGCCGTTCAGGGAGGCGTAAATCAGGTTTCCGGTTTTCACCGGGTGTCCGGCCTCGTCGGTGTACGTTTCGTACACCATTTCGAACGTGTCGCCAGGGTGTATTTCACGTTGGAAATCAACGTCATAGGCGAATACGGAGGCATAATCGACGACCTGCTGATCCCCCGCGCCGAGTTTCAGCGCCGTTTCATAGATCGAGGTTTCGA
>QGCX01000296.1_pt1 | contig 10597 bp, 9 predicted proteins | sample 4708031 | NCBI WGS metagenome assembly QGCX01 (sample SAMN08941163, study PRJNA450518) | Sediment metagenome, whole genome shotgun sequencing project. | reverse complement strand
GCGCGGCATCGGGCCTTCCTCCACATAGCCTGCCCCGCCATGGCATTCGAGCGCCTCATAGACGAAGCCCGGCTGGCGCTTGCACACCCAGTATTTCGCAAGCGGCGTGGCAAGGCGCATGAAGGCCGCCTCCTGATCGTCCGTTGCCGCCCGGTCGAGGCTGGCGCCGACGCGCATCGCAATGGCAGTGGCAGCTTCGCTTTCGATCACAAGGTCTGCCAGCACAGCGCGCATGGCTGGCTGGTCGATCAGGGCCTTCTGGAAGGCCCGGCGTTGGGAGGTGTGCCACAGCGCCTGTACCAGCGCCGCGCGGATGCCGCCGGTTGAGCCGAGGATACAGTCGTATCGCGTGTGCTGGACCATATCGATAATTGTGCGCACGCCCCGTCCCGCCTCACCCAGCCGCTCGGCCCAGGCGCCATGATATTCGATCTCTGACGAGGCATTGGACTTGTCGCCCATCTTGTCCTTCAGGCGCATGACATGGATGCCGTTGCGCGTGCCGTCCGGCTTCCAGCGCGGCACGAGGAAACAGGTGAGTCCTTCATCCGTATACGCAAGGGTGAGGAAAGCGTCCGACATCGGCGCGGAGCAGAACCATTTGTGCCCGGTGAGAATATACGCGCCCTGCCCGTCCGGCACCGCGCGGGTCGTGTTGGCCCGCACATCGCTGCCGCCCTGCTTCTCCGTCATCGCCATGCCAATGGTCACGCCGGTCTTCTGGTCTGCCGGAATGAAGCGCGGATCATAGGAGGATGCCTGCACGCGCGGCACCCATTTGGCGGCGATCTCCGGACCGGCCTGTAGCGCAGGCACGCACGCATAGGTCATCGACATCGGGCACGTCACGCCCGCATCGGCCTGGTTCATCAGGATCATCATCGCACCATGCAGCACATGGCCTGCTTCACCCGAATTCCACGCCGAGGCCGAAAGCCCGCTGTCGAGCCCCAGAGACATGAGGCTGTGATAAGCTGGGTGGAACTCCACCTCATCCAGCCGGTGTCCGAAACGATCGAAGCTTTTCAGTTTCGGCAAATTCTCCTGCGCCTGCCGGGACCAGTCCTGCGTCTCGAACGCGCCGCAGCGCTTGCCGAATTCCGACAGCTTCGCCGCGTGCACGCCCCCGCCTGCCTTCTCAACCGCGGCCTTCAGCGCCTTGTCGGAGGCGAACAGGTCGACATCGCCGAAGGCTTTCGGCTGGTTGGAGACGGTGTGTGTCTCAAGCTCTGACTGGGGTGCGTAATATGGCATGGCGAGGCCCTCCGCCTGTGGTCCAGACCTCACCATAGGGCGCCGCCCGCACCCTCGGAAGGGGGCGGGGCGCCGCGCCCCTATTGCGCGAACGCCAGATCGTCGAACCAGCCAGCTTCACCTGCACCTGCCCCGATCGGGCTGCCGGGGGGCACGTCGACTTCCGTCACACCGGGCGCGACGGCCGGGGCCGGCCGCTCCAGATGCGCGGCGATCTTGCGCTGCATGCCTTCCCGCGCGGCGGCGTCCACCGGATCCGTCCGCCGGGCTGGCTTCAGGCGCTGGCTCATCCCCTTCAGGAACGCGTCCGCCCGCAGGGTGACGCCCGGCGACGTTGCCGGATCACTTGCCAGCGCGATCAGCGAGGAGACGAAGCGCGCCTGCTGGCGCCGGCGGATCTCTGCCTGACGCGGCGTCGGTGCGGGCGTGAAGACTTCCCGCTCCAGCGAGGCCAGCACTTCCTCGAACGACAGCGCGACCGGGTCACGGCGGCTGGTCTCGACAAGGCGCGCGGCGCGGGCCGGGTGCAGCAGGGCATCAATCGTCGTCTGCGTGGCCGTGTCGGCGGCTGTCAGCAGGTCGAACATCGGGCCTGTGTCTCCGGGGAAATATTCCGCCCCGCCCGTATTGTAGGAGAAAGCGGCGAGCGGCGGGGTCAGCTGGTTCAGCACATTGTCCGGCAGGTCCAGCGAGGTCGGCTCCAGCGTGACGAGCAATGCCGCAAGGGCGGCCCTCTGGCGCTGTGGCGCAACGGCATGCGCCATGCCGCCGCCATCACCCCGGCGGGAATAGTAGAACTCATACCCGCCGACGGATTTCGCCGCGGCCGCCACCTGGTAGCGATGATAGAGGTAGACCGGCACCAGCGTCTGGCGCAGGCGCGACGTGTTCGCCCCCGGCTCGATCACGTCGAGCCCGAAACGATCCAGCGCAATCTTCCGTACACGTAATGTATTGTAGAGCTCGGCTATCGCGTCCTCGCCATTGTCCCAAACGCTGCCATAGGGATGGGCCGTGCCTGTGCCGCGCGCCTCCGGATCGTCCACGAAGCGCAGCCCGCTGCCATAGGCGGTACGCAGCAGCTTGTCGCCTTCGGCATCCGCATCGGCGCCTTCCGGGTATTGGGCGTAGAGCCAGGTCGCGGAGACCTTGTCCCATTCGCCAATTCCCACGTCGTAGGCTTCCGAGAAATCGAGCCGGCCATTCTCGCTGACCTGCACCCACGGCGCCGGATAGTCCATTACCGAAGCGCGGTCATTCGTGGAGGCGGCGAAATTGTGCGCAAAGCCCAGCGTGTGGCCCACTTCGTGCGCGGCAAGCTGGCGAATGCGGGACAGCGCAACCTGCACCGGATCGTCCGCCTCGCCCGTGCCCGTCTTTGACGCGCCGGCCAGCCCTTCGAAGATCATCCGGTCCTGCCGCACACGCTGGCTGCCGAGAATGACATTGGCTTTCAGCATCTCACCGGTGCGCGGATCGTACACGCCGCCGCCATAGGACCAGCCGCGCGTCTGGCGGTGCACCCACTGGATCACATTGTAGCGGATATCGAGCGGATGGGCGCCTTCCGGCAGGACTTCCACGCGATAGGAGTCCGGGAAGCCCGCCGCCGCAAACGCATCGGCCCACCAGGACGCGCCTTCGATCAGCGCATCGCGGATTTCGGGCGGCGCGCCGGAGTCGACGTAGAACACGATGGGTTCCTTTGCCGGGCTGGAGGCCGCCGACGGGTCCTGCTTCTGCAGGCGGAACCGGCGGGCAAACGACTTGCGCACCTGGCCTTCCAGCGGCGCAGAGAAATCATAGTAAGGCACATCAATCGTCCCGCTGCGCACATCGAAGGCGCGCGGCGTATAGCCATCGTCCGGCAGGCGTACCAGCGAGACATGCTGGACCAGCGTGATCGCCCGGCCATCGGCGGCGGTCGCCAGCACTTCGGCTTTGGGCTCTTCGCTGGTCAGCGTCAGGAAGGCGTCAAATTCGACATTGTCCGGAAAGGCAAGCGCAGCGTTGGCGTCCGGCAGGGACCGGTCCGCGGCCAGAGAGAAATTGCCGCCCTTCGGATTGTTCTTCAGCGCGCCCTTCACGTCCAGCGCGTCGCGCGTGAGATAGCCGGAAATGTCGACCAGCAATTCACCGCTGCCGTTTTCCGCGATCACGTCACCCGACCACAGGAAGGAACTGGCAAAGGACTGGCGGACCGCCTTCTTCTCCAGCGGATTGTCGGCGCTGGCGACGTAGCTCCAGTTCTCCTGCTCCACGATCACCTTGTTGCCCACGCGGCGGAAGGCGATCAGCGAACCGCCATCGAACAGGCCCCGGTCGAGCCCGATCGGATTGGAGCCGAGCCCGGCCGTCAGCCCGGTCGCCTGGATCGCGCGCAGCGAAACGCCGTCCTTATCCGGCTTCGGGAACGCCGCGAGGATGCGCCCGCCTTTTGCGTCGGCATAGTAAGGCAGGAAGCCATCGGCGCGCGTCAGCCCGCTTGTCGCCTCGTTCCAGCTCCTGGGTCCGTCTGCTGCAGCCGCGCCCGCCCAGACCAATGCCAATACCGAAAACAGGAAAGCCGCCAACCCGCGCATACCGAAACTCCATTCGCCCGAAACTGGCCGCACGGTGCCGCATATGGAGAACGGGTTCAATCTCTCATCGTGGGACCGCTGTCTGCTTTTCCATCACACCTTCTTGGGCTCGGTCGCAAATGGGCTCAATCCCAGCCAGGTTTGCATGTGCCGGGACAATTCCTTGTCCCCGACAAGGTCCAGGGTCCCGTTTCGCTTTTCCGCCTTGACCGTGGACAGGCCCATCCAGATAGCCGTCATGGGCTTCAAATCTGTCGTCACATAGAGATCGATCTCGAAACCGGGGTCGGCGGAGCACAGGTCGACCGTCCCATCGGGCTCCACGATCAGCCACCAGTATTTCTGGGACGGCGGCAAATCGGAATAGATGAACTGGATAACGCTGCGCTCATCCGGAAGCGGGGACGTATTGAGGCTGCGGCGCATATCCCACATGAGGAGTGACGGATCGAGATTATCGAGCGACAGGTCCGCATCGACCCAATGCTGGCCCCATATGCCGATAGACTCCACAACCGGACGCAAGTCCCGGCCAGGTTCAGTGAGCTGGTATTCGCTTGTCCCGTCTGTCTCTTGTCTGACTTGCTTCACAATGCCTGCAGCTTCCAGCTCTTTCAGGCGCCGCGATAAAAGCGCCGGAGACATGCGGGGAACGCCCCTGCGCAATTCATTGAAACGGGTTGATCCAGCCAGCAGCTCACGGAGCAGCACAATCGTCCATCGCGTACAGAGAATCTCTGACGCCATCGCAACCGGGCAAAATTGTTTGTAGCTCGCAGTCATTTCACACCTCTGATTCAGCGGGCACGTCCGATGCCGGTTCAGAAAGTGTACTGGACGCGCCTGGCCATTCCATCGACACTGGGCGCATCCGGCAAGATAATCGACCCCAATCAACGAATTAGCTGGCAATGGAGGATCAAAATGTCCGCAACACTGTTTGAACGGCTTGGTGGCGAACAAGGCATTTCGCAGATCGCCAAAGACCTGATGGACGCCCATTTGAACAATCCGGTCATATCCAGACGCTATGTGAACACGGATGTTCCAGCAGCGATCAAAGGCGCGGCGGAGTTCTTTATCACCGGCACAGGTGGCCCGAACGTATATAAAGGCAAGGACATGGTCGGCACCCACCGCGGGATGAACATTTCCAATGATGAATTCATGGCTGTGCTGGACGACGTTCTCGTCGCGCTCGACAAAAACAAGATCGGGCAACGGGAAAAGGAAGAGGTTCTCTTCACATTTTTCAGCATGAAGAGTGATGTGGTGGGACAATAGCCCCACCATTTTTCAACAAAGACACTAGCGGCTCTGGCAGGTCTGCGTGTTTTTCTGGATGCCGATCTGGCTGACCTTGCCGGTGGCGTTCTCTACTTCGAAATACACGTCGTTATAGTCGTAGACGGTGATCTCTCCGCGCGTGACGACGCATCTCGGCGTGCCGTACACGCCCCGTGCGAAGATCTGTTCACTGCCCTTGGCGACGCCCGCCGGCGTGCGGAAACGGGCATCGCGGGCGATGATCCAGTAGACCTTGTCGTCGGCGCCGACGGTCAGGCCGTCATAATTGTAGCTGGTGGCCCCGGTACCCGCGATGGGGATCGTCTTGTGCGGCGTACCTTTCACGGCGAACAGCTCCGCCAGTGACATGCCGAGCTCGACATTGCCGACCCGTTCGCCAGGGATGATCATGTCGTCGTTGAGATTGGGCGGCGCTGTGGCGCAGGCGCCGAAAGCGAGGATGGACAGGGTTGCAAGAGTTGCGCGGACAACCGTCATGACGGATCCCTCATGGCTTGTGTGGACACTGCACTGACGGTCAGATCAGCGCATCCCCCAGCCACGAGGAAGAAACTACGGCATAAATCGCGGCCTGCGCCACTGAAAGAGGCCACAATTTTTTGTAATGTTCAGCTGGAGTTATCCGAACACCTTAATCCTTCAGCATATCCCGGCTGATGATGACGCGCATGATCTCGTTCGTGCCTTCGAGGATCTGGTGCACTCTCAGGTCACGGACGATGCGCTCCACGCCATAGTCGGCGAGATAGCCATAGCCGCCATGGATCTGCAGAGCATCATTGGCCACATTGAACGCGGTGTCAGTCACGAAGCGCTTCGCCATCGCGCACCAGCGCGTCGCGGACGGGTCCTTCCGGTCCAGCCGTCCGGCCGCCTCATACAGCATCACGCGGGCGGCCTGCAGCTCGGTTTCCATGTCGGCCAGCTTGAACTGGGTGGCCTGGAAGTCCGCAATCGCCTTGCCGAACTGGCTGCGCTCCTTCGCATAAGCGAGTGCCTTGTCCAGTGCGAGTTGGGCGCCGCCAAGCGCGGCAGCCGCAATGTTCAGGCGCCCGCCGTCGAGGCCCGCCATGGCGAATTTGAAGCCGTGGCCTTCTTCGCCCACGCGGTTCGCCGCCGGGACGCGCACGCCATCGAGGATCACCTGCCGCGTCGGCTGGCTTTTCCAGCCCATCTTCCGCTCGTTCGCGCCGAAGCTGAGGCCCGGCGAATCCTTCGGAATGATGAAAGTCGATACGCCTTTCGCGCCATCATCTGAGGTGCGCGCCATGAGGACGTAAATGTCAGAGGTTCCCGCGCCAGAGATGAATTGTTTCGCACCAGTAATGACGTAGTCGTCGCCTTCGCGAACAGCTTTCGTCTTGAGGCTCGCGGCGTCAGATCCGGCACCCGGCTCGGTCAGGCAGTAGGAGGCGATCAGCTCCATGCTGGTCAGGCGCGGCAGCCATTCCTGGCGCTGGGCCTCGGAGCCGAACGTGTCGATCATCCAGCTGGCCATATTGTGGATGGAGATAAAGGCCGCCGTGGACACGTCGCCATAGGCGAGCTGTTCGAAGATCAGGGCAGCATCGGTGCGCGTCAGGCCCGCGCCGCCAACGTCTTCCTTCACATAGATGCTGGCAAAGCCGAGCTCCGCTGCCTCGCGGATTACGTCCACCGGAAAGTGGCTGTTCTGATCCCACTCCTCCGAATGCGGCAGCAATTCCTCTTCCGCGAACTTCCGCGCCATATCGCGAATCATCAATTGTTCGTCGGAAAACAACGCACTCATGGGTTCCACCTTTTGCTTATCTCAAGTATTAGGTCGGGAATTCCCCGTGTCACCGGTATTGTCAATGCAACAGATCCGTTCAGAATATGCTATCGCGCCGGCGTTGCCGGAGGATATCGATCGCCTGATCGCGGTGGACCTGGCTGCTGGCCAGCTGTTTGCGCCAACCGGGCTGTTGTCCGACGATGCACTGCAGGATCATGTGCCGGAAGCCGTGATGCTGCAGGCGATCGAGGCCGGTGACCTGCTGAAAACCAGCGCGCCAAACGGCACGCCCGTCGGCTTCGCGCTCGTCTCGCCCCGGGGCGGCACACTGTACCTGGACCAGATCAGCGTGCATCCGAATTGTGGCGGCAAAGGCCTCGGAACAGGCCTGATGCGGCATGTCCTCCAATTGGCCAAACAGCGCCGCACGAAGCAGGTCACCCTTTCCACTTTCCGGGAAGTTCCATGGAACGGGCCGTTTTACGGCAAGCTGGGTTTCCGGGAGATTCCGCGGAAAGACATGGCCGACTGGATGCTGGAGCTGGAACGCATCCAGGCCGAGAGCCTCGATGTCTCGCAGCGCTGTTTCATGGTGCGTAAGATTGGCTGGTTGTAAGCGGCCGGATTTTGGCGCACTCACGGGGCATGACACAGTTTCCTCAATCCTTTCCGAACACCCGCATGCGGCGCCTACGCCAGTCGCCCTGGGTCCGCAGCCTTGTTGCCGAAAACACGCTGACCCCGGCAGATCTCGTCTGGGCCGTCTTCGTCCATGACGGCGAAGGCCGCACGCCCGTGGGCAGCCTGCCGGGCATCGACCGGCTGAGCGTCGAAGAGGCCGCAAAGGCCGCGAAGCGCGCCGAAAGCCTCGGCATCCCGGCCATCGCGCTGTTCCCCTATATCGGCCCCGAAGGCAAAGACGAGGAAGGCACCGGCGCGCTCGATCCGGACGGTCTCGTGCCCCGTGCCCTGCGCGCCATGAAGGCGGCCGCCCCCGGCGTCGGCCTGATCACCGATGTCGCGCTGGATGCCTATACCAGCCACGGCCATGACGGCCTGCTCGACCCCGACGGCACGATCCCGAACGACGCGACGGTTGAGCGTCTCGTCAAACAAGCCCTGGCCCATGCCAATGCCGGCGCAGACATTGTTGCCCCATCGGACATGATGGACGGCCGCATCGGCGCCATCCGAGAGGCCTTCGACGAGGAGGGCTTCACCAACATGATGATCCTGTCCTACGCCGCGAAATATGCCTCCGGCTTCTATGGCCCATACCGCGACGCCATCGGCTCAGCCCAGGCACTCTCGGGCGACAAGAAAACCTACCAGCAGGACCCGGCCAATTCCGACGAAGCCCTGCGCGAAGTTGCCCTCGACCTCGCCGAGGGCGCCGACATGGTTATGGTGAAGCCGGGTCTTCCGTATCTGGACATTGTGCAGCGCGTCTCTTCCACGTTCGGCGTGCCGACGCTCGCCTACCAGGTCTCCGGCGAATACGCCCAGATCATGGCTGCCGCCCAGAACGGCTGGATCGACGGCGACCGCGTGATCATGGAATCCCTGATGTGCTTCAAACGCGCCGGCGCGAGCGGGATCATCACCTACTTCGCGGAGAAGGCGGCGGAGAAACTGGGCTGAACATGGAGACCAGGACATGAACGGAGCGCATTACCGCTGGGCGGGTATTTGCATCGCAGCCATTGCGCTTTGGCAGGCGCCAGCTTTTGCTGAATGCCCCGATACCGCCCTGCAATCGACCGCCGACAATTTCATCGCGGTCAGCCAGCCCGGCGCCGATGTCCCCGAAATCCTGAAGACTGTTGACGGCTTGGTCGAGACCTGCGCGACAGACCCCTTTGTGCTGAAACTGGCCGCAATGGCCTACGCGAATGCTCCGTCGCCCGACACCGCGACTTCGGTTGGCCGTTTCACGACGTCTCTCAACCTGATCTCGCGCATGTGGGAAAATATTGACGCGGGCCCGTCGGCTAAATCCGTCACCGACCAGAACGGCCAGAAACAGGCAATCACCTTCCTGGATCTCTACGAAATCGAGAAACAGATAACGTTTGGACTGTTGCAGGCTGAGCAGATGTCGGGCGTCCAGTCGTCCTACACTCACCCCCCGGCTGGCAGCGACGCGGAAACGGGTTGCCGGGGCATGTACAGCAGCGCGGTCTCGATCGCCTCTCAGTGGGTCCGGACGCAGGGTGATCATCCGGGTGCCTACAGCCTGATGGATGACAGGATCGCCAAATGCGAAGCAGACCTGGCTGACCGCCGCTACACAAGGATACTGGGCAACCGGGCGCGCGCGCTGCTGGCCTCCATCCAGCGCGACCCGCGACAGGAAGGTGCACTTGAGAAAGCCGCCCAAGCCAAGGCGGACTCTGAACGGTTCGTCGAACTGTACGGTGAATACGACTATGCGGGCTGGTCGCAAAGCGACGCCCGGGCTCTGGAACAGGCAACCGGAACTGTCCGTGCCAATCAGCCGCTTGACCTGTCCGAGGCTGTGTTCATGTCGCCCCAGCTTGAGGACCCTGCCACCCGGCACGCGCTCGCGCTGCTGCTGGATGATGCGTGGGCGAAAGATTCAGAAGCTGGTCTGGCCGGCGCCTACAAGACCTATCGCGCAGCGCTCAACACCGCGTACGACCTGACCACCTCGCTGGACGATCCGAGCCCGGCGCGCGCCATGCTCTACAAGGCCGTCGAGGCCCATGCGAGCGGCGAAGTGCGCGCGCCCGGTCACGAATCCCTCGAACCGCCCCCGGCTTATCTCTACGTTTGGCTCAAACCGGCTGACCCGGAATAGATCCAGGTCCTCCGTATCTGGACATTTTGCATCGCGTCTCAAACATGTTCGGCGCGCCGGTGCGAGTGGAATCACCACTTATGTTTCGGAGAAAGCGGTGGAAGCGCTGAACCAGGCAAGTTTCATTTCAGATGACGTGACAGGTTCGCCTCGGGATTGTTGGCTGGCCGCAATCCGGCGGAAATGGACGATTTGATCGCATTTCGACTTTTCTCTGCCTTAATGATCAAGCAGCTTCCTGGTCATGTTGAGCAAGCTAGGTCCTGATTCCCTTATCCTTGGCCCCCGACCGGGGAAGAAGTCATTCGATCGCCTGTCAAAACTGGAATTGACGCATTGCTGCACCCTGCTCAGTGAGCGCGAACAAGCATCTGCCATTGAAAAGATCAGTCAGCGTCTCGGCTGCCAGTGGGTGTGGTTGCCCATCGATGGCGGGAATCTCGAAACGCTGCAGGCAACCGACCTGCCAGCCCGTCTCAACACGCTCGCTGCGGCGATCGCCGACACGGAGACGCCCCGTGTTTACCTGCACTGCTCGGCGGGCATCCATCGAACCGGTTTCTTCGCGTACCTGGTGCTTCGCATGGGAGGGAGGTCACCCGCGGATGCGTTGACCGCGCTCAATCAGCTCCGGGAAGTGACTGCGGCCGACGTCGGCGAAAGCCGGATCGAACTGGCAGAGACCCTTCTCGGCAGCGACGCGTTTGAAAGTCTGCAACGCACGATCCGCTAAAACCCGGCCACCGCCGACTCCTGCAACGCCTGCCTACCGCAAGGTCACCATTCCGGGTTTGTTGCCTGCGGTCCTGAAGGCGCGCAAAGTGCGGTCAGGAAAAAGAGGCAACCGAGGAAACGGACCATGACCGAGCTGAATAC
>QGCX01000295.1_pt1 | contig 10598 bp, 6 predicted proteins | sample 4708031 | NCBI WGS metagenome assembly QGCX01 (sample SAMN08941163, study PRJNA450518) | Sediment metagenome, whole genome shotgun sequencing project. | reverse complement strand
AACCCACTCGCCGAACTTCGTTTTCCTGCAGTACACGCAGCAATCGTGCTTGTGCTTCCATCGGCAATTCGCCAATTTCATCGAGAAATAGAGTTCCACCTTCTGCGGCTTCTACTAAACCTTGTCGTGCAGCAGTAGCACCAGTAAAAGAACCCTTTTCATGACCGAAAAGTTCAGATTCTATTAAGCTTTCAGGAATTGCAGCACAGTTAACGCAAACTAACGGATTGTCTGAACGCAGACTATGTTGATGAATGGCGCGAGCCGCGAGTTCCTTACCGGTTCCTGATTCTCCCTGAATAAGAACGGTAATATCAGCCGGCGCAACCCGTAAAATTCGTTTGTATAGGTATTGCATCGGTTCGCAACTGCCGACTAAATCGCCAAGCGCAGCTCGATTGCCATTGTCATCTAAGAATACTTCACGTTCGCCAGTATCATTGTCATTTTCTGCATCCTCCTCATCCATTGGATAGTTGCGCTTTTCTTCGATTACTCGACGAACCGTGCGAATCATATCCTCATGGTCAAAAGGTTTGGCGATATAGTCGACAGCGCCCATTTTCATTGCATCAACAGCCGAGCGCATACTTGCATAGCTGGTCATAATTAAAACGGGAGTGGATTTGGCGGCAGTAATAAGGTCGGTACCAGGGGCGCCTGGCAGGCGTAAATCAGAAATAATCAGATCGAAGCTATCGAGGTCGTTTTGACTGGCTTCAGTGACAGACTCAGCTTCTGTTACTTTGTATTTGTTGCGTTCTAGCAATCGTTTTAATGCCGAACGAATAATGCTTTCGTCCTCAACGATTAAAATCTCGCCCATCCTATAGTCTCCGATAATACAAGGAGTAGAAGCGCTTTTGCGTCTACACCAAGGCAAATTCGATTATATCTGACTGGTGTTAGGTGTTACCCGAGGTAACATTAACATGTAAGGGTAACCGAATCGTGAACTGAGTGCCAATATCTTCGAGAATAAAAACTGGCGATTTCACACTTATGTGACCGTAGTGCTCTTCGACAATTGTATAAGATAAGAACAAACCTAAGCCGGTGCCTTTACCGACCTCTTTTGTTGTAAAAAATGGATCGAAAATATGATCAATAACATCTGCTGGAATGCCTGTGCCACGGTCGGTCACGGTTACACTCAGTGTTTCACGTTTTGGTTCAATGATCGCATCTACGGTGACTCGCTCCTGCGGCGGGCTTGCGTCTCGGGCGTTGCCTAGCAAATTGATAAATACCTGAGCAAGCCGTTGTGGTTCACAAATGACTTCAAGCTCTGGCGCAATATTATTGACAAATACGATCTGCTTTTCATCACGAGATAGTGCTAATAAGTCAATTGCATCCTGAACGATGCTGCGCAGTGAATGGGGTTGGTGTTCAACATTACCGCTGTTTTGGCCAGCATGAGAAAAATTGATTAATGAGCGTACAATTTTCGTTACACGGTCTGCTTCATGGCGTATTTGTTCGCCCAAATCTATTACTTCTTCTTGGGATTCTGCGTATTTTAAGTCTTGTGCGAGACAGTCGATGCCGGTGATTGGATTGCCAATTTCATGAGCAATACCGGCCGCTAACTGACCAATGGATGCTAAACGTTCTGAGTGGACTAGTTCGGTTTCTAGCATTTTATACTCTGTTTCATCTTCCAGTAGAATAATGATGCCTTCATTTAAGTCGCTGCTGTGTTGGCCAAAGCGTGTTCGATGCAAACTAAACCAGCGCTTACTGCGCGGATCATCAGGGTCATTTTGCTCAGTGGTGATTTTTTCTTCTGGACCTTTTAAAAAAGTATCCAGTAAGTCGTACCACTTGCCGGGTAACAGCTCAATTTTAGCGCCGATGGCTTGTTCTTCATTAATGCCGGTTAACTCGGCCATGACTTCATTCCATAGCAAGATTTCACCATCAACGGTCAATGAGCATACGCCAATGGGCAGTCGATAAAGGGTTTCACGATGGTGGCGGCGCAATCGGTCAAGTTCTGCTGCCATACCACTGAGTTGGTAGTGGTAATTGTCTAAGTTTTGCTCCAGAAAATGGATGTCTTCACTACGAACGGCTATGGCTTTCTCGTAAGGTAGGTAACGCGAAACCGTAGCTTGTGCTACCGAAGGCCCCATCATTCCCGATAGATTTGCTTCCAGATTGTCCCGTAACCTGCGCAGTGCGTATGGCCGATATTCACTAAGATCGAGTTTAAGGTGTTTAAGTGCTCGTGTGACCTCACGCTCAGCCATGACTTGGCCTAGCGGTTTGCTTAATGAGTCTATAAATTCACGTGGATTCTTCGCCTTTAAGGGTATGCGTTGGCGTCGGTCAACAGAGCTTATAACACATATTTCAGCAGAGTCTTTTTCTTCTGGTGAGGTGGATGTCAGTAACGACACTAAGACAAATGCAAAAGCATTGAGCCCTAGAGAATAGACCACGACTTCAGTCCAATTGCTGCCATCTAGCGCGAAATGCAGCGGTAGCCGGCCTACTAAGGATAAACTGTCGTTCAATACAGGCAGCAGTTGCAAAGCAAACCATGTTGCCAAGCCAAGCAATACACCTGAAATAAACCCCTTGCGGTTAGCTTTGCTCCAAAAAAGCAAACCGGCTAAGCCTGGCATCATCTGCAGCAACCCAGTGTAGGAAGTTATTAGCAACGTAGACTGGTTTTGCACCTGATTCAGAAAGACATAGAAGCTGAAGATCATGATGAAAATGATGGCAATAATGATGCGTCGAATCCAAATCAGCCATCGATAAATATCAACATCCATACCGGGTTTATAAAAAGGAAGAATTAGATGGTTAAGTAACATGCTCGACATCGAGAGCGCAGCGATGATGGTAATCCCTGAGGCTGCAGATAAACCTCCGAAAAACGTTAACCAAACTAGAGTAGGCGACTCCAACGATAGCCCAATACTAAGGGTGAAGTACTCTGGACTAATCGTCGAACCTGATTGAATGCCAGCCCACATAATTGGTAATACAGGTAAGGCCATAAGTAATAAATAAAGCGGGGCTGCCCAGGTGATGAATCGTAAGCGTCCAGGTTGTGAGTTTTCTCGAAATAAAATCTGAAATAAGTGTGGTAAGACTAATGGACCAGTAATAAAGATTAGTAGCAATGAGAACCAATGCATCGGTTTTGGAAATCTGTCCATACCGGCGGATTGGATGCCGGGTGTCACCCAATCCTGAAAAGAGCCTAGGCTATCACCGTACTTAAAATAGGCGACTGTTCCGATGATAAGAAAAATTATCAGCTTAACTAGTGCTTCAAAAGCGAGTACAAAAATCAACCCCGGATGTTTTTCACTGGGTTTGATGTCTCGTGTTCCAAAAAGGATTGTGATGTAAAGTAACAAACCGCTGATTAATAGCGCTATCGAGCTGGTGTGTGCTTCAGGATCTAGAATGACTATTACATCAGTGATTGATTGGATTTGTAGCGCAAGTAACGGTAATACTGCTAAAAACACACCACTTGCGGTGATAAAGCCAACCCATTTTGATCGATATCTAAAAGCGAAAAGGTCCGCTAGAGAAGCTAATTGATGGTTTTTCGCTAAATTAAAAAGCGGTCGGATAATGATGGCAGAGAACAGCAGTAAAATGGATAGTCCGAGGTAAAAAGCGAGGTAACCATGCTCTAGTTCGTATGCCATACCTACGCTGCCGTAGAATGCCCAAGAGCTGCAACATACGCCAAATGCTAAGACATAAATTAGCGGATTTTTCTGCAGCCTTTCAGAAAACTTGCCCTTCTCAGTAAAGTAAACAATGAGTAGCAACCCTACTAAATAGGCTACTGTTGCCAGTACTAGAAAACCCCAATCAAAATGCACTAAGAACTCTCCCTAGATCGCTCAACCAGTGCGTTGATTAAAATACCAACAAACCAAATGAGAAAAGGAATATACCAATAAGTGCGAGAGTCAAACCAGTTCATTGAAAAGGGTAAGATTATATAAATGGGGAATATTATCAGTTTAATGAACATGCTAAAGGCTAAGTACCACCGACGACTGTTGTCAGTCGCTCAGTGTACCGTGCAAAGCTTCTAATAAGAAGTTCGTTAACTATTTGTTATCGGAAAAAAAATCTTGAATTTTAATAAACTCATCTATGTTGTCGAGAAATATATCGACTATATCGGGGTCAAAATGCAGGCCTCTTTGCAGGTGAAAATACTCTTCAACCTGTTTGATTGGCCAGGCCTCTTTATAAATACGACGGCAACATAGCGCATCGAAGACATCTGCGATTGCAGTGATACGTCCGGCTAAACTAATTTCTTTGTCTTTCTTGCCATGTGGATAGCCAGTCCCATCCCAGCGCTCATGGTGATCGCGCGCAATTTCAGCACCTAACACTAATAGCGGCTTTTCTGAGGCATGTAGCATTTCATAGCCCACTTCAGCGTGGGTTTTCATGACAGTCCATTCTTCGGAATTTAGCTTCGCTGGCTTATTTAAAATGGTATCTGGGATGGCTATTTTACCTAAGTCGTGCAACGGAGCGGCTTCACGTATGTGGCCAGCATCGGTTTCTGACATTCCGCTTTTTATTGCAAGCAGGTAGCTTATCTCTGCGACTCTACGTAAATGGTTACCCGTTTCTTGAGAGCGATGCTCAACGGCATCGCCAAGCATATAAACGATTTCTCGCTGGCTTTCTTCAAGCAGGGTACGTAGCGATATGTTTTCAAAAGATGTTAAGGCATTTCTGCAAAACATATGCAGCAAATGGTTTTCAAGTTCATTACGCGTTTTTAGGTCTTTAAGAAAGAGCATGCCAGTATGGTTATCGGTGGATCGATAAAGGCAAATGAAACCGCCGCTGGTCATTTTGCTTCTAAACCCAACATCAGTTTTGTGTAGAATTTCTTGGCAATCTTTAGGTAGGATTAACTCCGCATCAGTGTTTTCTTTTTCAGAAAATTCTCCAGTACCCGCGATAACTTTCATCGCCCCGGCATGCTCAAAAGCCGCCACGCCGTTGTTCTTTGCATAAAACGCATCTTCTTCAGGGCAAAGCACTGCAGACATTTGCTCCAAGATACCTAAGGCAAAGTCTTTCAAATAGGTTTTTTGCTGTAATTGGGTCGAACTCTCTAATATTCGTTCCAGGCCTAGGCGAGAGCGTTCTAAAGCAACGATATCTCGGTAGCTTCGTAAGCAGGAATACATTAACGTATGAAGTTTACCTCGCGTTAACTCCGTTTTTTCTTTGTAATCGTTAATGTCGTATTCGGCAATTATGGTTTCTTCGGGGGCTTGCCCAGGTTGCCCCGTTCTTAGGACGATTCGAACAAAGGCATTTTTTAGTTGAGAGCGAATGTTGTTGGCGGTATCTAATCCAGCATGCTCTGTTTCCATAACAACATCGAGTAGGCAAACAGCGACATCCGGGTTTTCGGTAAGTGCTTCGATGCCTTCTGCACCTGAATAGGCATGCAAGAACGATAACGGTCTATCATCAAAGGTGAAGTTTCTTAGCGCGAGTTTAGTAATGCTGTGAACTTCTTCGTCATCATCGACAATCAAAACTTTCCACGGTCGTACATCGACCTTAGGTGTTTCGTTTATCGGGCTTTCATCAGCAAAAATTAACTCATCACTCATGCGTATTATTCCTGTTGTCTGGTGATTGCGGCGATGGTCGAATGATCATTTTAACTGAAAAGCCTTCGCCAATATCGCTCTTAGATTCTATCGTGCCATTAAGTTTAGACGTAACCAAGTTATATACAATATTCATCCCTAAACCACTGCCACCATCGGCTCGGCGAGTGGTAAAAAACGGGTCATAGATACGCTTTAGGGTCTCTTGATCCATACCTATGCCGGTATCTGAATAGGTCAAGGCAATGTTCTCATCTTCTTTTTGGGCTGAAATTGTAATAGCGCCTGATTTTTGGCCATTACTGAAACCATGAATAATCGAGTTCATGACCAGATTTGTACATATTTGGGCTAATGGGCCTGGTGTGACCTTTATGTCGATATTCGATGGGATGTTTTTTATGATTTGAATGTCGGTATGTTTCAGCTTTGGTCGCAGTGATAGTATGATCTCGTCGATATAACCGCTGAGATTAATGATCCGCTCTTCTTCACTCGACTGATCCACCGCCACCATTTTAAATGATTTAATGAGTTTGGCTGCTCGATTGAGGTTGTTAGATAATAGTGATTCGGTTTCAAACGCGCTGCTTAAAAATGCCTCGAATCCTGACTTGGTGAGTTTATTGTCATCCAGCGCGGCACTGGTTGTGCGTAGTTCTTCTTTTAAGTGGCTTGCTGCGGTGATAGCTATACCTAAGGGTGTGTTCACCTCATGGGCAATACCGCTGACGAGTGTGCCTAATGACACCAATTTTTCGTTCTGAATAAGTTCTTTTTGAGCATGTTTGAGTTGTGACAGAGACATTGACAATGTTTCGTTGGATTCTTCAAGCTCTTTGGTTCTTGCTTTAACCGTTTCTTCCAATTCCACACGATAAGCCATTAGGTTTTGATCTCGTTCGATGAGTTCCTGCCTTTGTTGGTTAAATGAGGAGTATAAGCGACCAATTTCATCTCCCCGGTTTTGTAAATAAGGGTTAATGACTTCAGTGGAATCTGGACTGAGGTTTGCCACCAGCTTTTGAACATGTGAGGTGAACATTTCAAGTGGTTTGGCAACGGTATTTCTAACCAAAAAATACATAAAAACCTGCAAAATGAAGATCAAGGTAGTAGTTGAGGCTAAGGTGACTTTGGCTAATTGATGCACAGGCTGACTGACCAGTTCATTATCACTACGAATTTGTAGTGTTCCAATGTTGAAGTTGTCTTGATTGTTGTTTTGAGATTCAACAATTAGCGGTATGGTGACCGTGAGGGCATGCTCATCCTTGGTGCGCATGATTTCATCGATTTTAGGATTAAGAAAGATGCTGTCTTTAAGGTCGCCATCTCGATAGATATATAGGTCTGCGTGATCATTAACCAAAATACCAGAAATATATTGGTCTCTGAGTATTGCATTTGCCGCTTCATTAGCGGCCTGTTCATTAAAAACCCAGAGTGAATGCGCAACTAAGCCAACCAAGTTTTCAATGGCGGCATCTACGTTCCGGTTTCTTGTATCCTCAAATATTGGGCGCAGTGCCATATATTGAATAGCTACAGCAAACACTAACGATACGACTATGCTTGTGGTGATGTAGATCATTAGTCGTTGAGCTAGATGTGTTTTACGTACGACCATAACTATGGGTATGTTAGTAGAATGTAAATTTAGTCTAGACTAGATAAATGGCATTTGTAGCCAATGTTGACTAATTAGTTCAGATCTATTCCATTGATTGATGGCCTGAGTCAACATGTGTTCAGGTTTATCGTTATCAACGGATATATTGATCAGCTTAAAGACTGCTTCTAGGTTCTTCTGAGGGCATTGGTTTGTAACGGCTTGAGCCTGGTTTTGCTTGCTCAGTTTTTGGCCTTGTGCTGCAAATTTGATTACAGCAAAATGCCCATGTTCGACTGATGCCCCATTCAGAGCACTACGGATATCTCGCTGCCAAAAAACAGAATCAATTAGGTCGATACCTCTGATGATATGGGTAATGTTTTGAGCAATATCATCGCTGACCACCGCTAATTGATAGGCATATAAGTCATCTTTGCGTCGCAGAATTACATCGCCATATTGCTGGTTTAAATTACATGACACAGGCCCTTGAAAGATGTCTGTATAGCTATCAATACCCTGGCTGACGTGAAATCGAATGGCGCAATCTGCTTTTGCAGTCGTTTGCTGCAGACAAGTACCAGGATAAATGGGATGTTGTTTTAACTCTTTGCGGCTACAACTACACCAAAATAGCCGCTGTTGACTCATAAGGTAATCAAGGTCGGCTTGGTAACGTTCACTGTTTTGGGATTGGTAGGTTTCATTTTCATCCCAATACAAACCATGGGCTTCTAACGTTTTAAGAATCGATGTTGCCGCACCTAGTTGTTCCCGTGGTGGGTCTATATCTTCAATTCTAAGCAACCATTGACCGTTGTGACTTTTGGCGTCTAAAAAACTGATGACGGCTGCGAAAAGCGAACCAAAGTGCAGGGGGCCGCTGGGGGTAGGCGCAAATCGTCCGCGATAAAGAGTCACTGTATTATGAGTCATTGTTAGTTAAGATAGCTGTATTCTAAAAATTTCAACCGCGGAAGTAAAAGCTTCCTGCATGTATCGAAGGATATACGAATGACCCTTGCTAGTCGTACGCAATTAATTACCCCCTTTTATGTTGTTCAGGTTTTAAAACAAGTCGAAGCGATTGCGGCCTCCGGTATGGACGTTATTCGATTGTTTGTGGGTGAGCCCGATTTTGAGACCCCTGCGGAAATAATAGCAACAGCCCACCATGCGCTGGATGTCGAACCGCAGGGTTACACGTCAAGCACGGGGATTGCGTTACTAAAGCAAAAGATTGCAGATCGTTATCGTCGTTGGCACGGACTAGATATCGAACCGGAACGGATTATTGTTACCCCTGGTGGTTCAATTGCATTGCAGATGGCATTCTTGGCAACCTTAAATGCACAGGATGAAGTTTTGCTGCCAGAACCGGGTTACCCCTGCAACGCAAACCTCCTGCATATGGTTAATGCCAAAGGCGTTGCGGTTCATTTGGACCCAACCAATGGTATGGCGTTAACTATTGAGGCACTTGAGGCTGCGGTAACATCTAAGACTAAAGCGATACTCATCGCTTCGCCTTCGAATCCTTTAGGGTCAGTCATGTCGATCGCGCAGTGGTCGTTGGTCAATGATTTTTGCAAACGTCACAATCTGTTTTTATTGGCCGATGAAATTTATCATGGGCTAACTTTTGACGGACTGGCACCCACAGCATTGGAAGTGACTGATGACGCCTGGGTTATTCAATCGTTTTCAAAATTCTATGGTATGACCGGTTGGCGTTTAGGTTGGATTGTGGTGCCTAAAATGGCTGTTGATGCCTGTGAGCGTATCGCTCAAAATCTATACCTGTCTTCTTCAACATTGTCGCAGCAGGCGGCGTTGAAAGGCTTCGAACCTGAAGTTGAGGCTGCGTGCTTTGCTCGACGCGATGAATTAAAAGCTCGACGTAATTATTTATTGCAGGCCTTACCTGAACTGAATTTACCGGTAATGGCTAACCCTGATGGTGCCTTTTATCTCTATGTGGATATATCAAAGTATTCTCAAAATGCCTTATCGTTCTGCGAAAACCTCCTTCAGCAAACGGGTGTGGCGCTGACACCGGGCATCGATTTCGGTGGCCCTTGTCCAGATACCAGTGTGCGCATTGCCTATACGGTGAATGTCGATCGCCTAAAAGAAGCGGTAAGCCGAATCGATGGTTTTTTAAAATCGCTGAGCTGACATCAATTCAGCGGGTTTAAATTGTATTATAAATAGCCTATAGCTTTATGTTTGCGGTAGGATCAATGCTGTCTAAGGTCGTATTCTAGGGAACTCATGTTATATCGCATTTTTGAAATCGTAGCCCCCATATGTTTTGTTGTCTTAGTCGCCTTCTTTTATAGCCGATCCAAAAAACCTGTGATGGACGTGGCAAACACCATCAATTTAGATGTATTTGTACCTCTATTGGTTATTAGTGTCTTTGCGCGCCAAGAGATAGATATTGCTGAATATACCGGTATCGCCTTAGCTATTGCTTTAGTGACATTACTACCGGTGTTTGGCGCATTAGCCATGCATAAACTTTTTAATTTACAGTGGAAGACCTTAGCGCTACCGATGATGTTTAAAAACAGCGGAAACTTGGGTATTCCGTTATTATTGCTTACCTTTGGTGAGCAATATTTGCCGGCAATTATTATTGTTTTTATCGTGCAAACGACGTTACATTTCAGTGTTGGCTTATGGATGCTAAGCCCAAAAGATCGTTCTTTTACTTTGCTTAAACAGCCGATTATCAGTGCGACGATGGTTGGTTTGGCGCTCTCTGTATTTAATATCAATTTACCAAGCTGGCTAGTTACTGGGTTATCTATGGTGGGTGATATGTCTGTTCCTTTAATGTTGTTTTCATTAGGGGTTCGGTTAGTCGATTTAGATTTTCGCGGTTGGCGCATCGGGGTCATGGGGGCCATTGCCGCACCGGCCATGGGTTTAATTGCCGCGGCGATTGTGCTGTTAGTATTGGATTTACCACCCACCCAAGAAAAAATGGTCTGGTTATTTGGTGCATTGCCGCCTGCGATCATGAATTTTTTACTGGCTGAACGGTATAGTCTTGAACCAGAAAAAATGGCGGCCATTGTATTGTTCGCTAATGTCGGCAGTTTAATATTTATTCCTGCAGTATTATTTGTAGTGTTATGAGGTTTTAATGTTTAAAGAATGGGAACACGCGCCAGCACAAACGCAAATTGAATTGGCCGATTTTATAGGTCAATTAAAATATAATGACGACGGTTTAATTCCTGCGATCGCCCAGCAGTTTGATACAGGTGAAGTATTGATGATGGCGTGTATGAATGAAAAGTCGATTCGAGAATCTTTATCTACCGGTCGCGTAT
>QGCX01000292.1_pt1 | contig 10697 bp, 8 predicted proteins | sample 4708031 | NCBI WGS metagenome assembly QGCX01 (sample SAMN08941163, study PRJNA450518) | Sediment metagenome, whole genome shotgun sequencing project. | reverse complement strand
CCGAGCCGATCGCTGCCCAGCCGATCGATCCGCCGACGATCTCCATGACCTTCCGCGTCAATGACAGCCCGCTGGCGGGCACCGAAGGCACCAAGGTCACCAGCCGCATGATCTGGGACCGTCTGCTGAAAGAAGCCGAAGGCAACGTCGCCCTCAAGGTCGACCGCGCCAGCGATGCCGAAGCGTTTACCGTTTCGGGCCGCGGCGAACTTCAGCTGGCCGTCCTCATCGAGACGATGCGCCGCGAAGGGTTTGAGCTTGGCGTCTCGCGTCCGCAGGTCGTGATGCAGGAAGACGAGAACGGCGAAAAGCTGGAGCCGATCGAGGAAGTCGTCATCGACGTGGATGACGAGCATTCCGGCATCGTGGTTCAGAAACTGTCAGAGCGCAAAGCCGACATGCTGGACATGCGCCCCTCCGGTTCCGGCCGTACCCGCATGGTGTTCCACGCGCCGACACGCGGCCTGATCGGATACCAGGGCGAACTGCTGTCGGATACGCGCGGCACGGCCATCATGAACCGTGTCTTCCACGAATATGCCCCGCACAAGGGCAAGATCCAGGGCCGCCACACGGGCGTGCTGATCGCGATGGAGCAGGGGGAGGCCGTGGCCTTTGCCCTCTGGAACCTCGAAGACCGCGGGCCGATGATGATCCATCCGGGCGACAAGGTGTATGGCGGCATGATCGTGGGTGAGCACACCCGCGATAACGACCTCGAAGTGAACGTGCTCAAAGGCAAGAAGCTGACGAACATGCGCGCCTCCGGCTCGGACGAGGCCGTGCGCCTCACACCGCCGCTTCAGATGACGCTGGAAAAGTCGCTCGCCTACATCGCCGACGACGAACTGGTGGAAGTGACCCCGCAGAATATCCGCCTGCGCAAGATCCACCTCGATCCGAACGTGCGCAAGCGCCAGTCCAAGAAAGCCGACGCCTGATCCAGCTCAGGCGCGCTCGTCCTTGGGCGAGCCCATCACGATCAGGGATGTGATGGAGCTGACCTGCGGAACCGTACCGAGCACTTCGGTATGGAAGTGCTTGTAGGCGGCAAGGTCTGCAGCCTCGACGCGCAACAGGTATTCGATCGCGCCTGTCACATTGTGGCATTCGCGGACTTCCGGCGCGCGCTGCATGGCTTTTTCGAAGGCGGTCTGGTCCGCCTTCGTGTGCCGTGACAGGCCGACTGTAATGTAGGCGACAAAGCCATTGCCCGTCGCGGCCCGGTCGACCACGGCGCGATAGCCCGTGATAACGCCGCTGCGTTCCAGTTCCTGCACCCGGCGAAGGCAGGCCGACGGAGACAGCCCGACCTTCTCGGCCAGCTCCAGATTGCTGATCCGGCCATTCGCCTGAAGTTCACGCAATATGTTGCGGTTTATGGTGTCCAGTTCGAGCATGAATTGCAAAAATATTAGATAGTCGGGCAATTATGCAAGCACATTGCGTCTTGGGTTGCATAAAGTTGTGACATGATGCCGTTTGAACTCCTCCTCGCGCTTTTCGTTTTTGCTTTCATCGCCTCCATCACGCCGGGGCCGAACAATCTGATGCTCATGGCATCGGGGACGAATTTCGGCCTTAAGCGGACGCTGCCGCACATGGCCGGCGTAACAGTCGGTTTTACGCTGATGATCGTGCTGGTCGGTCTGGGGCTGGCCAAGATCTTCGACCTGTTCCCGATGGCGCTCCTGATCCTGAAAGGTCTCAGCGCTGCCTATCTGCTTTATCTTGCCTGGAAGATTGCCAATGCCGCGCCGCCGCCGGATTCGGCACTGGAGGCATCAGCAGGCAAGCCGTTCAGCTTCCTGCAGGCAGCCGCGTTCCAATGGGTCAATCCGAAAGCCTGGGCCATGGCCCTGACCGCGATCAGTGCCTACACGCTGCCAGGGCATCCCTTCTTCAGCCTCGCCATCATGGCGGCTGTGTTCGCCGGGATCAGCCTGCTGAGTACTTCGACCTGGACCGTCATGGGCACGCAGGTCCGGCGGTTCCTGCACAGCCCTTTGCGCCTGCGGGTGTTCAATATCGCCGCGTCGCTGCTGCTGGTCGCCACACTGTGGCCGATCCTGATGTCAGGCGACCTTGCCCCGCACTGATCCCGCATAGCTTTCTGCGTTTTCCGAGCGCTGCTTCCTGGCCGGGGTGTTGGTCAGGCCAAGGACGTGTCGCAACCATTTGTTCGACGGTGTTTCAAAATAGCGGAAGCTGAGATAGGCGAGGCCAATCGAGAGCGGCAGGACGGTCGCAAAGATCAGGCTCGCGCCGAGCAGGCCATTGTCGATGTGCTCGAAGATCAGAACCGCCAGGACAGGCAGGATGATCGGGTGGATCAGATAAATTCCATAGCTGATCTGTCCGCCCAGCCTGAAGACAGGATTGTCCAGCGGCGCCCGGAAAATATCCTGCCCCGCAGCAGCGAACACCAGCAAGGCCGCCGGCGGCGCGAAGGTCGCGATCTTTGCCCAGCCTTCATAGTCCAGCCATGCTGCAAGGCAGAGGCCTGCGGCGCCCAGTAGCGCAAGCGGCCACATGGGCGTGCGCTTGATGAAATTGATCACGGCCGGCTGGCGCAAGGCGAGGCCGATGACGCAGCCGGAAGCGAACTCCAGCAGGATGGGGTCGCCGTAGAATTCCCGGAAGGCGGGTGTGGGGAACCAGTGTGCCGCAACGATCAGGCCGATCGTCATCGCAATCGTCAGCGGGATCTGGTGCCGGGCCTTCGCCATCAGCGAGATCGCGAACATCAGGTAGAACAGCATGATATAGCCCAGCGTCCAGCCGACATAGAGGATCGGGTGGAGCCGGTCGCGCAGGTCGTAATAGGGCAGCAGCAGGAAGCTCTGGAAGATGTGTTCGACCGACAGGTCCGCTTTCGGCAGCAGCCAGGGTTTGAATGCCACCATCAATATGGCGACGGCCGTCATGAGCCAGTACAGCGGAAGGATACGCACGGCGCGTTTCATCATGAAGGGAACCGGCTGGTCATGCGGGTTCGTGATGTAAACAAGGATGAACCCGCTGATCAGCAGGAAGAGGTGAAAGCCGGGCGCTGCATTGAAGGCGAGGGTGACCGTATCGGAGCTGGCGTTGACGAATTCCGTGATGTGGAAAATCGCAATCGAAATACACGACAGCGTCCGGATCGTATTGATGCTGTGAAGCATGAGTTGCGGCCTGCGTCTTGTGGTCTGTCCGTCCCGAACCGGGACAAGTCAATTCGCAAGATCGATGCCAGCCGGCGGCGGTCCGCCTGACAGAGGCCGGAACCGGGGACAGGCTGATGCGTTGGTTGCCGGACACATCCAGAACCGGGAGCGCGAGCCATGTCGTCTTTTTCTCTTTATCTGATCGGCTTCGTCATCTTCATCGCCGGGCTGGCCTATGGCGCCTTCCTGCTCGGGATCGAACCGAGCTGGATTGCCGTTGGCGCGTTTACCCTGTTTGGCCTCGGCATGGTGGTCGGCGTGGGCAAGACCCGCACGCGCGACGAGTCACCCGCCAGCGACTAGTACATTCCAGTTGGAGCGCCGCGGTCAAAGGCAGGGCCGCTGGCGCTTCAGGCGGGCAGGGGCTGGGAGAGGCGCGACGCATCGGCAAGAACCGATGTCCACGCAGCCTCCATCAACGGCGACCAGTCACTGCCCGCCACGTCTTTCGTCACATCACGGATGATGTCGAAGAACACTTCGAACATGCCCGCCGGCACGTCATAGGTATCGTGATTGACCCGTTCCGACTGGATCACCGTCTCGGCCAGCGTGCCCGGTCCCTCGGCCAGATCCATCAGGCATTCAAACGCCTGGCTGAGCATCGACCCGCGTACCCCGCCATCGGTATCCATCAGGAACAGCTCTTCCAGCTCCGGATAGGCCGTAAACAGCCGCGCATAGACAAGCTCTGTCACATCCCCGGCCCGCTCAGAGAGCAGGGCGAGGCTGTCGGTAAGGGCGGGGTGTTCTTGCGGGTGTCCTGGCATCAGTCTTCCTCGGCCATCGCGGGCAGCGTCTGTTTCATGGAGAAGCGCCCTCTCATTCCGGGCCATGATAGGTTCTGGCTAGCATGGCCATGGCAAGCCGGACAACATTTGATGGTCCATCATAGTCCGGTATGCGCATGCCATGGACTCACTCTGGCCCTTGCGTCCGGGGCGGCCTCTGCGCATATAGCCCCCGGGAGGCAGGTGGCGGACGGGCCGCTCGCCAACCGGGTCAGGCCGGGAACGGAGCAGCCCCAACGAGTTTTCCGCCCGGGTCGCTCGCCTGTCTCCTTCTTCCTTCTTCGAAATCTCCAAATGGACATCCATCCCCTGCCTATCGGCAGTGGGGCAGGGGCATCGGGCGACTCATTGGACTCGCCTCATTCGGGAATCGGCCGGTTCAGGAATCGTTTTCTGCGTGTGTTCGCCAGCGGGTACCTACTAGGGATAGTGGGGGGCGCAATTTTCTCGCCTTTTTGCCGGATCAGGCCTGCCCGTTTTTTCGGCGGTAATCGGGTACGGCGATCTGCATTCGCCTGTGATTTCCACAAGCCAGAAGGCCCGTGGCACTTGCGTTTTCAGGCTTCTGGAAAGAGTTTGTTAACCAGATTTCCACGGCGAATGTGAAGGTTTGCGGACAAACCACGTTGACCGAGTGTTAACCTTCGGACACTATATGTAGTGTCAGGAACGACGGAGGGCGCCACATGTTGGCGCTTGGGGCTGAAGTTCCTATATTTTCAATAGATCCGGAGGGCTGCCGCATGTCTGCAACCAACGCCAACGCTGTGACTGAAAACGCGACCCGCAAGGGAAAGCCGAAGTCGGGTGCAGATGCGCAGTTGCGGGTGGTCTCGACCATGGAGGTCGTCACCGACTCCAGCCGCGACGCCAATATCACCGAATTCGGCAAGAAAACGCTGGAAGACCGCTATCTGCTGCCGGGCGAGTCCTATCAGGACATGTTCGCACGCGTCTCCAAGGCTTTCGCCGACGATCAGGCCCACGCCCAGCGTCTCTATGACTATATGTCGAAGCTCTGGTTCATGCCGGCGACGCCCGTTCTCTCGAATGGTGGCGCGGATCGCGGCCTGCCGATCTCCTGCTTCCTGAACCAGGTTGGCGACTCGCTCGACGACATCGTCGGCACCTGGACCGAGAATGTCTGGCTCGCTTCGAACGGCGGCGGCATCGGCACCTATTGGGGCAATGTCCGCTCCATCGGTGAGAAAGTCGGCCAGAACGGACAGACCTCCGGCATCATCCCGTTCATTCGCGTGATGGACTCTCTGACGCTTGCGATTTCGCAAGGCTCCCTGCGCCGCGGCTCGGCGGCCTGCTATCTCGACATCCATCACCCGGAAATCGAGGAGTTCCTGGAAATCCGCAAGGCGTCGGGTGACTTCAACCGCAAGTCCCTGAACCTGCACCACGGCCTCAACATCACCGACGCGTTCATGGAAGCCGTTCGCAACGATGAGGAATTCGGCCTGATCTCGCCGAAGACCGACGAAGTGCTGAAGACCGTCAACGCCCGCAAGCTGTGGCAGAAGATCCTCGAGCTGCGCATGCAGACCGGCGAGCCCTACCTGCTGTTCACCGACACGGTGAACAATTCCATGCCGGCGCACCAGCGCAAGCTGGGCCTGCAGGTCACGCAGTCGAACCTCTGCTCTGAAATCACCCTCCCGACCGGTGTCGATCACCGCGGGGAAGACCGGACGGCTGTTTGCTGCCTCTCTTCGGTGAATGCCGAGAAATATCTCGAGTGGTCGAAGGACGAAAACTTCCTGGAAGACATTTTCCGCTTTCTCGACAACGTTCTGGAAGACTTCATCGAGCGCGCCCCGTCCGAAATGGAGCGTGCGGTCTATTCCGCCAAGCGCGAACGGTCCGTCGGCCTCGGCGTGATGGGCTTCCACTCCTTCCTGCAGAAGATGAACGTCTCCATGGAAAGCGCCATGGCGAAGGTCTGGAACGAGAAGATCTTCAAGGACGTGCGCAAGGGCGCCGATGCGGCATCGGTGAAGCTGGCGAAAGAGCGCGGGCCCTGCGAAGACGCACGCGACGCCGGCATGATGGCCCGCTTCAGCCACAAGATGGCCGTTGCGCCGACCGCGTCGATCTCGATCATTTGCGGCGGCACGTCCGCTGGCATCGAGCCGATCCCGGCAAACGTCTACACGCACAAGACCCTGTCGGGCTCGTTCACGGTGAAGAACCCGCAGCTTGAAACGCTGCTGGAGAGCAAGGGGCTCAATACGCCGGAAACATGGGGCTCGATCCTGGAGCATGAAGGCTCGGTCCAGCATTTGGACGCCCTCGACGAGCATGAGCGCGACGTCTTCAAGACGGCCTTCGAGCTCGACCAGCGCTGGATCGTGGAGCTGGCTGCCGACCGCACGCCATACATCTGCCAGTCGCAGTCGCTGAACCTGTTCCTGCCGGGTGACATCGCCAAATGGGACCTGCACATGCTGCATTGGACGGCATGGGAGAAGGGGCTCAAGTCGCTCTATTACTGCCGCTCGAAATCGGTCCAGCGGGCCGCCTTCGCGGGCTCCGAAAAGGCAGAAGCCGGGCAGATGGAGACGCCGAACACCGACTATGACGAGTGTCTTGCCTGCCAATAGGCGTCATCTGAAAGTTGCATATTGATCGCGTACGGCGGGAACCTGGATCAGGTTCTCGCCGTTTGCGTGTGTCATTTTCGGGCGGATGTGCACAATTTCGCGTCGGGATGGCACATTACAATCAATTCACCCGTTTGGATTGCGCGCGCTTATCCTAAAATTTTCAACAGGTTAACGCTGGAATTCAGCCATTTGGCGCAAGATTTGCGCGAAAATACCTCAAAAAAACCGGAGTCTGGAACAGACTCTACAGGAAAGCGTTGGAGTAATCAGAATTAATCTTTTTTGAGTGGAAAGTCGTTTGAGAGGCCTGTGGCCTTCATGCTACATTAAATGAACAGTGGCCTAATTCCCGTTAACGGTTTTACCCCCGGGGGAAGGCAGCCATGAGAGGTGTGGGTCGAATGGTAGTTGCAGTGACCAGTTTAGTGTTGACGATGGCCTGCCAGGGATGCGTGGCCGTCTCTCCGCACGATCAGGTGCGGATCGAACCGGCTGTGCCGCCCACCGTCGGCATGATGATGGCCGCACCTGATGCCCGTTCAACGGCTTCGCCGATCGCAACCGACCGCGCCGCCATTTCCGTTCATGTTGTCGATGGCCTGCCGAGCCGGTTTACCGGTACGCCGCTCGGCCTCGGCAGTGAGATCGCAACGATCGCTTTTGCGGGTACGCCAGCTGACTTTTCCGCCGGTTCGCTCGTCGCATCGCCTTTGGACAAGCCTGAACTGGGCTGGTCCGGCTCCGGCGCCCTGTCGGCCGTGACCGCTGAGCGGTCTGCGGCGACGGCGCTGAATCCGGCCCTGGCCGAGGTTGAGAAAGATATCGCTGCGGAAGTGGCATTCTCGGCTCCAAAAGAGATGACGGGCCTCAAATTCGATGTCGGTGTCGCCCCGCGTATCGCGGTGCGAGAAGATGGAGAAGTTCTGACCCAGCGTTTCGGTGGTGAGGTCCGTATCGGTCAGGACTTCGACCTGCTGGATTCGAACGGCCAGCCACAGGGTTGGTATCTGTTCGCCGGCGCCGATGGCGAGGCTCTGGTCTGGGATGCAGACCGGAACGGATTTACCCCGCAACTGAACGACATGTCGCTGACCGATCAGGTGACCGTCGGTGATCTCCAGGCGGGTGTCTCGATCCAGCGAGGCGGCGGCCAGCTGTCGCTGTCCTATATCCGCCGGGAAGTAAGGTATCGCGACCGCAATGGCGGCTTCAGCGAGAACGAAGATTTCGCAGGTGTCAGTTTCACGATGCGCCGTTAGGTGTTATCGCTCGGGGCATGAAACTGACCCGATTTGGAACACGAACTGGGACAGGGGCCGCGCGGATTGCAGCGGCCCTTTTCATTGGTATGGCTTGCGCGCTGACGCTTCCGGCTTCCGCGGACGATCAGGCCACAACCGGTCCGGCCGCCCCGAGAAAGCCCGGCGTCTGGTCCCTCACGTCAGAAAACGACATGTTCGGCTCCGGCACGGACCGGAACTATTCAAATGGCGTGCGCCTCGAATATGTGTCCGCCGCCGACGAGGTGCACCCCGGCTTGAAATGGGTTGCAGCCCGTCTGCCTTGGCTTGAGGTGGAGCGGACCGATTTGCGTCAGGGCTTCGGCCTGTCGCACGCCATCTTCACGCCGGAAGACATTACCCAGGCAAACCCAAACCCGCAGGACCGGCCATATGCGGGCTGGCTCTCATTTTCCTCGACGGTCATTGCCACCGACATGGAGAAGGGCGTGCAAGACACGTTGCAGGTCAATCTCGGCATCGTCGGCCCGTCCGCGGGCGGCGAGTTCGTCCAGAACAACTGGCACAAGATGCTGGGTATTCCGGGGGCCCAGGGCTGGGATCACCAGCTGAAAGATGAACCGGGTGTGGAGATTATCGCCCAGCGCCTGCAACGGCTGGACAAGATTGACCTGGTCCTTGGGCTGGAAGCGGATTTTGGCGGCCATGCCGGCTTCGCCCTCGGCAATGTGCGCACCTATGCGAACACGGGTCTGACGGCGCGTATCGGCTGGGATCTCGATTCCGGTTTCGGCCCGCCGCGCATACGCCCGGCGCTGGCCGGGGCGGGGGAGTTCATTCCCGGTACCAACGAAAACCCATGGGGCGGATATGCCTTCATCGGTGTCGATGGGCGCGCCATTGCGCGGGACATGTTCCTCGATGGCAATCTGTGGCGCGACTCCGCACGGATCGAAGACCGCCGCGCGTTGTCCGGTGACCTGCAGGCGGGCCTCGTGGTTCACTATCGTGATGTGCAGGTTGCCTTCACCTGGGTGAGCCGGACGGAACAGTTTGCATATCAGGACGGGCCACAGCAATTCGGCGCCTTTTCGATCTCCGTCGCCCATTAGCGCGCGGGGCAGGCGACGCACTGTTTTATGAAGGCGCGCTTGTCCGGTGTTGAATTATACATACCGATAGTATGGTGATGCGTCATTTGGCGTAGTAAACGCCAATAACAGCTAGGAAAAATCCGGGTCGTAATATACATACCGTTTCAGTAATTGCCGGTCCGGATCGTTGGGCTTTCTTGCCTGTCGGGCGGGCCCGGCGCAGACTGCAGAAAAATCCCGGAGGAACCCCATGAGACATGCCGCGCTTGCACTTGCTGCGCTGATCAGCCTCGCCGCCTGTTCCGAACAGGCAGCGGAAGCCCCGAAAGCCGATGCGGCGCCGCCTGCCGGTGTCGCCACCGCGGCCACCAAAGCAGCGAATACGGCATTGGCAGAGCGCCTCCCGCTGGACCAGCCCGGTGACTTCGAAGATGCCGATCAGGGCCTGCTGGCCCAGATTCAGGAAGATATCGTCGACGACAAAGGAAAGGTCGTCTGGGCCGTTCATGCGCAGGATTTCATTGCAGGCCCGGCGCCGGACACGGTCAACCCGTCCCTCTGGCGCCAGCAGCAGCTGCTTGGCAAGCATGGCCTGTTTGAGGTCAAGGACGGTCTCTACCAGGTGCGCGGTTATGATCTTGCCGTCATGTCCATCATCCGCGGAGAGACTGGCTGGATCATCGTCGATCCGCTGACCAGCAAGGAAACGGCGGCGGCGGCCCTCAAACTTGTCAATGATACGCTGGGGGAGCGCCCGGTCAGCGGCGTGATCTACACCCATTCCCATGCCGACCATTTTGCCGGTGCCCGCGGGGTCATTTCTGAAGATGACATCGCCGATGGCGTGCCGGTTCTCGCCCCGATCGGATTCACCGAAAATGCAATCGCGGAAAACCTGCTTGCCGGCAACTACATGTCACGCCGGGCGATCCTCATGTTCGGCGGCACGCTGCCGAACGACGCGACCGGGCAGGTTGGCACCGGTCTGGGGCCGGCATTGTCCACAGGAACGGCGGGTTTCATTCCGCCAACGGAAGAGATTTCCGGCCGGGGCACGCAGCGCACGATCGATGGCGTGAAATTCGAATTTATCGATGCGGCGGGAACCGAGGCACCTGCCGAATTCATGTTCTATCTGCCGGACTTCCGCGCTCTCTGCACCGCCGAGGTCGCCACGGCGACATTCCATAATGGCCTGACCCTGCGCGGGGCGAAGGTGCGTGACTTCCTCGAATGGAGCCGTGTGCTGGATTATGTGCTGGTCAATTATGCGGACAAGTCCGACCTGTCGTTCGCCTCGCACCACTGGCCGACTTTCGGCACCGCGAATGTGCAGGATTACCTGCGCGGCCAGCGCGACGTCTATCGCTATACCCATGACCAGACGGTCCGCCGGGCGAACCAGGGGCAGACCCAGTTTGAAATCGCAGAGGACATTCCGGAGCCGGACGTTCAGGAAACCCATTTCGATACGCGCGGCTATTACGGCACGCTGAACCACAACGCCAAAGCGGTCTACCAGTACTATTTCGGCTGGTGGGATGGCGTGCCCGCCACCTACAATGCCTGGCCGATGGAAGAGCGTTCGAAGCGCATGGTTACGCTGGCGGGCGGGGAAGACGCCGCGCTCGTGGCTGGCGAGAAGGCCTTCAAGGAAGGGGACTATCGCTGGGCCGCAGAAGTGTTCAACGCGGTTGTCTTCACCAATCCGGAAAATCAGTCGGCCCGTGACTGGCTGGCCTCCAGC
>QGCX01000290.1_pt1 | contig 10702 bp, 10 predicted proteins | sample 4708031 | NCBI WGS metagenome assembly QGCX01 (sample SAMN08941163, study PRJNA450518) | Sediment metagenome, whole genome shotgun sequencing project. | reverse complement strand
TTAGAGGGAAGAAGAGAGAGAACCTTCCCCAGAACAGTTAAACCGAGGCCACAGAAATATGCTAGAAATAAAAATGCCGCTCACCTTAAGTGAACGGCATTAGCCATCACTGGCTTGGTTTTTTTGTGCTGCTGTTAAGCGAGTTATAAGGTCACGCCGGACTTAAATATCGCTAGCTCGCGGAACTCGTTGAGTTCGTTTTTAGTGGCTTGGCCACTGGCGATGGCGCAGATTAAATCCACGAATTGTTCTAGCAATTGCGGCATGCTGGTGCCTTCGAGTAAGGCGCCGGCGTTAAAATCAATCCAGTGTTTTTTCTTATTGGCTAACTCTGAGTTGGTGGCCAATTTTACCGTGGGCACAAAGCCGCCATAGGGGGTGCCACGGCCAGTGGAAAACAACACCATCTGACAGCCGCTGGCGGCCAACGCAGAGGTGGCCACCGCATCGTTACCCGGTGCGCTTAATAGGTTTAGCCCGGGAATACTCAGGGTATCGCCATATTGCAACACGCCCATTACCTTGCTGGTGCCGGCTTTTTGAGTACAACCCATCGACTTATCTTCAAGGGTGGAGATGCCGCTTTTTTTATTACCCGGTGAGGGATTTTCGTAAATCGGCTGCTTATGGTCGATGAAGTACTGTTTAAAGTTGTTAACCATGGCTACCGCTTGCTCAAAGGTGGCTTGGTCGGTGCAGCGTTCAAACAGTATATGTTCTGCGCCGAACATTTCCGGTACTTCGGTTAGCACCGAGCTGCCGCCGTAGCCAATCAGGTAGTCGGAAAACTCGCCTAATAGCGGGTTGGCGGTAATGCCCGATAAGCCATCGGAGCCGCCGCATTCAAGCCCCACTTTCAGAGTGCTTAAGTCGCAGGGCTGGCGCTTATCTTGTTTCACTTGCTGATAGATTTGCTGGAGCAGCTCGCAGGCGACTTCGATCTCGTCTTCTACCTGTTGCGCCACCATAAATTTCACGCGTGAGTCATCAACTTCACCCACGGCTTGTTTAAAGGGATCGATCTGGTTGTTTTCGCAGCCCAAGCCCATTACCAATACGCCGCCAGCATTGGGATGGCGTACCATGTTGGACAAGATTTGTTTGGTATTTTGGTGGTCATCGCCTAGCTGCGAGCAGCCGTAAGTATGGGGGAATAAATACACGCCGTCACACTCTAGCTCACCCAGCCGCGCCTTAAATTGTTTAATGGCCTGTTGCGCAATGCCATTAACGCAACCCACCGTGGGAATAATCCAAATCTCGTTACGAATGCCCACGTCACCATTGGCGCGTGGATAGCCCATAAACTGTTTGGCAGGCAGCGCCGCTGGCTTTACCTCAACAAACTTGGGCTGGTATTGGTAGTCATCGGTACCAGAAAGATTGGTTTTTAGATTGTGGGTATGCAGCCAATCACCGGCTTTTACGGCTTCGGTGGTGTGGCCAATCGGGCTGCCGTACTTAATCACATCACTGTTGGCGGCCAGCTCGCTAATCGCCAACTTGCTGCCGCGTTGCACATCTTGCTGCACGCTAATGCTGGATTGTTCTAGCTCTAGAACTTCGCCTTTGCTTAGGTCTTGCAGACAAACAAGCACATTATCTGCGGGATTTATTTGGATGAATTTTTTCATGGGTATCTCTATATAGGTTACCCCGTCCGACATTTTCATTCTATTAGCATAGTTGTACTTTAATCAATAAAAAACTGCTTCAGAGAATAAAAACCAACAAATAAAGCCGAGTTATTGATGGTTTTCCTGTTAAAAACCGCCATTTTCAAAATAAAAAACAGATAAAAAACACTGAATAATGATCGACCACACGTTTGTAGTGGTTTTTTGATACTTTGTTTTTGGCTTGCTTGATACTCGTTTTCATCGATAACACCTGTCCGACAACAGTACGCTTTATCGTTAAGGAATTTGAATGTCACAACTACTGAACAGAGATGCCAACAAGCATCCATCTTACCCTGAAAAAATTATCCAGTTTGGAGAAGGTAATTTTTTACGCGCGTTTTTTGACTGGCAAGTGCAGTTACTAAATGAGCAAACCGACTTTAACGCTGGCGTGACCGTAGTGCGTCCCATCGACGCCGGTCATCCTACATTAAATAGCCAAGGCGGCGTTTATACTGCGGTGATCCGCGGGATTAACCAAGCCGGTGAAGCGGTGGCCGAGCCTAAGTTGATTAGCTCGGTTAATCGTGAACTGATGGCCTATGGCGAATTTGAACAAGTACTAAAAGTGGCGGAGAACCCAGAGTTAGAATGGGTGGTATCGAATACCACTGAGGCCGGCATCGAGTTTAAAGACAGCGACCAGCCTAGTGATTTTCCACCGGCGACTTTTCCAGCCAAGCTGTGTTTGTTCTTACTGCGTCGTTTTGAAACCTTTAAGGGCGACAGTGATAAAGGATTGATTTTTCTACCTTGTGAGCTGATTGATTACAACGGCGAAAAACTCAAACAAACCCTGAATCAATATGCTGAACTATGGGATTTAAGCGAAGAGTTTAAGCAGTGGTTAAATCAGGCCAATACTTTTTGTTCCACCTTGGTGGATCGCATCGTTACCGGTTATCCGAAAGATGAGGCCGCTCAGTTAGAAGCCCAACTCGGTTATCAAGATAAGTTCATGGTCACTGCCGAATACTTCTACCTTTTTGTGATTCAAGGTCCACAGTGGCTGAAAGAGAAACTGCACCTAGACCAATGTGACTTGAATATCTTGGTGGTGGACGATATTCAGCCTTATAAGCAGCGCAAAGTGGGCATATTAAATGGTGCACATACGGCGATGGTGCCGGTGGCCTATTTAGCCGGCTTAGACACGGTGGGCGAGGCCATGGACGATGCGCAAGTATTGCGCTTTGTGGAGAACTTGTTAGATGAAGAAGTGATCCCAACGCTGCCCATGGATAAACAAGCCTTGAGTGAGTTTCGCCATAGCGTTATTCAGCGTTTTAAAAACCCCTACATCAAACACTACTTGCTGTCGATTTCGCTGAACTCTTTAACCAAGTTTAAAACCCGCTTATTGCCGCAGTTAGTGCGTTATGTGGAGTTACAGCAACAAGCACCTAAGCATCTGTGTTTTAGCTTAGCGGCCTTGTTTTGTTTTTATCTGGGAGAGCGTGACGGAGAGGCCATTCCTCTTAGTGACGATCCCGAGTTACTAGAGAAATTTGCCATATGGAAGGGCTTAAACGGCGAGCTAGCCGATGCGGTTAGTCAGTTCTTGGCAATGCAACAACACTGGGGCTTAGATTTAAGCGCCTTGGACAAAGTAACACCGTTAGTACAACTGTATGTGAGCAACATTCAGACTGTGGGTATGCGCCAAGCGCTGCAATCTTTATGATGCGCACAGAATAGAATAACAACGATAGAAATATAGAAGGGACAACTATGACTACTACCTCTTACACTAAAATAAAAAAACTCACCGCCACCTTGGGCTTGGCCTTAGGCCTTAGCTTCAGTTCACAGGCGGCCACCGAGATCATGCTGGCCTATGGTAACCAACCAGGTGAGCCAATTGATCTAGCCATGCACTACTGGGCCGACCAAGTTAAAGAACGTTCTAATGGGGAAATTGTGTTCCAGCTATTCCCATCTAGCCAGTTGGGCAGTGAAACCGAAGTTTTGGAGCAGGCCAAGTTTGGCGCTAACATCATCGCCATTGCCTCTTACGGCTATTTAATGGATACCGTGCCAGACTTTGGCATTGTAAACGCACCTTACATTACTCAATCTTTCGAGAAAAAATCTAAGCTGATGCAAACCGATTGGTTTAAAGGTTTAGAAGGCCAATTGGCCGACAAAGGCTTGCAAATGGTAGTGCCTGATGTGGTTTACGGTACTCGCCACTTGTTGTCGAAGAAGAAGGTTGAAACCCCTGCCGATCTAAAAGGCGTGAAAGTACGCGTGCAGCACTCTCGCTCTATGGTGGCCACCGTTAAAGCAATGGGTGGGGTGCCTACGCCAATGTCTTTAGCCGATGTTTATCCTGGCTTGTCACAGGGCGTAATTGATGGTGTGGAAAACCCAGCCGTGGTGTTATACGGTGGCAAATTCCATGAGGTTGCTAAACACCTTAGCTTAACTGGCCACATTAAAATGCTTTCTCCATTCGTGGCAGGCACTGGCTACTGGAACCAGCTTAGTGAAGAAGAGCGCCAAATCATTACTGAAACCAGCCGTGACATGGTGAAGTATGGGGCTAAGTTAATTGATGAGTTGGAGAAAGAAGCCTTCGCTAACTTAAAAGCTGAAGGTGTGGTAGTGAATGAGGTTGACGTAAAAGCCTTTTCTGACGCGGTGGGTGAAGTGATTCAGGACTCGTTCCCAGAATGGTCACCTAATTTGTATAAAGATACTCAGGCCAAGCTAGAAAAGTTGTAGTCACTGATGGGGCTCTTTGAGCCCCTTGTATGACCTCTGGAGATTATGATGTTGTATCAATCCTCTATAATACAGATAACCGAGCCAAGCATGATGCGAACCCTAGTCCGTTATATCGACAAAGTCAGTCGTCTTGATGAAATTATTGCTGCTGCCCTATTGGCGGTAATCGTTGCCCTAATGGGTTATGGTGTGGTGACGCGCTATGTGTTTAATGCACCCAGCTCATGGGTGGAAGAAGTGTGTATTGCCTTGTTTATTTGGATGACCTTTATGGGCGCCAGCGCCTTGATGAGAACCGATGAAGTGGTGCGTATCGACTTTTTGGTAAGGAAACTACCACGGCGTTTGGCTGATCTAATGGATGGATTGTTACGCCCCATTCTAGTGATGATAGCGATAGCCTTCATGATTTATTGGGGATTTAAGTTATTGCCTCACTCGCAAGTGCGGTTTACTCCAGCGCTAAAAATTCCTTATATCTACATTTATTCGGCGGTGCCGGTGAGTGCGCTATTTATGGCTTACCACCAAATCAGACAGATTTGTTTTTTCTTTAACGCTCGTAAGGACGCCTAAATATGACCGTTATTCTTCCTATTACCGCGCTGCTATTATTGTTTGCCATTGGTATTCCGGTTGCGTTCTGTATCTTTTTGGCGACGCTCAGCTATTTCTTATTGAAAGACCATTTGCCAATGATGATGCTAATTCAGCGCTTGGCTGGCGGTTTGGAGTCGGTCACGCTATTGGCGATTCCATTTTTCGTGATGGCCGGGGTATTTATGAACCACTCCGGCATCAGTAAGCGGCTATTAAAGTTTAGTGAAGTGCTTACCGGCCACATGAGTGGCGGTTTGGCACAAGTTAACGTAGTACTGAGTACCTTAATGGGTGGCTTATCTGGCTCCAACATTGCCGATGCGGCCATGGGCTCGAAATTGCTAGTGCCACAAATGGTGGCACGTGGTTATAGCGCGTCGTTTTCTTCGGCGGTCACCGCGGCCTCCGCCTTAATTACGCCAATTATTCCACCGGGTATTGCGCTGATTATTTATGGCTACGTGAACAACGTGTCGATTGGCAAGTTGTTTCTAGCTGGTGTGGTTCCGGGAGTGATGCTGTGCGGCATGATGATGGGGCTGGTTTCAGCCATTTCTAAGAAGCGTAACTATGCACCGATCCGTGAAAAACGTGCTTCTGTTAGTGAGATCGCCATCTCGGCCAAAGATGCAATATTGGCGCTGTTGCTACCAGTAATTATTATTGGCGGAATACGTTTTGGGGTGTTTACCCCCACCGAAGCGGGCGCAGCCGCGGTATTGTATGCGCTGTTACTCGGCATGTTTGTTTACAAAGAAATGAACACCCGCTTGTTGTGGGATGCCACTAAAGAATCGGTGATGTCGGCGGCCAACGTCTTGCTGATTATCTGTGTCGCGGTGGGATTTTCTAAGTTTTTAACTTGGGAGCGAGTACCACAAAACTTAGCTTTTTGGTTAACCGGTGCGGTAGAAAGCCCGCTGGCCTTCTTACTGCTAGTGAATGTTTTCTTGCTGCTGGTGGGTATGTTCCTTGAAGGCAATGCGGTGATGATAGTCTTGGCTCCGCTATTGGCTCCAGTGGCAAAATCCTATGGCATTGACCCAGTTCACTTTGGCATTATTTTCATCTTTAACAGCGCCATTGGCACCATTACGCCACCTTTAGGTACGGTGATGTTTACCACCTGTTCCATTACCAAGGTGAAGATAGAAGACTTTGTCAAAGAAGTGCTGCCCTTCTGGATACTGTTAATCGTAGCGCTATTGCTGATTACCTACATTCCGGTAATTTCCATCGGCCTACCTAACTTGGTGTTTGGCTAAAATGGGCGCGAACATGAAAAAAATCGCCATTATTGGCGAGTGCATGATAGAGCTAAATGGCCAGCCCTTTGGCAGTATGCAACAAACCTATGGTGGCGATACTCTGAATGCCGCGGTGTATTTGGCTCGTGCCGCAAACACCGCAGATGTGGCTATTCATTATGTCTCCGCACTGGGTGATGACGCCTTAAGCGAAGGCATGCGCAAGCGCTGGCAGCAAGAGGGCGTGAATACCGAATTGGTATTAAGCGACCCCGCTCGCTCGCCGGGTTTATACATGATCCAGTTAGATGAGCAGGGCGAGCGCAGCTTCTTATATTGGCGCGAGCAATCGGCGGCTAAATATCTGCTGCAGCATAGCGAGTTTGCGGCGGTGGCCAAGGCCTTAAAAGCCATGGATATGCTGTTTGTTAGCGGTATTTCCTTGGCGATTTTACCGCCCGACGACCGTCAGCGTTTATTAGACTTATTGCGCGAGCTGGCAGCGGCCGGGGTAGAGATAGCCTTTGATAGTAACTATCGCCCGCGCTTATGGCCGCAAGATCAAGGGCAAACGGTGAGGCGGGTTTATCAACAAATGGCTGAGCGCTGTGATTTAGCCTTGGTGACCTTTGACGATGAACAAGCGATTTGGGGAGATGCCACTTACCAACAAACTTTGGATCGTTACCAGCAAGCGGGAACCGCCAAAGTGGTAATTAAACTGGGTGCCGAGGGCTGTGTTTATCAAGACTTCGCTAGCATGACACAAGCCGAGTTGGTGGCCACCCAAGTGGTAGCTAAGGTGGTAGATACGACCTCAGCGGGGGATTCTTTTAATGGTGGCTTTTTGGCTGCCTACTTGGCCGGTGCCGGCCTGCCTCAAGCTTGTAAGCAGGGCAATGGCCTAGCCGGCTTAGTTATTCAACACGGGGGAGCGATTATTGCAAAATCGCTGACCGATACATTTTTCAACGCAAATTAAAAAGGACTATTGATGACCACCATTACTGAGCAAATCAGCCAATATAAAGTGATCCCGGTGATTGCCCTAGACAAGGCTGAAGATATTTTACCGCTAGGTAAAGTGTTAGTAGAGAACGGCCTGCCGGTGGCGGAGATTACCTTTCGTTCCGACGCGGCTGAAGAAGCGATTCGTTTGTTACGAAAAGCATATCCAGAAATGTTGATTGGCGCGGGTACGGTACTGAACCGTGAGCAAGTGATAGCGGCGAAAAATGCTGGCGCTACCTTCATCGTCTCTCCGGGCTTTAATCCCAATACGGTAAAAGCTTGCCAAGAGCTGAATATTGAGATTATTCCTGGTGTGAATAACCCCAGCACCATTGAAGCCGCCTTGGAAATGGGGCTGACCTTATTGAAATTCTTCCCTGCGGAAGCTTCGGGTGGCATTAACATGCTTAAGTCATTGCTGGCCCCTTATGTAGACATTCAAATTATGCCTACTGGTGGCATTAATACCGCCAATATCAATGACTACCTTGCGATACCGCGAGTGATTGCCTGCGGTGGTTCGTGGATGGTAGACAAGGGCATGATTGCTCGCGGTGAATGGGAGCAAATTGGTCAGCTAGTCAGAGAAGCAGTGGCCTTAGTGAACAACTAGCGGCTAGGAATAGCGCGCTTAAATAACAACCCGCTTTAGGCGGGTTGTTGGTTTTCGGTGATCAGACTGTGTTCCATGTTGCGCTTGGCGGTTTGTAAGTGGTGGCGCAGCGCGCCAATGGCACCAATATCATCGCCCACCAGTATCTTGCTTAAGATGGTCATGTGCTCTTCAATCGCCACCATGTTGCGCTTGCGTAAGTCACTGTTATCCCATTGATAGTGGTAGTGAAAGATCACCGACATGATCTCGTAAAACTTATCCATAAAAGGATTGTTGGCAGCCGATAAAATCAGCCGATGAAAATGACTATCCAGATCGGAAAAAGCCTGATACTCATTCACCACTTCTTCGCGCAGATCGCGGTGGCGTTGCAGTAACATTTTTGCCTCTTGCCAGCGCGGATCGTCTTTGGGCAGGTTCATAAATTTACTTAGCGCATGGCTTTCTAACATTTCCCGCAGTTCGATGAGATTGGCGGCATAACCTTGTTCAAAACGGATCATCCGCCAACGGCCACGGGCGATGTTTTCGATCAGGTTGAAACGGGAAAACTCAATTAAAAATTCTCGCACTACCCGAGTAGAGCAATGGGATAATTTAGACAGCTGCAACTCTGAAAACTCATCACCGGGCATGATGTCGCGGTCTTTAATACAGCGATTAAAAAACCGCTCAAAGGCTTGGCTTTGTTGTTCGTCACTGGAAGCGGGCTGCACAAAGGCGTCGGTCTCTTGCGGTTGGCGAATAATCAGGTACTCCCCGACCTGTTCCTGCAAGATGCCTTTATCGCTTAAGTCCTGCAATACATGGCGAATGGTGGTGCGGCTTACCCCAAATAACTCAGACAGGGATGACTGTGAGGGTAGCGGCGAATGAATGTGCCCCAAGCTAATCGCATCCAATAGCTGGTTGCTGGTGCTCTCTCGTAAGTTTTTATTTCTAGCCATTTTGCTCCTCCTAGATTCATTAAATACCATTTAAAAACATTAAAAAGAGGGCGCTGTCACGAATATCTGCTTTAGTTTCCGCTTAAAAAACCGAGCGCATAAAATTAAACTAACTTAGCTTGAGTAGAGAAGCCTTATGAAATCTTTAGTTTGTGAAAAACCATTTGAATTGAAATATACAGAAGTGGCGATGCCTAGTGTGGCCGCCGATGAAGTATTAGTAAAAGTCGCGGCGGTGGGAATTTGCGGCACCGACATTCACGCCTATGCCGGCAACCAACCCTTCTTTAGTTACCCACGGGTTTTGGGCCATGAGTTGTGTGGCCACATTACGGCCTTGGGTAGCGAGGCCGAAGGCGAATTTGTGGTGGGCGATAAGGTGGCCTTAATTCCTTATGTGGCCTGTTACCAGTGTCCTTCTTGTAAGAGCGGTAAAACCAACTGCTGTGAGAATATTTCAGTGATTGGGGTACATCGCGATGGCGGTTTTTGTGAATACCTTGCGGTACCGAAAAACAACATCCTAAAAGTAAATGAAGTGGATGATAATACCGCCGCCTTAATCGAACCCTTTGCGATTAGCGCCCACGGCGTGCGTCGCGCCCAGCTGCAACCTGGCGAGCATGTATTGGTAGTAGGTGCAGGACCGATTGGTTTAGGGGCCGCAGCGATAGCCGCGGCCGACGGCGCCAAAGTGGTAGTGGCCGATACCCAGGCAGAGCGTCGCCAGCATGTTGAAAAAGAACTGGGCGTAGCCACCGTAGACCCGATGGCTGAAGATTTTGAAAGCAGCGTGCGCGGCCATTTTGATGGCGCATTGGCCGAGACGGTAATCGACGCCACCGGTAACTCCCATGCCATGAATAACGCGGTGAACCTAATTCGCAACGGCGGCAAAATTGTATTTGTGGGGCTATTCAAGGGTAACTTGGAATTCAGCGACCCGGATTTCCACAAGAAAGAAACCACCATGATGGGCAGCCGCAACGCCACTAAAGAAGACTTTGTGAAAGTGCAGCAATTAATGGCTGCGGGCAAACTGCGCGCCAGCATGATGCTGACCCATACCTTCGATTTCAACACCATTGGCGAGCACTACCAACAAGAGGTAGTGGACAACAAAGGCTTGTTAAAAGGCATTATTTCGTTTTAAACGCGTAAGCTGGCTGAAGCACCGTTAAGAGTGCTCAGCCAGCCTCCTCTTCGCCCGTTCCGTGGCTTAGTCAAATATGCCGCGTATCTCCTTCCTTTTTTTCGTAATTTAAGTTAGCTGCGTTCATTACTACATATTTTGAGTGTAATCGCTTTGCGAACCTTGAACATGTGACGCTATATGCAAAAAAACATTTAGTTACAGTTAGTTATTTGCGAGGATTGAATGCTTTAAGGGTAATATAAGTCGATATTGCTGTTGAGAGAGTTATCAGATGAAAGGGAAGATATGCAACAAGTCGGCATTTATGAGCAGCTAGTTACTCAGCTTATTGAGACGAGTATCGACCGCGAAAAATTCTATGTTGGAGAGCGTGAATTAACTACTGCCGAAGCATCGGTTTGGTTATCGCGTTTTTTATCACAGGTCCTAGAGTATGCTATTGAATCGGTACCAAACAGTGATGATCGCCTACAGCAGCAGATTACTTTGTCTAATCAACTGTTATTTTGGTTAAAGGAGCAAATTCAAGATAGTGACTTTATTGAAGATAATTTGCTTAGCAGCCAAGGTAAGATTCTGACTGCGTTGTACGAATGGCTTTGTTGCTTAATTCTATGTGTAGACATGGTAGTCCCATGTTGATCAGTTCTTAAACAACATACTGAGTTTCAGGCATACCTAGCCCCGTAAGCTTGTTCAGCGCTTTGATCATA
>QGCX01000289.1_pt1 | contig 10710 bp, 5 predicted proteins | sample 4708031 | NCBI WGS metagenome assembly QGCX01 (sample SAMN08941163, study PRJNA450518) | Sediment metagenome, whole genome shotgun sequencing project. | reverse complement strand
CCTGGGTATTGATTATCGGGGTACAACAGTGCGGTCCGACCGGAGGCACCGGAACTCAGTATTTTGTCGGCAGCTTTGATGGTTACATTTTCCAACCTTTTAGCGAAAGCAGTGAAACATTATGGCTTGATCTCGGCCGGGATTTCTATGCAACGCAAAGCTGGGCCGGATTGCAAGACGAAGAGAATATCGCCGTAGCCTGGATGAGTAACGGACTTTATGCCAATGGATTACCAACTCAGCATTGGCGCGGCGCAATGACCATGCCGAGAGGCTTAACCCTATCTAATACCGAAACCGGCCTGCGTTTAAGCCATCATATTCCGAAAAGCGGCTACAAGCATAAAGAAACGATTTTATCTAAATCCCTTTGCATATCTGGCCCTCAGGTATTTCCATTAGGGATAGAACAACTTGGGATTACTCAGTTAGATATCGCGATGCAACGCGGCAGCATTATTGAATACCGCCCGTTTGGTAATAATGCCATCATTTTTACTTTTGTCCGCGACAGCACCGGTTATCAGATGAAAGCTAACCGAAATATTCTCGATGACAATGGTGAAGAGAACTATCTGCAGAATTTTACTTATGAAAGCTGCATTACTTTCTCCGATACGGATCAAATCGATTTAACCCATATTTCGGATGCCTGCTCCAGTGAATTACTACTGCTGGGTGGGCTCTATTCATTCACTAATTTAGTTTTTTCTGCCCCTATTTCACCAGCCACGTTAACGCTAATCGCAGGAGATATAACCATAAACAATATTAGTTTTTACCAACCTTAAAAGGGAAATATTAAAAGGAAAACAAGATGAAACAACACCCTACACTCTACGCTCTTACCGCCGCTACCGTTTTATTAACTGGCTGCGCATCAAACTCAGATCCCGTTTCACCGCAGGCGAGCCCAGGCTATAGTTGTGAAACCTCACAAATAAGTCAGGCTGATGATCTGCGTATCTACCAGGTTATGGTAGAAAGCTTTGTCAACGGCAATGATGCCATTGGTCACGGTACCGGCTATGGCACCAGCCACCACAAAGGTGATCTACAGGGAATCATCAACTCACTTGATTATATCCAGTCGCTTGGGGTAAATACGATTTGGCTAACGCCCATCTTTGAATCAGCACCACAATCAGGCCAGGATCACTGGGCAGATCGTTTGGACGCAACCGGCTACTTTGCCTCCAATTACTTCAAAATTGATCCTCGATTCGGCACCCTGGATGATGCGAAACGCCTAGTAGATGAAGCCCATAAACGCGGAATATATGTGCTGCTTGACGGTGTATTTGGTCATCACAAATCATCTGGTGTTGAACCTTCACCAAGTGGCCTGTTACCAAGTGGAGCAAACAATCCGGTTTCTTACCCGGAAAGCCTGCCGTTTTATAAGGAAGTGGCTGAATATTGGATTAAGGAGCTGAAAATTGACGGTTGGCGACTTGATCAGGCGTATCAGGTTCCACTTGAAGCATGGCAGAAAATTCGCCAAGCCGTGGATGAAGCCTCAAAAACGGTGACTTACACCAACGATAAAGGTGAACTGGTGAATCCACTCGGCTATATGGTGGCTGAAATCTGGGCGGGAGAAAACCGCATTAAAGAAGCCGGCTTCGGCACCGATGAAAACCCGGGACTATGTTCTGCTTTCGATTTTCCAGTACGTAACCGTCTGGTTGAAACCTTTGCGGTTAACGAAAATGGTGTAGGTAATAAAGATGGTGAATGGCTAAAAGAAGGGATGGATCTTCATAACCTTTATCCTAGCCAGGCTAAACCAAACCTGATGATTGGTAACCACGACCTGGTTCGCTTTGGTGATTTACTGCAACGGGGTTCTATCACTCAGCCTGACAACGCAGAGTACTGGAATCGCCACAAAGCGGTACTGGCATTTCAGGCAGCCTACAGCGGCCCGATCACGCTGTACTATGGTGAGGAAATTGGTGATGAAGTTGCCGATTTCGCCAATAAAGTTAACAGCGGCTGTGCAGTACAGGGATTGTGTGACGATCATGTCGCTCGTTCAAGTGGCAAAATTGAAGGTGTAACTGCTGAGCTGAATGCCGAGCAGAAAGACTTACTACAATACACCACGCAACTGATGGCACTGCGAGATCAACATCCAGCTCTTTCATCCGGTGAACGAATCAATATTCAGGCGGACAAAACCTCCTATATCGATTTAAAACGCAATGCCGATGAATCGATTCTGTATACTGCCAGCCTGATCAATCAACCACAAACGTTAACTTTCACTTCTGAACAACTAGGATCTGCCGGTGATCTGGTCGATTTAATCAGCGGCCAAACAATATCGGCGGTTGAAGGTCAATATTCGATTGAACTCTCCGCGCTGCAAGCTCGCTTTATTCGAGTATTAACTCCGACTGAATCTGGCCCGGTAATTGTACAAGCCAAAGAGAGTAGCGGTGTTGGCGAAGGCTTTATGGCCCAGTGTAATAACCCAACCGTTGAAGAAAAAGGTCCAATCAAGAAGCGACTGTATGTAGTCGGTGATTTTGCTGACTCAGGTTGGGTGCATGTAGATAGTCGTCAATTTCAATACAAGGGCGACGGCATCTACCAAGTGGTGGTTAACGAGAAAGCAGGAAGCTACCGTATGCAGTATGCTGCGAAGAACTGGCATCCTCAGTTTACCGCTACCAGTCTTAGCCTGAAATTGGGTGAAGTCGATGCGCTGAAAAATGGTGGATACGGTACCGATACAGCGGTCACCATCAAATCAGAAGGCAATATTGTCTGGAGCTTAAAATTTGATGAACAGGGTGAACCACTTCAGGTAATGGCCTCTCGCTGTAGTGAGTAATTTCATTTAAGTAGAGCTCCTTTATGGAGCTCTACTTTTATTAGCAAACCATTATTAGTTTATTCATAAAATAATCAGATATTTTATTGTCACTAAAAAGTACATAAATGAAATTTAGTTATAACATTTATTTAGCAGAAAAAATCAACCAGAATCTACAGAGAAAAGCCTATTGATAATAAGATATTTTCTTAGGGTCTGTTGACCCTAAAAAAAGCCGCGTTACTCTGTAAGAAGTAACGCGGCTTTTTTAACTAATCGGACTATTTAGTCTCTGACATTCTTCAAAAATTCAGCCAGTTGATCAACCGCCTGTTGAGAAACGGATTGAACCGTTACTTCTGTCCCTTTAGACAGGCCTAGGGTCTGTAGTTTAAATAAGTTCTTCGCAGTAGCTACTTTCCCTGAAGACACCACTTCAACTTCTTCAGCAAACTGTTTGGCTAACTTTACAAATTGAGCCGCAGGTCGAGTATGAAGGCCATTATCAGCAGTGATTACAACGTTTTTCTTATACATAAACTTCACCCTTAGTTTATTAATTTCAAAGTACTAAAAATACATCAAAAATCTAATTAAATTTCTCAAACCTAAGACATCAAATTAATCAACATGTGAGCCAGATTCCAGATACAAAACCAATCTAATCTATTCAAATCTATATTGCAAAGAGACTTATTATTTAGATTTGTTTATTTTGCTGTTGATCTCATTTTGCGATAAATAAAAAAAGCACCTGATTGAAATGTGAAATCAGGTGCTTTTTTTTACCGTTTAATGGTGGTTTTTCCGTTATCCTTTGCGCTTATCCCTTTCTTTTATCCTTTTCTTTTGTAGAAAACGGTCGACAACGGTGGAATACGGATTTTCACCGACTGCGGTAAACCTTCGCTTTCCACTTTTGCTGGTCGTAAGCTTTTCAGCACTTTATAGCCACTTCCGGCGTATTTCTCATCATCGGTGTTGAGCAGCAGGGAATAACTCTGCGTACCCGTCACGCCCAATCTGAACGCTTCGTGCGGTACGGGGGTGAAGTTAGTCACCACCAAAATCCGTTCACCATCTTCACTCATCCGCTCATGCGCCAGAATACTCGTTTCCCCCGCATCCGACAGACGCCATTCAAACCCTTCCGGCTCACCGTCACATTCATACAGCGCCTTTTCCGCACAATACAGGTGATTCAGGTCACGGGTCAGTTTCTGTACGCCCTGGTGACGCTCATACTCCAGCAGGAACCATTGCAGTTGGTCGTCGTGATTCCACTCCGCTGTCTGGCCAAATTCCGCGCCCATAAAATTGAGCTTTTTCCCCGGCTGACCGTACATATAACCCAAGTAAGCACGCAGGTTAGCCGTTTGCTGCCATTCATCCCCCGGCATTTTCAGGTGCAGTGAACGCTTACCGTACACCACTTCATCGTGCGACAGCGACAGTACATAGTTCTCACTGTGCGCATAAATCAGTGGGAAGGTAATGGTGTTGTGATGGTATTTACGGTGGATCGGATCGTGTTGAATGTACTCTAAACTGTCGTGCATCCAACCCATATTCCACTTAAAGCCAAAACCTAAACCACCAGCAAAAGTTGGTGCTGAAACTCCCGGATACGCGGTGGACTCTTCTGCGATAGTCATCGCATTCGGGAAGTGTTTGTACACCTCTTCGTTCATCCACTTAAGCATCGCAATCGCGTCGTAGTTTTCACGTCCGCCATCGATGTTCGGGATCCACTGATCGTGGCTGCGCGAGTAGTCGAGGTACAGCATCGACGCCACCGCGTCCACACGGATACCATCAACATGGAACATCTCAAACCAGTACAGTGCATTCGACACCAAGAAGCGGCGTACATGCTCTTTACCCATATCATAAATGTAGGAGTTCCAGTCCTGATGCCAGCCGCGGCGGGGATCCGGGTCGTGGAACAACGGTGTACCGTCAAAGTTATTCAGGCCGTGACCATCCGCCGGGAAGTGCGCCGGTACCCAGTCAAGTACCACACCGATCCCCGCCTGGTGACAACGATCGACAAAGTATTTGAAGTCATCCGGTGAGCCATAACGGCTAGTTGGCGCAAACAACCCGACTGGCTGATAACCCCACGAGCCGTAGTACGGGTATTCTGAAATCGGCATCAGCTCGACATGGGTGTAACCCATATCAACTAAGTATGGGATCAGCTCATCCGCCAGTTCGCAGTATGTCAGAAACTCGTGGTTTTCACCGCGTTTCCACGAGCCGACGTGCAGCTCATAAAACGACAACGGCTGAGTCCGCTTTTGCGTAACCGGGCGGCTCTGCCACTGTTCATCATTCCATTGATAACGGCTGTGATCATAGGTGACCGAGGCCAGCGACGGAAACTGCTCGGCATAGCAGCCCCACGGATCCGCTTTATGCGGCAAGGTCTCGCCATTAGGACCTTTGATTTCATACTTGTACTGAATACCATCCAGCATATCCGGGATAAAGATCCCCCAGATCCCGTAGTCGAGTCGCTGCATCGGATTACGGCGGCCATCCCAGTGGTTGAACGCACCAATCAGACTCACTGATGAGGCGTGGGGTGCATAAACCAGGAAGCGGACACCGGTAATCTGCTTGCCGTCACGCTCCAGCGTCACAAACTGCGAGCCGTGGTGATGGTACATGCTAATCGGTGTATGCAGATCTTCATAGTCAGCATAAATGGTGTGGTACTGGTACGGATCGTCAACGATCTGCTCAACCCCATCCCAGTTAATGGCTAGCTGGTAATGAGTAAAACGCAGATCCAGATCGGCATGAAGAACAAAGCCCCCTTCTTCTTCCGCCTGCATCGGATAGCGTGAACCGTCTTCCAGCAGCACTTCAATTCCGGTCGCACCGGGTTTCCAAACGCGTAACACCCCTTCGTCAGGGGAAATATATGGGCCTAAAAAGCCGAAAGGTTCTGCTAATCTGGCATGGTTAAGCTTTGCATAAGCCTGTTGTATCTCTGCTGATTTTTCCAAGGTGTTACTCCTTTGGCCAGTAAATTAATCTAATGGTCTGAATGGGCAACCATTAGGATTTTCTCAGATGGGAAATGCGAGCAAGCATCTGCTCTACACCGTCTTTCGCAAAGATTTCCTGTACCGTCTGGCTCAGCTTACGCCGCCAGTTCGGGTATTGATCGGTCGTTCCCGGAATGTTGACCGGTTTTTCCATTTCCAATAAATCTTCAAGCTGTAAACTCATCAAGGCTGAACTGCCGGCAGCAAGGTGGAGATGTAACGCTTCATTCAAGTAACGATCCATCGGTACCAGGCTGGCATCACGCCCCACGCCATCTGGCAGATATCCGTGCCATGCTACCGAATCCAAAATTGCCTGCTTATTGGCCAAACGTCCATCAAACAACACCTGCAACTGTTCAACATTCGGATAAAGTCCTATTTCAGCGCCCATTTTCAGGTCATCACAGTTCCAGTAACCGGTTAAAGTCGGCATATCATGGGTACATAGCGTTGACATCGATTGGGCCGGATAAAGTGAAGGAGAGATATACCCACCATCTTCAGCGACTTCAAAGAAAAAAACTTTGTATGAGTGAACACCTGCATCGGCCAGTAACCCGACAATTTCTTCCGGAACCGTCCCGAGATCTTCACCAATAACACTGCATTGATTTCGTTGAGATTCCAGAGCCAGAATTGCAAACAGATCCTTAACCGGGTAATACATATAAGCGCCATCGGTCGCGGAATCACCTTTCGGAATCCACCACAAACGTAATAGTCCCAACACATGGTCAATTCGCAGCGCACCACAATGTTTCATATTGGCTTTCAGCAGTTCGATGAAAGGCTGGTACGCTTTTTCCCTCAGTGCCTGAGGATTCAGAGGCGGTAAGCCCCAGTTCTGTCCCAATGGCCCTAAGATATCCGGCGGAGCACCAATGCTGACATCCTGCAGCAATGCGCCATTGTCAGACCAAACTTCGGAACCAGAATCAGACACACCAACCGCAAGATCGCGATATAGGCCAATCGCCATACCTTCTGCTTCAGCCAGCGCCTGTACTTCCTTTATCTGGCAATCAGCAATCCACTGTAAATAAAGATAAAAATCAACCTGTTCACGATACTCAGCGATGTATTCCTGAACCGCAGGTTGTGTGAAATGGCGATATTCATCCGGAAATGCCTGCCATCCCCAGACCTGATCATTACCCGCTTTCAGTTTGGCATGTAATGCATCAAAAGTGGCCTGAGCCAATAAGCTCTCTCCCCCTTGTTCAACAAACGCAACAAAGGCTTCAGCCCGTTCAGTCATATTATCCAGATGCAGGTGTTTAAATTCGCCGAACAACAGAGGCAAGACCTGCATTTTAAGGCTGGAAACCAACGAATAATTTACCCATTCATCGGCTTTAGCCTGCTGAATCTGCTGCTGGAATTCTGCACGGCTAACCCAATGCTGCGCCAACTCACAAGACGAAAATTCCGCAATAGCACACACATCAATATAGAGCGTGTTTAACCAACGGCGAGAAGAAGGACTATAAGGGCTGGCACTTTCCGGGTTGGCAGGAAACAGAGCATGAATCGGGTTGAGGCCAATATAATCCGCACCACTGTTGGCCATCTTAACCACCAGTTGTTTCAAATCGCCAAAGTCACCAATACCCCAGTTCTGCTCCGAACGTAAGGTATAAAGCTGAATACTTGGGCCCCATAGCTTTTTATTTTGCTGCAACTGAGGCTGTTTATAGCAAGATTGCGGCGCAACGATAATGGTTGCCAAGTAAGGAGACTTACGTCTTTTACGAAGTAGCGTTAACGAGTGATAACCAAGTGGGAGTTCCACTGGAATAGAAAAGACCAGTGCTCCGCCATCAGCTCGCAGGTCTCTGACTATCTGTGATTGAAGGTAACCAGAAAAAGTATTGCCATCCTCCGTATCCAGACGCCATTCAAAATCACTGGCTCGGGCACTGAGTCCCAAATTTAATTCGATTTCTAACGGTGAATTTTCATTAAAGATAAATACCGCTTCGAGTACTTCCCTTTTAGCCTTTTTTTCTGCGCTTTGAGCAAGAGCTTCATCACTGGACGTGTCGTAACCCATTGCGCTAAGTAACTTACTCAGAGAATCAGGGCTAACAGAAGTGAGATCACCATGAGCATTAATATAATTCTCAGCAATACCCACATCGGTGGCGACCTGGATTAATTTTTCTTGTTGAAGTTCCATAGTTATTTCTCCTGGAGAATTCAGGCAAGAGCTCTCGCTCTTGCCTCTCCGACTGAACTCGTTAGCGCTTAACCGGCTTAAGATTCCAGATATTGTTTGCGTAATCGCGAATACTGCGATCTGAACTGAATTTACCCATTGAAGCGGTATTGATGATTGCCATGCGAGCCCAAGCAGACGCATCGCGATAAGCTTTATCAATTGCTGAGTGCGCTTCCAGGTAAGAAGCAAAATCCGCCAAAACCAAATAAGGATCCCCACCATCAAGCAGGCTATCGAAAGTTGCTCTCAACTTACCCGCTTCACCAGGAGTGAATTCATCACCAAGAAGCAGATCCAGAGACGATTTCAGCAGAGGATCAGAATGGTAGTAGTCATACGGGTTGTACCCCTGAGCCAGAAGTTTCTCGACATCTTCCACTTCCAGGCCAAAGATAAAGATGTTGTCATCGCCAACTTCTTCACGGATCTCCACGTTAGCGCCATCCATCGTGCCAACCGTTAAGGCTCCGTTTAGTGCCATTTTCATATTACCGGTACCGGATGCTTCTTTACCGGCGGTTGAAATCTGCTCAGACACATCCGCTGCCGGGATAATAATTTCCGCCAGGCTCACCCGATAATCAGGTAAGAACACGACTTGCAGCTTATCGTTAACCCGAGAATCACCGTTAATTTTCTCAGCAATCTTGTTAATTGCATAAATGATCTCTTTCGCCAGGTGATAGCCTGGGGCAGCTTTTGCGGCAAAGATAAAGACTCGAGGAACCATATCGAAACTTGGATCATTAAGCAGGCGGTAGTAAATCGACAGAATATGCAACATGTTCAAATGCTGGCGCTTATATTCATGCAAGCGTTTAATCTGTACGTCAAAAATGGCATCGGTATTTAATTGAATACCCATGTTTTGCGCAACCCAGTCGGCTAAACGCTGCTTATTCTGCTTCTTAATCGCCATAAATTGCTTCTGGAATTTCTTATCCGTAGCAAACTTCTCAACACCTTTTAATTGATCGAGGTCTTTCGCCCAATCGGAATCGATAGTCTCACTGATAAGCGCCGACAACGCCGGGTTACAGAATTTCAGCCAACGACGCGGTGTAATACCGTTAGTCACATTTTGCAGGCGAGTTGGATAAAGCTCATTGAATTCAGGGAATAGATCGCGTTTAACCAGTTCCGAGTGCAGAGCTGCCACACCATTAACCGCGTAAGACCCCACCACACACAGGTTGGCCATGCGAACCATACGGTGAAAGCCTTCCTGAATAATCGATAATTTCTGCTGCTTAACCACATCGCCCGGCCACTTCTTACGGACTTCCTGCAAGAAGTTGTGGTTGATCTGATAAATAATTTCCATATGGCGAGGTAATAAACGCATGATCAAAGATTCTGACCAGGTTTCTAACGCTTCCGGCAATAAGGTATGGTTTGTGTAGGCAAAGGTCTTACTACAAATAGACCAAGCTTCATCCCATGCCAGACCACGCTCATCAACCAGAATACGCATCAGTTCAGGAATAGCGATGGTCGGGTGGGTATCATTGAGTTGAATCGACTCCTGAGCAGGGAGATCCTTAAGCGCAAATCCGGCGGCTTCATGGCGACGTAAAATATCACGTACCGATGCAGCACTATGGAAATATTGCTGCATTAAACGCAGGGTTTTGCCTTTCTCATGGTTATCATTTGGGTATAGAACTTTGGTTACGTTGCCCGCATCAATCAATGCATGCTGCGCTTCAAAATAGTCACCGTTGTTAAAACGCTCTAAGGAGAATGGAGCGATTGCACGGCATTCCCATAAACGTAGCGGATACACGGTTTCGCTTTGATAACCTACCAAAGGAATATCCCATGGCATTGCCTGGACGTGCATTCCCGGAACCCAGCGGCGCTTCTCAAGACCCTCGTCCTGATAAGTCTCGACATGCCCGTAAAATCCAATTTCCTGAGTCAGTTCAGGCCGTGCGACTTCCCATGGATAACCTTCTATGCCACGCCATGCATCCGGTGCTTCTTTTTGCTCACCATTCACAAATGATTGTTTAAACAAACCATATTCATAGTGAAGACCATAACCGATGGCCGGATATTCCTGAGCCGCAAGCGAATCCATAAAACAGGCCGCTAAACGCCCCAAACCACCATTACCCAATGAAGGATCGCGTTCTTCTTCCAATAAATCCGACAGGTTATGACCCAATTCGGCCATCGCTTCACCTATCTGCTCGTAAACACCCATATTAAGCAGGTTATTACCGGTCAGACGGCCAATTAAAAATTCCAACGACAAATAGTTAACACTTTTTGCATTCGCAATTCTTTGATCATTTTCAGTCTGCAAAAGGTCAAAAGTCGTCAGCTCTGCTAATGCACGTGACATCGCCAGATACCAGGCGCGGGATGAAGCATTTTCAACGGTAGTAGCGTAAGTTGCCGCTAAATGTTTCTTTACGTTATCTTGGAAACGTTCTTTATCAAAAGAATGTTGTAATTCAGGTTTCATAATTGGACCCTATAAAAAGTTAATTAAAATTTAAAATAATAAATTTAAAAATACAGATATAAAAATCCCTGCCAAAACAATGACTGTTTCAACATTATTTTTATCTATATCTGTATAAAATTCAGTTTAGCTT
>QGCX01000288.1_pt1 | contig 10713 bp, 8 predicted proteins | sample 4708031 | NCBI WGS metagenome assembly QGCX01 (sample SAMN08941163, study PRJNA450518) | Sediment metagenome, whole genome shotgun sequencing project. | reverse complement strand
GATCTGTGCAACAATCATCGCAGCAATCGCACCGCCAGCAGCAGCCGCGTTAGTATTCAAGAATACAATTGCAACCGCGTTTGCAGTATCAACAGTAGACGTCTGAAGAACAGAACCGCCGTTGAAACCGAACCAACCTAACCATAAGATAAAAGTACCTAAGGTTGCCATTGGCAGGTTTGCACCAGGAATTGCATTCACTTCACCATTTTTACCATACTTGCCCTTACGAGCACCAAGTAAAAGAACGCCTGCAAGTGCAGCAGATGCACCAGCCAAGTGAACAATACCAGAGCCTGCAAAGTCGACGAAGTTTAGAGAGAACATACCAAATACTGGCGCTCCGCCCCAAGTCCAAGAACCTTCCATCGGATAGATAAACCCAGTCATAACAACTGCGAAAGCAAGGAAAGCCCAAAGCTTCATACGCTCAGCAACTGCACCAGAGACAATTGACATCGCCGTTGCTACGAATACAACCTGGAAGAAGAAGTCTGAAGAAGGTGCGTAGTATGCTGAATCTTCAATTGAATCAACAACACCTGAATCCATAATACCCGCTAGGAAGTAGCCGCCGTCATACATGATTGCGTAACCACAAACCAAATACATTAATGAAGCAATTGCAAACAATGCAAAGTTTTTAGCCAAAATTTCAGTGGTGTTTTTCGAACGGACCAAGCCGGCTTCCAACATGGCAAAACCCGCTGCCATCCACATAACTAAAGCGCCGCACACCAAAAAGTAAAAGGTGTCTAACGCATATGATAATTGAAATATTTCCATCGATTTTCTCCGGTCACTAATTCGTGAAATTAAATAGCTTCGTCGCCAGTTTCGCCAGTACGAATACGAACAGCCTGTTCTAATGGCATGACAAATATTTTACCGTCGCCAATTTTGCCTGTGTTCGCAGCCTTAGAGATTGCTTCAATTGCCTGATCAACAACGTCATCGCCAATCGCAACTTCAACTTTAACTTTAGGCAAGAAGTCGACAACGTACTCAGCACCCCGATACAATTCGGTATGACCTTTCTGACGACCGAAACCTTTAACTTCAGTAACAGTAATACCCTGTACACCTATTTCTGAAAGCGCTTCACGGACATCGTCCAATTTGAAGGGCTTAATAATGGCGGAAACTAATTTCATCTTTTACGCTCCACGTTAATTCGATCCAAATCTGCCTCTAAGAAATCTCTGGTATAGTCCAATAGACTATTTCAGAGTTTACTTACGATTCCGATTCGTTTTGGCAAGCGAGACGTTTTGTCGCTCTCCTACTTACCCATTTATGCACTTAGAATGCGTTATCTGTGCATTGTTTTTCGACTTATGCACATTGACAATTGTTCTATAGCGAAGGCTGTGCCAACTTCAAAAAAGCCTATAAATCAATGCTTTACGTAATATTTATATCATTAGCTACCGCTGGTTCGCCCCATATTGGGGCATCGCACATTCTCGGTGCACACATACGAACCTCAAGTGAGCACCGACTTAAAAGTAATAAAACAGTAATAATTAAATAGGCTTGCAAAGGCAGGAGGGGTGATTATTTAACCATCATAAATAGGCATTTAAAAAGCCCGCTTTAAATTAGCGCAATATAAGTTATATGGGATATTTAGGGCTTTGCCGGCATCAAAGGTGATTCTATTACCCTATTGTTTAGAAACATGAGCCTCAAATAGGCTAAAAAAAGCCAGCGCTTCGGCTGGCTTTTTTAAGTTTAGAAATAGCTTATCTAGATCGCTTCTGCTTCCTGCAAGGTTTGGGAAGACTTTCCTTTTGACTTGAAATAAACCAAAGCTGTGATGCCTAGCATGGCGACAATACCGATAACGGTTGAGACAGTCATTGGCAAGCCTGCACCTAACTTCTCAGAATTAAGTAGGAAGGTAATTACAACCGTAGTCATAAACATCGCAGGAATGGTGCAGATCCAATGGAGCTTGTTTTTACTCAATAAATAGGCGGAGGCCGTCCAAAGCATCATGACCGCGGTTGCTTGATTCGCCACACCGAAGTACCGCCAAATAACACCAAAATCAACCTGAGTTAAAATTGCGCCCATAACAAATAATGGAATAGCTAAAATCAAACGCTTAGGTAACCGAGTTTGTGGCATCTTAAAAAATTCAGATAAAATTAAACGAGCGGAACGAAATGCAGTATCACCTGAGGTAATCGGTAAGACAATAACACCCAAAATAGCCATGAACCCACCGACAGCGCCTAGCAGCCCTGTGGAAGATTCATACACGACATTCGCTGGGTTTCCGGCCATACCCTCGCTCAGACCATCAACACCACCAAAGTATGAAAGTGCAATTGCACACCAGATTAGGGCGATAACACCTTCCCCAATCATCGCGCCGTAAAATACAAACCGCCCATTACTTTCATTTTCTATGCAGCGAGCCATCAATGGCGACTGAGTTGCGTGGAATCCAGAGATAGCACCACAGGCAATAGTGATAAACAGCGCAGGCCATAGTGGCATATCATTAGGGTTCAGATTTACAACAAAGTCCGATGCAGTAACGCCAGGCAATAAAGAATGCTCAGAAGACACCATGAGTGCGATAGTTAAACCCACAGACATAAACAGTAAGAGCGCGCCGAAGAATGGGTAAAGACGTCCAATAATTTTGTCCACCGGTACAATGGTCGCGATTAGGTAATAAGCAAAGATACAGCCTAAGAAAATTGAAACATTTACGCCGGTTAATTTACCTAACAGACTTGCAGGGGCAGAGATAAATACCACGCCAACGAGCAACAGTAGAACAATCGCAAAAACGTTCATAAAGTGCTTAGCACCGGAGCCTAAATATTTACCCGCTAAATTAGGAACAGACTGACCATTGTTTCGTATCGATAACATGCCCGAAAAGTAATCGTGCACTGCACCGGCAAAAATACAGCCAATAACGATCCATAACATTGCGGCTGGCCCATATAATGCGCCCAGAATCGGCCCAAAAATCGGTCCTACACCAGCAATATTGAGTAGTTGAATTAAATAAACCTTGCGCTTAGACATAGGTACATAATCAACACCATCAGTCTTAGTAAATGCGGGTGTTTGTCGCTGTGTTTTTATTCCAAAGACTTTTTCAACGAATACACCATAAAAGAAGTAGCCACCTAGTAGTAGCCCGACACACATTAGAAACCAAATCATTATTATTATCTCCTATCGGTTAGTGCATAGAAGGATATTTGATTTAGGCTGAACAAAAATCCACTGTTTTGCCAGTGGTCCTATTCCTTCATTAAGCGGCGGGATAGCTCAGTAAGCGGTTTAGCTATAACCAAACAATTGTTTGAGTGACTTTAGGTATCGACGAGACACAGGCAGTCTTCGGGCCGATTTCGTGATAATTTCCCCGCCGCCACTGTCATGTACCTCTATTTCACTAATGACATTCAGAGCGACTATATACTGTCGATGACAGCGGATTAAACTGGATTTTTCCTCAATCACTTTCAGCGTCAAATGCGTATGAACTTGTTCTGTTGATGTCACGACATGAATACCAGCTAAGTCACTAAACACATATTCAACGTCATCAAGCTCTACTATTTTAAGCCGAGTAGCCTTATAACAGGGTAAGTGAGAAATAGTTTTTGGCGCTAAGATACTGGTTGGTTGTGGTGATAGGTCGTTTTTGACTCGCTCGATGGTCTTAGCCAATCGAGTTTCGTCGACCGGTTTTAACAAATAATCGAACGCATGATTCTCAAACGCCTGAACGGCAAATTCATCATAGGCGGTTACAAAGATAATGCGTGGCATTTGACAAGGGTCGAGCATACTCAGTAGCTCTAAGCCCGTGATTTTAGGCATTTGGATATCCAAAAATACCAGATCTGGTTTATGTTGATGAATGCTTTGTACCGCTTCAATGGCATTTGAACATTCACCAATGACACTTAAGCCCTGATGTTTTAGCACCAGATCAATCAGTGCTTCTCGTGCAAGTGGCTCGTCATCGACGATAAGACAATTAATCATGTTTACCTCCCGAAGCAGGCACATTAATCATTACCTGCGTGCTGACATCGCGATCACACTGAACTTCAACACAAAACTGGTTACCAAAGATATTCTGGATACGCTTATGAACAATCGACATTCCAAGCCCCTGATTCGCCTTTTGGTCATAATATAAACCCGCATTATCCCTTACAACCAACTCAACATTATCACCTTTTTTGCGCGCTTTAACTTGAACCAATCCTGGGGTTAGCAATTGCGATGTGCCATGTTTAATTGCATTTTCGATGATGGGTTGGAGGGTAAATGCAGGAATTTTGATAGCGAGTAAACTCTCATCAACATCAATATCAACAGTTAGCGCATCTTGGAATCGTGCCTTCTCAATACTTAAATAAGCCTGAACATGTTCCAGCTCTTCAGCTAAAGACACTAAGCCCGTGGTGCGTTTCAAGTTTATACGCAAAAAAGATGATAATTGCTGAATAAGTGTCCGAGCCAAGGGCGCATCCTTGGCAGTAACGGCGGCAATAGTATTCAGCGCATTAAACAAGAAGTGGGGATTCACTTGAGCCTGAAGTAATTTGAGCTCTGACTGAACGAGCAAATTGTGCTGCTCTTGGTAGCGTCCAAATAACAGTTGATTTGACAGTAACCGCCCAATCCCCTCACCTAGGGTTTTGTTTATATTTAGAAATAATTTATTTTGGGGTTCATACAGTTTAATCGTTCCGATCACTTCAGTTTCATAACGCAGAGGAATGACGAGACTAGACCCTAAACGACAGTCCTTTGAGATAGAACAGGCATAATTGACATTCACGCCATCAGCGAACATCACCTTGTTTTCTGCAATGGCTTCTAGCGTCATCGGTGAGGATATTGGTCGCCCCGGTAAATGGTGCCCGGCACCGATACCCACAAACGCTAAAAGCGTTTTCTCATTAGTAATGGCAACTGCACCGACTTGAGTTTCCTGTTTAATAATTTCAGCTATTTTTTGGCAACTTTCAGGGGTTAAACCTTTGGCTAACAAACCGACACAACGCTCAGCAATTTTCAGTGCTTGAGTTGAAAACGTTGACGATAGCTTATCGTACAGGCTCTTCTGGTCTCGAATCATGCTCATAAATAGAGCCGCGCCGATGGAATTTACTAACAACATTGGAACGGCAATTTGCTCGACCAAAACCAGCGCATGAGAAAACGGCTTTGCCACCAACAAAATAATTAACATCTGCACACTTTCAACAAATAGGGTAAATGCCCCGACAATAAATGGCGAATATACCCATTCACCGCGATCTTTGCGGTGCAGATACAAACTAAATACCCCAGCAGAAAGCCCTTCAAACGTAGTAGAAATCGCACAAGCCAAATCGGTAAATCCGCCTAAACTGTAGCGATGTAGACCACCGGTTAAACCAACGAGAAAGCCTGTCGCAGGCCCACCCAACAAGCCACCGAGAACGGCACCCATCGCTCGGGTATTGGCAATCGCATCATTGGTTTGTTCACCAGAATAAGTGGCCACAATGCAAAAGCCGGAAAAAATAATATAAATAAAAATTCGATGAGGTAATCGACGTGCAGTTTCAGCGAACAGCCGAAATTGAGGCGTCTTACTAGCGAGGTACGCGATAACGAGGTACAGACACATTTGCTGAGTAAGCAATAAAACCAGTTGGAACACTTAAATCGCCCTCAATCCAGAATTTTCCTCAAGAATACCACTGCTTAACAACTAAGGTAGGGGTATTTCCTCGGCATCCTAAATTCACTTAAAACCATTTAATTTTAGTAATTTCTAATATAACTCTTGAATTGCAGCTTATTTTATATATATTAGTTAGATCTAATACAGAGAGCCGGATATGTTTACACGACTAAGAAAGCCATCAGCGGATGACTACACCCCATTATATTTTCTTTCTGCACTTGGCAGCGGCGGGCTAGTAGTCAGTTTCTTTATGTACCTTATGTTCTGGGTACCTCACAAAGATAGCCCGATTCCTACCTTTTCACATTTACAACAAGTATTTACGACAGGGCCTATGTGGTTACAAGTTAGTACGGCATTGGCTATCGTAGGTATTTTAATATTCGGTATCACGCATGTCCGTATTTTAATTTGGAACCTAAAATCATTTGCCGAATTCAAAAAATCCAATGCCTTTGGCGCGTTAAAGAACTCTAATGCAGAAACCCAACTCATGGCTCAGCCGCTAACCTTAGGCATGACCATCAACGTTGCATTTATTTTTGGCGCATTATTCGTACCTGGTCTTTGGTCCATCGTTGAATGGATGTTCCCGTTTGCCTTGATCGCTTTTGGTGCCGTAGGCTATTTTGCATTCAAAACATATTTAGATTTTTTTTCAAGAGCCATGGCTCAGGGTGGGTTTGATTGCACTAAAAATAATAACCTATCGCAGATCCTTCCGGCTTTTGCATTTTCCATGGTGGGCGTAGGCTTTGCGGCATCGGCGGCCATGAGCACAATGCCTGTTACCGTGATATTAGGTATGATTGGTGCGATATTTTTTACAGTAACAGCATTAATACTCGCAACGATTAAACTTGTGCTTGGCTTCCGTGCGATGTTCGAACACGGCGCGGCGGCGGAAGGTTTGCCAACGCTGCTGGTGATGATTCCGATTATGACACTGGTTGGCATCACCATTATCCGTATTCAACACGGCACTCATGTACTTGAAGGTTTTCATACGACTTCGCCGAGTTTCTTATGGTTAACTGCGTTTGTAGCCGTACAAGCAATGTTTGCCATTATGGGCCTGGCACTAAAAAAACGTATGCATTACTTTTCAACCTACGTCTATGGCGAAACAAAATCTCCATCTGCGTTTGCGCTTATATGTCCAGGTGTCGCAGGCTTTGTATTGCTCTCTTTTTGGATCAACAAAGGCTTATTACCGGTTATGCCTGCTGACCTAATGACAAAGTTTGGTATTACATACTTCGTGTTATATATTCCATTAATATATTTGCAATATAAAACGATTCGTATGTACAGCTTATTGAACCGAAAGCTATTGACTGACGACAGCAAGAGTCTGCCGCTGTCGGCTAAATCAGCTTAATCTTTGAAACATCCCTTGAATAATTAACCGGACATCTGTCCGGTTTTTTTATTAAACTAAAAAATAGCTTTAATTATTCAGCGCATCATTAATCTTATCTTGTGATTCTTCGATTGCTCGATTCACTTCGATTTCTACCTGCTCAATTTTATTTTGCTGTGACTCTAAATCGAACTTCTCAACTTCATTTTTATTGAGCAACATAAACACCGCCATCCCAATAACCAGTCCTATCATTATTAAGTATTTCATTTTTCACTCTATAATTTTCAGGAAATGAATATTCAGTTTAGCTGCAAAGTTTCCTATAAAAATGGCCTATGGTCACAGTTTAGGCAGGGGCAAATGGTAAAGAAAAAATGACATAAAAAAAACCGAGCACAGGCTCGGTTTAATAGAGTTATTTTAATAACTTAGTTGCAGATTAGTTGCGGCCAATTGCATTTAGCTCTGTAAATGCTTGCTCTAGACGCTCAACAACACTCACCTGTGCAGCACGTAACCATACGCGAGGGTCGTAGTACTTCTTGTTTGGAGAATCTTCACCTTCTGGGTTACCAATCTGAGCTTGAAGGTATGCTTCATTTGCCTGGTAATAACCACGGATACCATTCCAGTTTGCCCACTGAGTATCAGTATCGATGTTCATTTTAACAACACCATAACCAATAGACTCTTCAATTTCGGCAGCAGAAGAACCTGAACCACCGTGGAATACGAATGTTAGGCCATTATTAGCTAGGCTGAATTTCTCTGCACAGTACTTCTGTGAAGCTTCTAGAATTGCGGGCTTAAGCTTAACGTTACCTGGCTTATAAACGCCGTGTACGTTACCGAAAGAAGCGGCAATTGTGAAACGAGGAGAAACTGCACTCAATACTTCATATGCACGAGCAACTTCTTCTGGTTTAGTATATAAATCAGCTTGATCAACATCGCTGTTATCAACGCCGTCTTCTTCACCACCGGTAATACCTAATTCGATTTCGATGGTCATGCCCATCTTATCCATACGCTTTAGATATTCTGCACAGGTTGCTAAGTTCTCTTCTAAAGGCTCTTCAGAAAGATCTAACATGTGAGAAGAAAACAATGGCTTACCTGTTTGAGCAAAGAACTCTTCGCCTGCATCTAACAAGCCGTCAATCCAAGGTAATAATTTTTTAGCCGCATGGTCTGTGTGCAAAACAACAGGAACGCCATAAGCTTCAGCGACTGCATGTACGTATTTCGCACCAGCAACTGCACCAGTAATTTGATTTGCTTGACCTTCGCCCTTCATGCCTTTACCAGCAAAGAAAGCTGCGCCGCCATTTGAGAACTGCACAATTACAGGAGAGTTAACTTTTGATGCCGCTTCTAAGACTGCGTTGATTGAATCAGTATTAACAACGTTAACTGCTGGTAAAGCGAAGCCTTCCGCTTTAGCAATTTCAAATAATTTCTGTAAGTCGTCACCAGAAACAACGCCTGGCTTAATTACGTCTAAAACTTTAGTCATAGGGGTACCCTTTTGGTCTCTAAGGTTGATTTGTGAAGTTTGAAAACTCCACAAACTTTATATCAATAGCCCCAGATAAACTGGGGCTCTCTTAGTTACTTCGCACGCTCTTCAAGCATCTTAACTGCAGGTAACACTTTGCCTTCAACAAACTCTAGGAACGCACCACCACCTGTTGAAATATAAGATACTTTGTCTTTGATGCCATATTTATCAATAGCAGCCAATGTATCACCACCACCTGCAACAGAAAAGCCAGAGCTTTCAGCAATCGCTTTAGCAATCGTTTCAGTACCAGAACCAAACTGATCAAATTCAAATACGCCAACTGGGCCATTCCATAGAATAGTCTTAGCGTTCTTAATAATTTCAGCTAATTCATTTGCAGAATCAGGGCCAAGGTCAAAGATCATATCGTCATCTTCAACATCCGCTGCATCTTTAGTAGTAGCAACTGCAGTAGCAGAAAACTCTTTACCAACAATAACATCAGTCGCAACAGGAATATCGCAATCTTTCATTAACTTTTGAGCCGTTGGGATCAGGTCAGTTTCACACAAAGATTTACCAACGTTTTTGCCAGTTGCGGCTAAGAAAGTATTAGCAATACCACCGCCAACAACTAACTGGTCAGCAATTTTAGATAAGCTTTCTAACACAGTTAATTTAGTTGAAACTTTTGAACCACCAACGATTGCAATCATTGGACGAGCCGGTTCAGCCATCGCTTTAGCTAGCGCTTCTAGTTCACCGGCAAGTAATGGACCTGCACAAGCGACTTCAGCGAACTTACCAACACCATGAGTAGATGCTTGAGCACGGTGAGCAGTACCAAAGGCATCCATGACGTATACGTCACATAGAGCGGCCATTTTTTTACTCAATGCTTCATCGTCTTTCTTTTCACCTACGTTAAAACGCACGTTTTCAAGAACAACTACCTGAGCATCAGATTCAACACCATCAACCCAATCTTTAATTAAAGGAAGTTCCATGCCTAGTTTAGTACCCATATAAGCAGCAACAGGTGCTAATGAGAATTCCTCATTATATTCACCTTCCGTTGGGCGGCCTAAGTGAGACATAATCATGACCTGCTTAGCACCTTTCTCTAACGCCAATTTAATGGTTGGAAGAGACGCTAAGATACGTGCGTCACTGGTAACTTCTCGTTTATCGTTCAATGGAACATTAAGGTCTTGGCGAATTAAAACTCGTTTTCCAGCAAGATCCAGATCAGACATTTTGGTCACAGACATGGCATATCCTTAAATTTAAAATGAATCGAAATAATTATTTTCGGGCAGTATTGTAGCCGCTCATTCAAGTTTTAACACCCTAAATGTAATTTTGTTACAAATTCGTTGATTCGTATCAGAGTAGAAGTTGCGCTAATGGGCGCGACAAATCGCGCAAGAACCCGTAAAATCGCTCCAATTTCAACTTATTGTGCCGTCCAAACCCTCTTACCATAGTCTATTACTAGTCATTAGTTGGTCTGTTCCACGACACTTGCAGCCAAAGGCCCGTTATGAAATCTTCGTCTATTTTTATTGGTATTGCAGGCGCATCAGCCTCAGGTAAGAGTTTGCTGGCTCAAACCATCCACAATGAATTACAAGAAGAACTTGGTGCGAATACTATCTCAATTATAAAAGAGGATAGTTATTATAAAGATCGCAGTGATATTAGCTTCGCTGAACGCGAACAAATTAATTATGACCACCCTAATGCATTCGACCATAATCTATTAATAGAACATCTCGATTCCTTAGCCGAACAGAATTCGGTCGACGTTCCAGTATATGACTACACTCAACACAACCGATCAACTAAGGCAATTACACTACTGCCCTCAAGAGTGGTCATTGTCGAAGGTATTTTGCTTCTCAATGACAAACAAATCCGCAAACGACTCGATGCTAAGGTATTCATGGATACAGCCTTGGACATTTGTCTGTTACGTCGATTGAAGCGAGATATTGAGGAGCGTGGCCGCACGGTTGACTCCATTATTGAGCAGTACAAAAGGACGGTTCGGCCGATGTTTATGGAGTTTGTTCAGCCTTCGAAACAATACGCCGATATCATCGTGCCCCGTGG
>QGCX01000287.1_pt1 | contig 10723 bp, 8 predicted proteins | sample 4708031 | NCBI WGS metagenome assembly QGCX01 (sample SAMN08941163, study PRJNA450518) | Sediment metagenome, whole genome shotgun sequencing project. | reverse complement strand
GTTCTCGCTGCTGAACGTCAGCTCTGCGGATGGTTCTGACTCCGTAGTCGATACGGTGCGGGCGCGGGCCCCGTGGCTGGCCGTCAATCTTGTCACCGCCTTTGTTGCCTCGGGCATCATCTCGCTGTTCGAAGGCACGCTGAACCAGGTCGTGCAGCTGGCAATCCTCATGCCGGTGGTCGCGGCGCTGGGCGGCAATGCCGGCAGCCAGGGCCTGGTTGTGGCCGTGCGCGCCATCGCCGAACGCCAGCTGGAAGGGGACGCCGTGCGCCGGGCCATCCTGCGTGAAGCGTTGAGCGGCGTCGTGAACGGGGTCTTGTTTGCGGTGGGCGTCGGGATCGTGGCCTTGCTCTGGTTCCACGATGTGAAACTGTCGCTTGTGCTCGCCTCGGCCATGCTGGCGACGTTCCTGTGGGCGGCTTTCTCAGGCATCCTTGTGCCGCTCGGCCTGAAGAAGCTGGGTGCCGACCCGGCGGTGGCCTCCTCGGTCTTTGTGTTGACGCTGACCGATGTGATGGCATTTTTCTCCTTCCTTGGGCTGGCGACACTGGTTCTGCTCTGAGGCCCGGCCTCTGAAGTGCCATAAGGGCGCCAGACTCACGCCTTAGGGGAAAAGGCGCGCCATTTGCACGGGTGCGTCATAGAAAAACACCAACTGTTTCAATACGGGAGCCATCTCTCTTGGCCCTGCCAATTCGCACGTCCGGAGCCGGGGTCGAGCTTATCAAGAGCTTCGAGGGCTTCCGTGCGCGTGCAACCCGCCTGCCGGACGGCGCCTGGATCGTCGGGTTCGGCCACACGGCCGGGGCCCGGGAAGGCTTGCGCGTCACCCGTGCAGACGCGGAACTCGTGCTGCGCCACCATGACCTGAAGCCCATCGAGGACCTGATCTGCGAGCGCGTCCTGACGCCGCTGACCCAGAACGAATTCGATGCGCTCGTCTCTTTCGCCTTCAATATCGGGCCGCAGGCCTTCCTCGAATCCAATGTGCTGGCGCTGCTGAACAGCGGCGAACGCCTGCAGGCGGCCGAAGGCATGACGGCGTGGCGGAAGGCGCAGGTGGATGGCGAGGTTCGCGTAGTCGATGCGCTGGTGCGCCGGCGCTCGGCCGAGAAGGCCCTGTTCCTGGAACACCCCTCTGGCCGGATCCCCGTGCCCGGCGCCCTGTTGCGCCCGCAATTCGATCCGGGCGCCGCGCTGGCCATGTCGCGGGAACGCGCCGTGGTGATCGAGGCGCGGACCGAGGATGGCCAAACCTCTGCGGTGCCGCCGAGGCCCGCATCCGAAACCGCCCCTCAGGCGGCGGCCCGCGCCGTGTCCGAGCGGATGTCGAAACTTCTGGGCGACCAGCCGGAAACCGAACGGCCCGCCGAAGGGGCGGCTCCTGGCGTGCCCACGGCCGATGAGATTACCCGGGCCGTCTCCGCCCTGGCCGAGCCGGACGGGGCAGGGGAAGACAGCCGGGACGACAACATCATCGAGGCCCGGCAGATCCCTTCAGCGCCCCCGCGCCAGGCGGTTGAGTCCGTGCCGCAGCGCCCCGCGTCCGCCGCGGCCGAGGGCAAGCGGGAAATCCTGCGTCCGCCAGCCCTTCCGCCATCGCGCGGCAATGGGATGAATGGCGATATCAGCGTCATGCGCTGGCTGCCCTATGCGCTGTTGTCTGGGCTGGGGCTGTGGGGCGTGTTCGAAGGCGTCCGCCGCACCGCCATGCCCTCCGTCCAGCGCTTTCCGGGCAGTGCCGGCGAGGCCTATGTCGGGCCGCTGCTGGCGTTCGGCTCAGCCCTGCTGAGCGTGCTGGCCATCTACTATCTCTATCGCGCGATCACCCGGCAGGATTGACTGCTGACAGGCTGGGAACGGCCTGCTACTCAGTGGCCATGATTGCGAACACATATCCCACTCTGAACTTCGACCTCGGCGAAACCGCCGACATGATCCGCGAAACCGTGGCAAGTTTTGCCCAGAACGAGATCGCGCCGCGCGCGGCCGAGATTGACCGGACGGATACATTCCCGCGCGACCTGTTGCCGAAAATGGGCGAGCTTGGCTTGCTCGGCATTACGGTCGAGGAGGAATGGGGCGGCACGGGGCTCGGCTATCTGGAGCACGTCGTGGCGATGGAGGAAATCTCCCGCGCGTCTGCCTCCGTCGGCCTGTCCTATGGCGCCCATTCGAACCTGTGCGTGAACCAGATCCGCCGCTGGGCCAGCGACGCCCAGAAAGCGCGCTACCTGCCGAAGCTGATGACCGGGGAACACCTCGGCTCCCTCGCCATGAGCGAGAGCGGCGCAGGATCGGATGTCGTCTCGATGAAGCTGCGCGCCGAGAAGAAGGGGGACCATTATGTGCTGAACGGCACGAAGATGTGGATCACCAATGCCCCGGATGCGGACGTTCTGGTCGTTTATGCGAAGACCGAGCCGGAGGCGGGCTCCAAGGGCATTACCGCTTTCCTGATCGAACGCGGCATGAAGGGCTTCTCCGTTGCGCAAAAGCTCGACAAGCTCGGCATGCGCGGGTCTGAAACCGGTGAACTGGTCTTCGAGGACTGTGAAGTCCCGGAAGAGAATATCATGGGGCCGCTGAACGGCGGTGTCCGTGTACTGATGAGCGGGCTCGACTATGAACGCGCCGTGCTGTCCGCCGGCCCAACCGGCATCATGCAGGCCTGTATGGATGTCGTGATCCCCTACATCCACGACCGCAAACAGTTCGGCCAGTCGATCGGCGAATTCCAGCTGATCCAGGGCAAGGTCGCCGACATGTATGTCCAGATGAATGCGGCCAAGGCCTATGTCTACGCCGTCGCAAAATCCTGCGACCGGGGGGAGACGACCCGCAAGGATGCGGCCGGGGCAATTCTCTATGCCGCCGAGACCGCAACGAAGCTGGCGCTCGATGCGATCCAGATCCTGGGCGGGAACGGCTATATCAATGAATATCCGACGGGCCGCCTGCTGCGCGATGCGAAGCTCTACGAGATCGGGGCGGGGACGTCCGAGATCCGCCGCTGGCTGATCGGACGGGAACTCTTCGGCGAGACGGCATGAGCTTGACGATTCGCCTGGCGGCGCCTGACGACGCCGGGTGGATTACCGAAATCTACGCACAATACGTGCGCGACACGGTCATCTCGTTCGAGCTTGAGCCGCCCACAGTTGAGGAAATGGCCCGGCGGATCGAAACCACGCTGCGGACCTATCCCTGGCTTGTGGCGGAAGAGGCCGGCCAGCCGCTTGGATATGCCTACGCCTCGCCGCACAGGGCGCGGGCGGCGTATCGCTGGTCCTGCGATGTCAGCGTCTATGTCGCCCCGCAGGCACAGCGCCGCAACGCGGGGACGCAGCTTTACGTCCGGTTGCTGGACATGCTGGAAGGGCAGGGGTTCCGGAACGCTTTTGCCGGGATCGCTTTGCCGAACGCCGCCAGCATTGCCCTGCATGAGCGCCTCGGCTTCGCGCATCTCGGAACGTACCGGGATGTCGGCTACAAGCTCGGCGCCTGGCACGATGTGGGCTGGTGGCAGAAAATCCTGTCCGATGCGCCCGGCGCGCCGCGAGACCCCGTGCCCCTGCCGGAATTCGATCCGGCGCGCTAGTTGCGACGCCCGTCAGGCGCGGGCGCGGCGTTCTCCGAAGTCCGTGGGCAGGCTGAGGACCTGGCCGATCACCGTCACGAGGGACCGCTCGTCAATCGGCTTGGCGACATAGCCGTCGAAGCCTTTTGCAAGGTACTTTTCCCGGTCGCCGCGCATCGAATCCGCTGTCAGGGCGATCACGGGCACGACGCGGTTGAGGCTGCCGGAATTGCGCAGGCGCTTGAACGCTTCCGCGCCATCGAGCCCCGGCATGTGAATGTCCATCAGCACGATGTCGAACGGCTCGTGATCGAGCGCTTCGAGGGCTTCATTGCCGTCCCCGGCTTCGGAAACGACAAGGCCGTAATGTTCCAGGAAGGTGCGTGCGACGCGGCGGTTGATGCCATTATCGTCCACCACCAGGGCGCGGCGCCCGCCAAGGCCTTCCTGCTTCGTTCTCGGAGCCGCGGGTTTGGGAAGCACGGCTTCGTGCATGTGGATCTCATCGCCGGCGTCCGCCACGAATTTCAGTGTAAAGACAGAGCCGCGGCCCATCTCGCTGACCACTGTCACGTCGCCGCCCATCATCTGGGCGAGTTTCCGCGTAATCGGCAGGCCAAGGCCCGTGCCGCCGAAGCGCCGTGTCGTGGATCCGTCGGCCTGCGAGAAGCTTTCGAAGATGCGATCCATCTTCTCTGCCGGGATCCCGCATCCGGAGTCTGAGACATGCACGATGACCCGTGAGTGCCCGGTCTCGGTCGGTTCGCAGGTCACCACGACCATCACGTCGCCTTTTTCGGTGAACTTGATGGCATTGGACACAAGGTTGCCGACACACTGGCGCACGCGCACCGGGTCGAATTTCATGCGTGACGGAACGCTCGGGTCAATGAACAGCTGAAGCTGGATACCTTTTTCTTCTGCCGTTGCCGCGTGCAGTTTGATCATGCGGCTCAGCTTGTGGCGAAGGTCTCCGACGACCGGCGTAACTTCCAGCTTGCCCGCCTCGATCTTCGAGAGGTCCAGAATGTCGTTCAGGATCGACATCAGCGTCTTGCCGGAATCGAGAATGGTGGCGACCTGTTCCCGCTGGTCCGGTGTCAGGTTCGTATGGGCCAGCACCTGCGTCATGCCCAGGACGCCGTTCAGGGGGGTACGGATCTCATGGCTCATATTGGCCAGGAATTCGGATTTCAGGCGGGTCGCCTGCTCGGCACGGTTCAGCGCATCGCGCAGTTCATGACCCTGGCGGCGTTCTTCGCGGACATCGCGCACATAGGTGATGAAAACCCGTTCGCCTTTTTCACCCCAGCGGGCGCTGGTCAGTGACAGCTCGACCTGGTTCGTGCCGCCGGATTTTGTCGGCGTCTCTGCTTGCGTGACGTGCCTCAGCACCTCGCCGCTTGCGAGTTTCATCGCCAGCTCTGGATCAGGCTCATAGGTCTCATCACCGGTCAGGATACCCACGTCCTGGCCGATGAGTTCCTCTTCGGTGTATTCGGACATCTCGCAGAGGGCCCGGTTCACATAGGTAATCCGGCCGGCGGTGTCGTTCAGGATGATGCCATGCAGGGCATTGTCGCAGGCCGATTTCGCGAGTTCGTACAGGCGAACCGCCTCGTCGCGTTCCTCGGCGATATCCGTGATTTCGTGAGAGACAGATAACGCGCGGCGTTCCCCATCGCGCTCGACCGGAATGATCGTCGTCTTCATGAACTTGCCGAGCATCTTCGCCGCCCGGCCTTGTGAGGTTGTGAATGTACGCGATTCCCCTGTCTCGATGACATGGGTGACAGCGCGGACCATTTCAGTGTCTTTGTAAGCGGGATCGAATTCCAGGATGCGCATGCCGACGATGCTTTCGCCATTGGGCCGGATCGATTCGTTCATGAGCCGGTTGGACGCGGTCCACTGAAGATCAATCAGCTTGCCGGACTCATCACGTACAGCCGCGGTCTCGCAGATGACCACCGGCAACATGTCCAAAAGCGCCATATCCATACGCATTTTCTCCCATCCTCCCCCCTTCAACCCTGAGGGAAGCTCACCGAATATGCTTAATACTGTATTGAAAATTACAGATTCGTCAGAAGCGCGGTTTCCGGACGAACCGACGTAACCAGGCTTGCTTCGTCCAGAGCGAGCAGGGCCGCCTGGTAGCCGGACTCGACACACGCGTCGTAGTTCTCCCAGTCGCGCAGCTCTGTTTCCGCCAGTTCCGGCAGGATCAGCACGTCTGTCATGTCCCGGCCGAACTCAGTATCTGCCCGGATGGTTGCGGACCGCATGAGCACGCCGGCAATCGGCGGCGGACTGGAAAAACCGTGCCGCGCGACCCAGCGGAAAAAGCCCGCCGGTTTTTCAAACTCGTCGATCTTCAGGCCTTCGGGCTGGCGCGTCACATCGGATCCGATGACGAATCCGCGATGCATGTCGCGCATGACATCGACCGGGAAATTGTTCAGGACGGCCCCGTCGACCAGAAGGTCTTTTCCATCCACCACCGGCGGCAGGATGCCGGGCAGGGAGATCGTGGCGCGCAGCGCGTCCCGCAACAGTCCTGTCCGGTGTATCCTTTGAGTGCCGGTCATCAAATTGGTGGACGTGGCGAAGAAAGGCACATCGAGATCGCCGATCTCGGCGTCTCCGAAATGTTCCTTCAGGCGGGCATTCACGCGCACGCCCTTCACCATGCCGACGACGGGCAACGTATAGTCTCCGAGCGGATTGCTATCGACGAACGCCTTGCGGATGCGCATGTCGATTTCGGCGTCGTTCCAGCCCATGGCGACGCAGGCGGCGATCACCGCCCCCATGGAGGCGCCGCCGACAAAGTCTATCGGCATGCCCCGGTCGCGCATCGCCCGCACAACGCCGATATGGGAATAGGCGCGGGCCCCGCCGCCGGACAGGATCAGGCCGACAGACACGCCGGCCATGACACGGGCCAGCCGGTCGCAATTCGGACCGTCCATGCCTTGCCAGTGGAACAGGCGGCTCGCCCCGGCCGCTTCCAGCCATTCGACCGGCTTGCAGGCGCGCCGATTGTCGCCCGGATGCAGCAGCAGCACGTCGACCAGTTTCAGTTCGCGGGCAGGGGAGTCGTCTTCCGGCATCAGCGGATTGGAGGGCTTGGCGTCGGCCCGGCCAACGACCCAGATCCGGTCTGCCTGGCGGACCGACAGGCGGTACCAGCGTGTGTCGCCGATCGTCGAGATCAGGATGACCACATCATGGCGCTGTTCCAGGTCGTCAAAAAAGGCGGCGGGCTTGTCCGCGCCCAGGGATTCGCCGACGACAATGGCTTTCTTGCCCAGCGCTTCGACGCTGGCCTTCAGGGCCCGGGCGCGCAGTTCCAGGTCGATCGTCGGAGAGGTCGCGACCATCGTGAACACTTTCGGCGCGGAGCTGATATTGCGCTGTCCCTCCCGGCCGACCCGGCGCAGGATGATGCGGATCATCTGTTCCAGCAGTTCCGGCTCCGACTTGACCAGCTGGTGCCAGCCTTCGCGGGAGAAACCGACAACTTCGGAGTCGCGCAGGGCATAGACAGAACTTGTGTGCGGGGCATCTTCGGGAGCGCCGTCACCGTCGAGGTCGATCCCGCCGAGGAACAGCGCCATCTCGCCCACGGGTTCGCCGGGGCGGATATGGCCGACAAATTCGGACTGTCCGTTCGGGTTGGCGCGAAAGGCGCCGAGGGCTCCGGACAGGACGAAATAGATCATGTCCGCCGGCTCGTTGCGCAGGAACAGCGTCCCGCCAGCCGGCACGCAGAACCAGGACGCTTCGCGCCCGGCAACCTTCATTGCCCTGGCCGGCACATCCTTCAGGAAGGCAATGGCCTTCAGGGAGGGCGTAATATCCAGCTTCATGTTCTTGAACATGCGCATCAACTGCGGCCTTTCCTAGAGGGGTGTTCCGTCAGTCTGGTAAAAACCGGTGACACACGCGTGACACCTGCCCCACAGACAGCTAAGCCTGCCAAAAAGTTCTGAAGGGAGCCTGAATGCCCGTCCTGAAATCCAGTCTCGACGTGGCGGGCCCGCGCTTTGCCGCGAACAAGGCCGCCATGGAGCGCCTGCTCGAAGAATTGCGCGAGCACACATCCAAAGCCGCGCTTGGCGGCCCTGACGCCTCGCGCCAGCGCCATGTGGACCGGGGCAAGCTGCTTCCGCGTGAACGGGTCGAGCGCCTGCTGGACCCGGGCAGCGCCTTCCTGGAGATCGGCGCGCTGGCCGCCCATGGCATGTATGGCGATGAGGCCCCTGCCGCCGGCCTGATTACCGGCATTGGCCGGGTTGAAGGCCGGGAATGCCTGATCGTCTGCAACGACCCGACCGTGAAGGGCGGCGCCTACTTCCCCGTCACGGTGAAGAAGCATTTGCGGGCCCAGGAGATCGCGCTCGAAAACCATTTGCCTTGCATCTACCTTGTCGACTCGGGCGGTGCAAACCTGCCTCACCAGTCGGAAGTTTTTCCGGACCGGGAACATTTCGGGCGGATCTTCTACAATCAGGCCCAGATGAGCGCGAAGGGCATTCCCCAGATCGCCGCCGTCATGGGCTCTTGTACGGCGGGCGGGGCGTATGTCCCGGCCATGTCGGACGAGACGGTTATCGTACGCAAGCAGGGCACGATCTTCCTTGGCGGCCCGCCGCTGGTGAAGGCCGCGACAGGGGAGGTGATCTCGGCGGAGGATCTTGGGGGCGCCGATGTGCATGCCCGCCGGTCCGGCGTGGCCGACCATTACGCCGCCCATGATTCCCATGCCCTCGCGATCGTCCGCTCCATCATCCGTACACTGGCCAAGCCGAAGCCCCAGCCGTTCGAGCTGACCGAACCGGCGGAGCCGCTTTACGACCCGGCCGAGATGCATGGCCTGGTGCCACAGGATGTGCGCGAGCCCTATGATGCGCGCGAAGTGATCGCCCGCCTTGTCGACGGGTCGGAGTTCCACGAGTTCAAGAAGCTCTATGGCGAGACCCTCGTCTGCGGTTTTGCCCGGCTCTACGGCATGCCGGTCGCCATCCTCGCCAATAATGGCATCCTGTTCTCTGAAAGCGCCCAGAAGGCGGCGCATTTCATCGAGCTGGCAGACCAGCGCCGCATCCCGCTCGTCTTCCTGCAGAACATCACCGGCTTCATGGTCGGCTCGAAATACGAGGCGGGCGGCATCGCCAAGGACGGCGCCAAGATGGTGACCGCAGTGGCCACCGCTTCGGTTCCGAAATTCACCGTCGTTACCGGCGGCAGTTTCGGCGCCGGCAATTACGGCATGTGCGGGCGGGCCTATTCGCCCCGTTTCCTGTTCATGTGGCCGAATGCCCGTATCTCCGTCATGGGCGGGGAGCAGGCGGCCAGCGTGCTCGCCACGGTCAAGCGCGACGGCATCGAGCGCAAGGGCGGGGAATGGTCTGCAGACGAAGAAGAATCCTTCAAGCAGCCGATCCGCGATCTCTATGAGGAAGAAGGCTCGCCTTACTTCTCCACCGCGCGCCTCTGGGACGATGGCATCATCGACCCGGCCGACACACGCCGCGTGCTGGGCCTTGCCATGTCGGCCAGCCTCAACGCCCCCTTCGGCGAACGCGGATTCGGCGTCTTCCGGATGTAAGGTGCGCGTCTAGGGACGTTTGCGGATTGCGCGGCGTCGTGGGTCTGGCATCTTTCTGTCACGCGATCTGACAGGAAGAGGGACTGCCCGTGACCAAATCGATCTGCATCATCAACGGCCATCCGGACCCGGACCCGAAACACCTGATACATGCCCTGTGCGACGCCTATGCCGACGGCGCGGCGAGCGCAGGCCATAAGGTGACCCGGATTGATGTCGCCACACTCGACGTGCCCCTGCTGCAGAGCGCCGAGGCGTTCGAGCGCCCGCCGCCGGAGCCCATCCTGTCAGAGCGCGAGAAGATCGCCAGCGCCGATCACCTGCTGGTCGCGTTCCCGCTCTGGCTGGGCAACATGCCGGCCGTGCTGAAGGCCTTCTTCGAACAGGCGGCCCGCGGCGAATTCTTTCTGGGCCAGAGCGACAAGGGCTGGCCCGCCCAGATGATGAAGGGCAAGTCCGCCCGCGTCCTTGTTTCCATGGGCATGCCGGGCCTCGTCTACCGGTTTGGCATGGATGCCGGGGCGTTGAAGGCGCTGGAGCGCGGCCTGCTCGGGCTGTCCGGATTCCATGTGCTGCATCACACGATCATCGGCGGCGTGGGCGATCTGAGCGAGGCGGACTTCCGGTCCTGGGAAACCTTCTGCCGCAAGATCGGCGCGGAGGGCGCCTGATCCGTACCCGGTAACCGCTCAGGAGACCGATCATTAAAATCGTGTCGTGAACCGGTTTTCACGCAACATGAACGCGTCTCTGACGTAGGCTCTTTCTTGTCGCAGCCCAGTGTCGCAGCTGAGCGCGGCGCAGCACAAAAGGAGAGCCGTCATGCAACGCACCCCATTCCTTGTGGTCGCCGCCTTTGCCACAGCCCTGATGGGCCATGCCGGGGAAATGCCGGACTTCTCCGGCCTCGATACAGACGCCGATGGCCGCCTCAGCGAAGCCGAGTTCGTGTCCTGGAAAACCTCCGGCGGCCGGGCCACCGAATCCGAAGCCATGGCCAAGTTCACGAAATTCGACGCCGATGCGGACGGGTTTGTCCTCGAAGCCGAATACAACGCCACGATCGACGCCTGGCGCGCTGGCCCCAAACGCCTGATCCCCGAAAACGGAATTGATGACGAACAGGAACCGGACGGTAAAACGAGCTGAGCTCGAGCACTGTCCGAAGGCGGCCTCCCGCGCGCGGCGGGGGGCCGCCGGATTTTTGAGGACGCTGCGTTGCCATGTCCGTCTCTTCCGGGCGCGATGGAAACCGGCTAAACCGCCAGCGGAAAGGCGGGGAAATGTCCGGCAATCGATTCGACCTGATCCGGCTTGTCCTCGCGACCGCCGTCTTTGCGTATCACGCGGTTGCGCTGGTCGCGGTCGACCCGGCCGGTCCGCTGGAGTCGCACCTGGCGCTGGCGGCCGAACTCTCCATCCAGGGCTTCTTCGTGGTTTCCGGCGCGCTGGTGGCGGGCTCACTGGCACGCTCTCAGGGACTGGGGGACTATGCCGGCAAGCGGCTGCGGCGGCTCTATCCGGCC
>QGCX01000286.1_pt1 | contig 10737 bp, 9 predicted proteins | sample 4708031 | NCBI WGS metagenome assembly QGCX01 (sample SAMN08941163, study PRJNA450518) | Sediment metagenome, whole genome shotgun sequencing project. | reverse complement strand
CGTGTGTAACAACCAGTTCTCATGAGCGCTTGCAGAAAAATAACCGGACTCTTGCCAAAAAAGGATATTTGAATAAAAAAGTAGTGCAGATTTTAAATGCCTCAGAAACGCCTGAAATTCGATATCGAACAAAAAGAACCAACAATAGGTCGTTACAATAAACAACATCACACCTAGTGCTGGTAAAATTCTTTTTGCTCGAGCCCAATAAAAATCTATAAACGAGAAGCGGCCTTCATCTATTCTTGTAAAAATAATTTTCGTCATCAAAAAACCGGAAATAACGAAAAAAATATCTACACCTATAAAACCACCAGGCAGAATATCCGGTGTAAAATGAAATATTACAACGACAATCACGGCAATCGCCCGTAATGCATTGATGTCGCTTCTGAATTCCATGTCACCTTCTCCTGACTGTTAAAGTTTTAAAACAAACTGCTAAAAACTATAGCATTTTTTGTATTACATTGTTGCATGGTGAGCCTGCCACAAAGGCAAGCCTTGATATGCGAATTGAATCCCAAGCATAATCGCTAACTCACCCTTGTGACTACCTTGCTGCCTTTGTATTTAGGGTACCAATGGTTAGCAATGCTTTTAATTTCGGCTCAATAACTTTAGCAATAAGTAATGTAACTATTAATATTATCGCAAGAATCACAACCGGCCAGATCAAACTCGGTACAAAATCGTATACAGTCGACAACTGTCTAACTGCACTTACCATTAGGTTTTCTTGCAGCAGGTACATTGGATAACTAATAAATCCAAAGAACAATAGAATCTTTGAAGATAACAGTTCTTGCAGATAGCTCCACATTAAGCTTACGATAAACAGAATCACAATTGCACTAAGAGCCAATGCTAACTTCAGGCTAGAGTTACTAGCTACAGCAATACATACAATACCGACTAGACACGCAAAAAATAGCTTGCTCTTATCATCATGCCTTTTAAACTGATAACAAAAGCATCCGACCGCAAACCACCCGAAGTACTCGAGCGATGTAAAATGCAAGCGCCATCGCAAGGGTTCCAAAAACTCCTAAGTTGAAACAATAGGGGCTTCTTCTTCTACCCACCAGAATATATAAGCTGCAAAAATATCAGCAGACTGCAGACCAACATCACGGGGAGCAGTTGCAACCACCTTTTGTATAAAAAAGCTGGAATTGATTCACTACGCTCTATAGTCATGTATATTACGAAACGAGATAACAAAAAAACAATTGAACGCCATATTTGCCGTATTGAAATACTGGGATATAAGCCAGTGGATATAGATCTATCATCGCCACTATAGGTTCTTGAACATATCAGTATCTCTATGATCACCTAAAAAGCGCGACCTTGCCCATGAAAAACCTAACGCTTTAGAGTAAATGAACAGATCAATCAACCTTGCTTTTCTTTGACAAAATAGGTGATCTCCAGCAGAGAAGAAGATCCCAATAACCCTTGAGTTAAGGGGTAGCCCCTTAACTTCTTGAGCATCAGTTCTAATGTTATTACCAGTATTTCTAATCCAAGCAGTTGCGTTCATTGGAAATGGATCACAACCAAACCCTTTAGAACGCATATACAGCACATATGAATGCCCACCAAATAACGCAGATACTAGTTTCTCAGGGAGAAATCTTAAAATCTCATCTTTTTGCGCTCCAACTGACAAATCTGGTGGTACTCTGAGTGCATCCATCAAATGTCGATATGGTATCGCATTTGTACTACCACAATAGCGGTATAGTCCAAATTTCTTCAAATATGTCTGAGCCTTTATATCAACCATATAACCTGAATTGGTGTAAAAACATACGTTTTCCTCTTTTGAATTCAGAAACCTGTTAATGTCATTGTGCAACCAATCATCGGCATCGTATATGAAAACAAACTTTGGATTAAACTTCTCTATATATATTAACCCGCTAAGGAGTTTTGCTGCTTTATCTTGCCTCTTTACATGGATGTCGCCATTTTTTTCTGCTGGGTAAAAATCCACAACATGATATACAACATGCTTGCTTGTATATTTGACATCGGGAACATGGTTGCATACAACAACAACTCGAAAGTCTATGTCTGTTTGGCTACAGACTGACTTCAATGAAGTTTCAAAGTTTCTCAGAACAGATTCATAATCATTAGATGTTTCAGGATGCATGATCGACGTTAAAAAGACATTCATAGCTTTTTCCTAATTTTAACATTTATCTTGTAATCGACTACTGCTTTGCAAACAACTACAAAGCTATTAGCGACTTCCTTCGTCACGGTTACAGTTGCACCAATAACACAATCATCACCAACGTTTGACATTAGCAAAGCTTGATTTCCAATCCAGGTATTTCTACCAATAGTTATTTTCAAAAAACTACCTTGAGTATTTCTCAACGGCTTTTTTTCTCTATAGCTATGCTGCTTAGAACCACTCAATATATGAACGCCGCTGCCAATAAGACATTCTGCGCCAATTTTACACAGGCCAACATTGCATTGCGGCCCTATATATACGTTATCGCCTATTTCAATATCTTGGTGTGAAAACAAAGTACCAAAACCGATAACGACGTTTTGGCCAAGGTGAGTCATAGTAAACCGGTAAAAGTTACGTCGTAGATATATCCCATACTGGCCGGGAAATAACGAATAAAACTGACTGAAACCTGCAAACAACTCATCTTTACGAGAAATAGGACGCAATAAAAAGTATATGAGCAAACAGGGCGCATTTAGCAATACGAAGAGATTATTTAGCATAGCTTTCAATAATACTTTCATCGGCTTGGCTGCTCTTTCACAATATCTGTCATAAACTCTTGCAGTACCGACTGCCAAGAGTAACCTGTCTTAATCAACTCAATGCCATTATGTGACATGTCTAGTCTATGTTGCTCATTAGCTATTAAGTCGGTTATTGCATTAATATATTCTAATGGTGCTTCAGCAACCTGTGCGCATCGTTTCACATCACCTTCAATACCTTCTAACCCCATGGCGCTGGTCAATACCGGCAACCCGCAGGCAAAGGATTGCAATACTTTGTTTTGCACGCCCCGCGCCAGTCGAAACGGAGCAATGAATATGTCGGCATCATGAAAATAGGGTAATACTGTATCCACTTTACCTGTAATCGTAATACCTGGCTTCGCTGCTAGCCCGAGTATTGCTTTACTTGGGTTCATTCCAACAATTGAAAAAGTAGCTTTAGGCTGCACCTTAAGTAGGGCATCCCAAACATTAGCTACAAACCACAATACAGCATCTTCATTTGGTTTATAGTCCATCACACCAACAAACAATAACCGAACATCATCTACAATAGTTTTACGACGTGGCGATTCTGGTGGGTGAAACTCTTCATTTGAAATGCCGTTAGAAATTTTTTTAATGAGGCTAGCTTTCGGACCTACCGAAGCCTTCAATAAATCAATTTCATTATTAGATATAAAGTAGCACTCCTTACAGCGCTGCAGTGCCTTCATTTCTAACTGTGAAATCTTTTTTGATTCTCTTTCAAATACCCATCTAAGCCACTTTGGCGATGTTGCTTTATATTGCTTCCATTTATCGGAATCTAAATCCATAAAATCCATATAAACAGGAATATTCAGGCCATCAACATAATGGATTAAACTGCTCGCAGTCACCAAAACAGCATCTATGCTCTTATTTTCAACCAATCTTTCGATTTTTCGCTTTAACTTTGAAGCATAAAAATACGCTTCGCTAATAGATTGACCATAAAAGAAAGCAGAAGCTTTTCTAATTTTAGGGTTATCTAAAAATATACTTTCAGATCCTCTTAAATAGGTGGCTTCTAGTTGCTTTAAATCTTTTTCTGCATCGTCACTGTCCGTTGGGCACGCCACATATACGCTAACGTCATTATCTATAAGGTAACGTATATGGTAGAAGGTTCTTAATTTTTCACCTTTGTTTGGCGGATACGGTGGTCGCTGACTGATGACCAAAACTGATTTACGCGTCATGAGCAAGCAATCTCTCAATTTTAAATTTTAAATTTTTCAGTAAGCGCTCAACTTTAAAACTCACTGTTGCCCTTTTAAAAAGAATCCTCGACATTTCATAATTGGTATTTGCCATACGACTTTTATAGCGATAGTCACCACCTAAAAAGTCATATTTGTTACAGCCAAGCGTTTCAAGCTGCTCAATCGTTTTAGCATGCAGATATGTACCTAGTTTTATTCGACTACCAACATTTTTTTTTGTGACGCCTAAATAAAAATAAGCAGTCTCATGGCTAATCAATAAATAGTGCCGGCACAGTAAGCCACTCGGAGATACAAGATTCACAATCATAGGTTTTAAGTCATAGTCACTATTTTTAATGAGATAGTGATGAAATCTCATAAATTCAGAGTTTAAAAAACCGCTACTGGAGCCCCATGCTTGTTCATGTAGTTCTGCCATTTCGTCGAGCATTTTCAAACATTTATCAGGTAAGGTTTCGAATTCTATTTCGCCTAAACCCAACTCAACTAGCCCTCGTTGCGTTCTATTAATTTCTGATTTTAAATTTTTAGAAAAGCTTGATTGCCATTCTGAAATATCTTTATCGAAAATATAAGTTTGACTTTTTAGCCAACAATCTTTGACATAACGATCTGCTGTCCATTGCTCTAATTTGCTGTTCAAACAAAGCCCTGTATCAATTTCATTTACATGGCAATGGGTATCAAAAATATTGTCAATCAATACACTAAGCACGGTATGTTCGTATTCAGGTAAACACAAAATTCCATTGTACTCTGGCCAAATTTGGTCTTTTTGTTCCTCTCCAGTATGGTTTAAATGTAATGTCGTCACATTAAAACCTAATGGCCGCTTATGTTCCTGTTCACGCCACAACGCACAACCAATCAGTTTATTGTTCCAATAAACAACCAGCTGCCAACTAATAGCCTTATAAGACTCCGCCCAGGCTCGTATCCAATCTACGCTCAAAAAAACATTCGGATGAACTTCACGGGCTAAAACTTGCCACACGTGTATGACATCGTCAATTAGCGGTTCTTTGTGCCAGGTAAATGTCAACTCATGACTAATCATTACTAAAGCCAGTACCAAGGCGATAATTTAATGAGGCGTAAACTCTTTCAACCCCCGAAGCGGTATCGCTAAAAGAGATACCAGTTGAAAATAACAGTCGCTTAGCTATTAACCGACTATATCTAATATCGCCCGTAACAAACGCCGTGTTTTCAATGATGCTAAATTGAGTGCCCGCAGTCATATTGGATTGAGGGCTTAAATCATAACTAAATTCGACCGACCCTAAATCAATTTCGTCAGTTTGATGTTCATCATCTGCACTTAACGAGTCGTTAAATACACTTTTAATCCAGCTATATTGATAGGCTAGCGTTGTTGTTAATCTTGAGTCTAAACTTGGGAATTCAAAACTGCTTGAAGCAGTCGTTGTATCAAAGAGCTGGTCAGATGTGTAATTATCATAAACGCTCGCCAATTCGAAGAGGCTTGAAGAATCGCTTCGCTGACGGGATACAGACAATTGCAAATTTGCATTCATAGGGAGCAGGCGTGTATAAATAACTGAACCCATAATAGAAGTAGAATCTTCCGTAGGTGCCTCAGACTTAGTTAACCCCAGTGTCGATATCAAAGTACCATTTTTTAATGGCTTATTTACTGTGGTGTTTAATGAATTCGATTTGATATCATTCAAGTAATCCTGATGTATAGCCATAAGAATTAATTGGCTTTGATTCTGCAGCAATCTTGAATGTTGATAGCTTAGGGTTACGCTTTCACTGTCACTGCTTGATTGCTCGGCCTCAATCCCACTCCATTGATAGTTTGTTTGTATCGTATTAGTGGAAATAGCGCTTGAGCTGTTCACATAAGAAGCACCGACCTGATAACGGTTTTGCTTGGTTTGTACATCCGAATCCAAATTTAATATTTCTTCGTGACTGTAGCTTGCGTTTGCCCGTAATGAGGGAACCAGTAATTTGGTTTGAATTTCATTATCCGCCTGCCACTGAATCGGTTCAAATTCGGAGAAGTTAGTTAATTGCGAATACAATGTTGCTTGTGAAGTAAGCTGGGTGTCTTTGGTTGTGAAAGTACCGGATACTGAAGGCCTAGCAGACAGACCTATGCTGGCCTGTTCAGACTCATATTCAGATACAGCTCCCAGATCAAGATTAGCAGTAACCTCTGCTTTTACCGGAAGAAGCAAAGAGTAACAAATGAGTGTTAACAACCATCCATGTCGAAACATACTGCATAAGCCTTAATGGTATTTAGTATTTATTGCTGGTAAATCACACCAGCGATACTGTCACTGCCAATTGCATTAACAGCATCTTCAATGTCCGCAGAGCTCGATTTCCCATAAGGAATCGTCAACACCGTCAAATCACAGTACTCAGTTAACACTCGAGCTTCACTAGACCCAAGTACTGGCGGTGCGTTAACAATGATATTTCGGTCTGAATATCGATTTTTAAGCTCGTACAACAATGCATCCATAGACTTTGATGAAAATAACTCAACCGCACGGTCATGACTAGACCCCGCAGGTATAACACTAACCCGATCGATACCACTGGCATAGATAATTTCATCTATGCCAACAGCGTCATTGTCAACATAATCGGTAAGTCCATATTTAAATTTTGCTGTGACTAACTTAGCTAATGCGTCACTGTATGGGTTGCAATCAATGACAAGCGCAGAGGTTTGACTATCTAATGAATAAGATATCGCAAGGTTTAACGCAGTCGTAATAGAGTCGCTGCTTTTAGAAACCGAACTGACCAAAATAATTGCGTTACTGCCCTGACTTTTCTGCTTAAGCTTTATACGCAATTCTCGATAAGCATTTAAAACTGCTTTATTTCTCATCCCTGCATAGATCAATTTATTCTTTTTCATAGAAGCCAACGATAATGGATGATGGTTTACAAGCTTAGATAAATCATTTTGGCGCTCAGCGACTCGATGACTTGGCATTAAGTCAGTCAATACTTGATTTTTAGTGACATCTTTCAGTAGCGTACCTGTCTCTGTAGGAAGCACCAAATTGGCATCGGTATTTGGCTTCAATTCATCCTGCTGCTCTTCTTTCTTTTTAAGACTTTGGCGCTCTGGGCGCGCTTTTTCAAAGGCCCGGTATAACTTGTTACGATCCATACCAATACCCCTAGGTGTTAAAAATATTCATAGACATCACATCAACACCTAAGCTGAATAATCCATAAACAAATAAATATAAGATGGTCACTCCTACCAAGATAAGAATGCTGCGTTTACTGGAATACTCTGAAATTACATTTTCATAAACAGGTACACTGGTAATCATCTCAATCTGAGGAGGGAGATTTTGCTCCATAAAGCTAGCTGAACGAACCCTAGGGTCTAACACCACTAAGGCGAGTATTAAGCCTAGTGGGAACGCGCCGCCAAGTACAGGTCCAATTAATGCGTAATGTTTTAGTTGCATCCCTTCCCAGTTCACTGGAAATAGAGGTGGTTCATGTATTTTATAGGTCACACCTTGGCCTTGCACATCAAGCGTCATTGAAAGCCTTGCACTTTCACGTCGCTTTAACATGTCATCATAAACACCTTTAGTAACAGAGTAATCACGAGTCAGCTCCGAATAAGTTGCTTGTTTTTCCGCAACAACTTGCGCATTTTTCATTTCTAATGCCAGCAAACTACTTAAATTAGATAAACGCTTTCTTTTGGCGTCTAGATTAGCCCGCTCTTCATTAATCACATCTTTTAAATTGGTATATGCTGGGTTTTCAACTTGCTCAACAGTGCGACCGCCGCCTGCTGCTTTGTCTGCTGCGATTTGAGACTTCAAAGAATCAATTTGGCTAATCAAACTAATAATATCGGGGTGTGAATCCAAGTAACTCAGCCGTAGATTAGCTAATTGCTGCTCATAAGATTCTAATTGTCGCTCTTGGTAGGTTTGTTGTGGCTGTACTTCAACTTCAAGAAATTTTGGTTCACTCTTTAACTGAACTTCAAAGCTACCTAAACGCGCTTGGCTGTCTTGAACTTCAAGCTCCACAATCTGAATGCTGTGCTTCAAATCGCCTACACGACTAGCAACTGACTGCTCCGAAACGTCGATATTTTCAGATGAAAAAACCTTTAATTTATCTTCAGCTTCTTCCAGCTGCTTCTTGTAGCTTTCAACTTGAGCATCAATAAACTCAAATGCACCTTGGCTCTCCTCTCGCTTCTTGCGAGAAGTTTCCTTGATGAATAAATCGGTAATACTACTGACAACAGCAAACGCCTGTTCTCGAGTGGCGGCTGTGTACTCAATATCCACATAATCTCCACGAGCGCGCACTTTAATAGCATTTCTAAGCCCATTTATGGCCGTATCTGGGTTAGGCAGGCCAGCCGTAGTTGCTGTGCTGGTCAGCATGCGATTCGTATAGATGATATTACGCACTTCTCGAGCACGATCAATCTTAGTCATCTCAGCCTTGCCCGCTAAAAGATTACCAATGATATTGGTTTCGTCACCATACAACACAACTTTTGACATATATGACTTTGGCATTAAGTAACCGTATCCCAGTATCACGGCTGAAATCACGACAAAAGCCAATACTATCCAGTAGCGAAATTTAAGCACCTCTACAAACACTGCGTGCAACAACTCTTTAATGTTCGTCGGATCCATTAAAACTCACCTCGCCACAATTTCTTTTCCGGGACTGTCACTATATCTGTCGGCTGAAGTTCATAATTTGTTGTAGTATCACCATCTTCAAAGATAGCCTTAAGATCAACCCTAAATTCTTTATAGCCTTCACCGGTCATGCGGCTAAGTACGGCCCTATCCTGGGCGCCGTAGGGACTGACCCCACCGGCAGCCAATGCTAGGTCCATAACCGTCATGCCTTCAACAAAACGAATAGAGGTCGGTTGGTTAAACTCACCCATTGCCCGAACCCGATAAATATATTCAATACTTGCAGGGTTAACGACAGTAACCGTCACTTCCGGGCTTTTAATAATCGTTTTCAAACCATTTGAAATTACAGCAGCCAGCTCTTCAGGTTTGCGCCCGTCAGCCAAAATATCTCCCATCAACGGCATGGTAATGTAGCCATCAGGCCTCACTGTCATACTTCGAGTTAATTCTGGGTTGCGCCAAACATCGACCAATAGTTGGTCGCTTTTACCTATTTCATATGCCGTTGCACGAAACGTATAAGGTGGTTCAGTGTCACTAACGTTATTCAATGTACATCCAGAAACCAACAATACACAAATGGCTACTTGCGCAATTTTAGTAAAATACCCCATTAGTGCACTCCTTTTCCTAATAAGACAACTTCAACAGTTTGAATCATGATCAGTAAATCCATTATAAAGCTATGGTTTTTCGTATAGTAGAGGTCATATTCTAATTTGCCTTTAGCGTCCTCAACGGAAGCACCATAAGGATAGTTTAACTGAGCCCAGCCCATTAACCCGGGTTTAACTGCATGACGATATGTATAGTTTGGAATTTCATCATTTAATTGTTCTACAAATTCAGGCCGTTCTGGGCGAGGGCCAACAAAGCTCATCTCACCTTTAAGTACATTCCAAATTTGGGGGATTTCGTCTAAGCGGGTATTACGAATAAACGCCCCTACTTTTGTTATACGATTATCATTGGCGCTTGCCCAAATAGCCTTACCACCCTTCTCAGCATCTTGGCGCATAGAGCGTATTTTATAGATTTTAAATGGCTCGCCATCTTTACCTGTACGCACCTGTGAATAAAGAATAGGCCGCCCGGTCTCCAATAGAACTAATAACGCAGCTACAGATACGAATGGCAATAGAACTACTGCCAGGGCAATACTAATGGCCAGATCAAACAAGCGCTTAACTAGATCGCGAGAACGCGAAACGCGAAAACCTTCAGAAAAAACAATCCACGAAGGTTGCAATATATCTAGCTTTACTTGGTTCAGTTCCCTTTCATAAAAACTAACCGCATTAGTGACGTCAATTCCAGCTAACTTACAGCGAATCAATTGTTCCATCGGAAAAGAATTGCCATCTGCCTTTCGCCTTTCTTGCTGGGCTACAATAATTTCAGTGATCCGATTGTGCTGGCAAAAAGCTAATAATTCATTAGGCTGGGGGATATAGTTGTTTTCACTGATATTGCCCTGTTCACTGCCAAGATAACCAACAATTCTAACACCCAGACCTCGCTTATTGCGTTCATGATCTTGCTTTAGATCGCTCGCAGATTTACCCGTACCTAAGACAACTACTCTTCGAGCAAGTTGGTCAGAGTCAACTATACGAGAAAACAACTGACGGGCAATTAATGCCATGCCGGTTGATACAATCACTACCCAAAATAGATTAGTGCCGCCTAAATAGAAAAGCGGGAAAAACAGCGACAACAAGGTAACGGCAAAAGTACCGAGAAAACAATAGGCTACCAATGTTCGAAAGAACATGGATAGGAAGCCTTCCCTCATTAGTGCCATATAAACACCCATTGCTAACGAGCCGCAGCTAAGTATTAGAGCATAAGTAAAAGCTAACGAAGGGCTCGTAGGAACATATTCGGTAGGAACGATTTCTAGTAACTTCTGAACATGCTGAACCAAATAAAAACTAGAAAATAATAGAAGGAATTCTAGGATGCCTAAAACTAAATAGGGTACATGTAAATAATGTTTTCGAATGCGTATATAAGAC
>QGCX01000284.1_pt1 | contig 10784 bp, 4 predicted proteins | sample 4708031 | NCBI WGS metagenome assembly QGCX01 (sample SAMN08941163, study PRJNA450518) | Sediment metagenome, whole genome shotgun sequencing project. | reverse complement strand
GCGATAGACTGCTATGGCTGCGATATCGGCTCATTGAGCCAATTGCCAAAAATACCTTTTACCGAGGTAAAAGCCCACTATCATATCCAATCAAAAGGCACCGCGCCTGAACATGAAAACTCCAGATTAGCGGCAATAATTCAGCGAGCCCACAATGAAGGTTTAAATGTAGTCATTGAAGGAGTCGAGCATCATCATCAATGGCAAGCGGCCTGTTATTTAGCGAGTGATTTTGCCCAAGGTTATTTTATCGCACAGCCGATGCCCTTTGAGCAGATAGGCAATTGGATCGAGCATTGGCAAGGTGACGAGTAAGGCCACGATTAACTGGCATTAATTCTATCTGCTAAGCCTGCCCAGCGTTGCACTTTGTGTGTGACTCCCTGAAGCCATATCTTTTTTTCACCTAAGACCTCAACGCTTTTACGTGCGCGAGTCAAGCCCGTATAAATCAACTCGCGCGTTAGAAGGGATGAAGCATAGGTTGGCAAAAGCATAGCAACGTTATCGAATTCAGAACCTTGTGTTTTATGGATCGTCATTGCATATACTGTTTCCCACGCCGGTAAGCGCCCTGGGGTTATCGCTCTGGGTTGGTCCGAAGACTCGAACCACGCCATTAATTGGCCGTAGTCATTTGGCCAGATAATGCCAATATCACCATTGAATAATTTAAGGCCATAGTGGTTTTGAGTCACCATGATGGGTTGGCCCTTATAGAAGGGTTGTCTATTGGTATTGAGCGACTGGCTAATGAGTTTATTGACTTGCTCAACCCCACAATCCCCCTCGCGAGTGGCACACAGGATTCTAAATTTCTTAAGATGTCTAATGGCGGAATTTAAATCGGGCAAATGTGCGAGCGGTCGATAATATTGATTTACCCATATCTTAATTTTCTGCTGATTTTCTGAAGCTGGATGCCAGGCAAGATCATCGTAGTGATCAAAGGTATTTAATGAAGCCTGAGCATCACCGTCGATAACTTGTAGCGCAAGGGTGCCAATGCCACTGTCGCCTTCGAAGCGGCGACTTTCCGTAAGTTGTGTTATTCGGTCTAAACCACGATCAGCTGCTGGTGGTAATTGAATGCCTACACTTTTTAGATCATGGCAGCGTTCAGGGCTGTAACCCGGATGGGGTTTATTGACAATGTCGGTTAAAACACTGCCTGCGGCAACGGAAGGCAGTTGATCAGCATCACCTAAAAGAATTAATCGCGTCGTAGGTTTTATTGCTCTGAATAAACGGGCCATCATCGGTAAATCAACCATAGATACTTCATCGACTAGCAGTACATCAGCCTCGATTGGGTTTTGTTTGTTGTGGCGAAAGTGATTACTGTTAGGAATGACACCTAGTAGACGATGTATGGTTTGTGCTTCATCAGGAATCGCGTCACTGACGAACATATCTAAGTTCATAGCGGCTTTCGCTTCACGGATAGATTCTGCCAGCCGCTGCGCGGCCTTACCCGTGGGTGCAGCTAATTTAATTAGTGGCGGCTGTTCACTTAAATTGGCTAACAAGGCCAGTATCCGAGTGACGGTATAGGTTTTGCCTGTGCCTGGCCCGCCAATAATAGTATGAAAGTTTGAAAAAATAACATTGGCCGCCGATACTTTTTGCCAATCGATTTCAGCCACTTTGACCGTAGGGAAATATTCATCCATCAGCCCTTTTATGCGTTTGGTTTGACTATTAGCAAGTGTTATTTTGGTTTGTTGGCGCGATAAAATAAATTGTGCAAGTTCCTGTTCAAACTGCCAATAGCGACGAAAATAAATCCGATCAGATTGTAGAATGATGGGAGCATCTTCTTGATCGGGTAAATTCAACTTAGCCAAATGAGCTAACCAAGCATCAACCTTGGGGAATGCTAGAAAGCCTTGCTGTTCCATTTGGTTGTAAGGGGCTTCGTTTAGGCATTGTGCTAATGATAAGCAACTGTGCCCTTGTTGAAGGGCAAAACTCACGGCCATAATTGTTTGATGAAATAGCTTGTCTGTAATGCTATACCAGGCGCAAACGCGATCGGCGACGGCGTAATCTATCGCTTGAAACTCAGAATCAATAGAAGGGATCATAACGTTTCCTGAGTATCAGGTTCACTGAAAACCTGGTCGAGTTCATTTAATATCGCTTCATCCAGGGTGGTAAAAAATACTCCGGCGTCGGTGTTTTTATTCATTCCGCGTAAGTAAAAATAATAGATGCCGCCAAAATGTTCTTTCGGTTGATAGCCTGTAAGTGTGTTTTTCAAATAGCGATGTAACGCGACGGCGTAGATGCAATATTGAACATCATAGCTGCTGTCGTAAATGCTATTGAGCATGGCCTCCTTCGAGTAGGACTCAAGAGTATCGCCTAAAAAAGTAGATTTATAATCTGCGACAAAATACTTTCCGTCGTGCTCAAAAATCAAATCAATAAAACCATGCATCATGCCTTTGAGTTTATTGTTATCAGGCAGTTGATAGTCGTCTGCGCGCAGCCGACTGATGACGTCGGCCAGTCGTGAAACTCTGTTGCCCTGCATCGGGAAATAGAATTCAGCTTCACGTAAGGTTTTGTCGAATGGCAATTCCGCCAATGTGCCACCAAGCGTTAATGGAGCATGCAAAATTTCACCTAACCATTGATCGAACTCTTCTTGGCTGAAGGTTTCAACAAGGCTGCTGTACCTGTCTTTTGCCTGCGAGAAACATTCTGGGTAGTCCGGAGTTGAGAAGTCTAAATGTTCTAAGCTATCATGCAGCAAGTTTCCTGCTTCGGCACCTTTGGCTAAGCGAAAACGTAAATCTGCTTTTTCTATTGGCACGCTCATAACTTCATTTTCGTCACGATCTGGTGCTGTTTTGGCACTGTGCCCAACGTGTCGGGTGAGTGATGAAAACGAGCTGAGCCACCAGTCCCGCTCAATATGTCCGGTAAATTCTCTAGGCGTCAGAATTTCTGTTGACTCTATTGCTTGAGTGTAGGGTATAGAAATGTCTTGTTCTTGAACTGTTAATACCTGTTGTGACTTTGTAAGTGGGAACGTGTCTATTTTATATTCCTGTTGCTTCAAAGTTAAGCCTAGTGGAGAAGACTTAAAGCTTGAAAAAGGTGCGCAACAAATATACAAACGTGACTTTGCACGAGTCGCTGAGACATAAAATAAACGCACCAACTCGGCCTCTTGTTCTTCATTAGTCATTTGCTTAATGAGGTCCGTCGCTAAAAACGATTGTCGCGCTTGAAACGTTTTCCGGTCATGATAGCGATATGACGCAGGTGTTCCCGGTGGTCTGCCATAGTAAGACACGAAAGGTAGAAAGACGATTGGATACTCTAAGCCTTTAGAGCCATGCATGGTGATAATTTTGACTAAGGCTTCATCGCTTTCCAAGCGCAGTGTCCATTCCTCTGCTTGTGCTGAATCTTCATTTTGTACCCGTTCGAACCAGTGCAGTAACGCATCTGGTTGACGGTAGCGGCTACTTTCTTTTTGTAATATTTCAGCCAAATGAAGCATGTTGGTTAATTCACGATCGGATGATTGGCTGGTGGGTTTAAAGTGCGCCTGCATGATGTCGAGCAACATGCTCATGAGTCCACGGCTTTTCCAATCCTGACGCCATTGCTCAAAGCTGGATTGCCAATAGGACCAGAGATGTTCATCCTGCTGTAAGGCATCCAGCTCGGTTATATTTAATCCAATCCAGCGACTGGCCAAGGCAGCAACAAAACTACGATCGTTTTCGAGTAGCCAGATACCGGATAGCAGTTTATACAATTCACCGGCTTCGATAGTTGAAAATACATCGTTGCGGGCGCTTAAATATACCGAGTTTATTCCGGCATCCGAAAGAACTTTCTGAAGTAACTCAGCTTCACTGTACCCTCTAACCAATAACGCTATCTCACCTGGCTTCACGGGTGTGTCATTCGCATGAGTGTGAGTAATTAACTGAACTATTTCCTGACTACACCAGCGCGCAATGACCTGTTGGAATTCTTTATTGAGGCCGCGAGAGGAAGGTTGTTCCGGTTCAAAGTTAACCCATTGAACGGCATTTCTATGCTCTTGGTCTGAATACACCACACTGGTTGCATCTGCCGGGGCCTCTACACGGGTGTAGTGAATACCAAAACCAAAAGTTTCGGAGTTACTTTGGCTTTTATCAGCTAAAAATATTTTATTATAGCCGTCGATGACAGAAGGGCATGAACGATAATTGGTATTCATAGTCCACTGTTCATTCGTTTGTGTTTTCGCTTTCATATAGGCGAATACATCACCACCACGAAAAGAATAAATTGCTTGTTTGGGGTCTCCAATCATACACACAAAGGCATTAGGTTGTTGATGATAAATAGCTTCAAGAATTGAGTATTGGTCTGGATCTGTATCCTGAAATTCATCAACCAAGACTGCGGGGAATTGCTCAAGCAAAACGGCTCTGAGTGTTTCTTTATTGTCACCATACAATGCATTTTTTAGTTGAATAATAAGGTCATTAAAGTCTAATTGATCTAAGCGACTTTTTTCCAACGTGACTTTGGCTTTTATAAACTCGATGCCCTCAAGCGCCAGGATTATTTTTTTGACTCTGGCATTGTGTAGTACCGCTTTGAGTAATGCGTTACTGGTCGGAAGACCCTTTTCTTTCGTTGCGCCTTTGAAACAGCGCGCGATGGTGTCTTCGCTCAGTCGTTCAACGTATTTTATGTCTAAGTTTTCAGCCGCGCTCATGAAGCAGTCGAAATCCAATCGGTTCTGGGCGCGCTTGTTTTCATCTTTTAAACGCTTAGATTCAATGTTTTGTTTAATAAATTCGGCTTGTTCTTCTGGCCAGTGAGCACAAAAGGACTCAAATAACAGTGATACATCGATTGCTTCGGGCTTTATGAGTTCATCGTTGCTATGGATTAACTGGCGCCAATGATTGGCAAACTGCTCCGGCGTCGGCCATGTATTGTAGATACATTCAAATTCAGCGCGTGCGCCCATATTGCGGTACCAGTCATCAACTGCCTGTTGCTGGATTAAATTTGAGTCGCCATCGAGGTGTGCATTGAAACTCATACCACTAAAGAAGGCTTGTTGTGACAGGGCGCGTTTACAAAAACTGTGGATAGTAAAAATGGTCGCTTCGTCGAGTTGTAAAATCGCAGTATTGATTAGCAGGTGGGCTTTATCCTGATCGACGATTTGGCGTAAATTTTCAACTAAAGGATCTGTACTGGTTTGCCAATCGCGTAGCGTTGCACGCAAAAAGCTACTCAGTCTATTGCGCAATTCTGCTGTTGCCGCATTGGTAAATGTCATGACCAAAATTTGATCGACACGATATTCTTTTTCGATTAAGAGCCTTAAATAAATTCGGATAATGTTATGCGTTTTTCCTGTACCGGCACTGGCCTCTATCAAATGCGAGCCTGATAACGGCAGTGTTGCATTGTTCAACTCAGGCATTAATCTCTTCCTCGCTTAGTTCGCGAATAGAAGTGCATTCTATTAACGGCTGATAATATTGCTCAATATTATTTATCACTGAATCAAAATTCGGTAGGTCTGGCCAAAACATTTGGATGTAAGGATCATCAAGCATCCCCTGATTCATGTAGCCGCCTCGCCATAAATTCATTAAATCTTTGTCACTGGCTTTGTCTTTCAGTAGGGCGACAATAAACGCAGAATTGAGTAATAACGGCTCATTGTGGCCTTGGCAAATAATATTATGGAATTGTTCTAGCAGTCGTTTTGGCGTACTCAATGGTGAACATTCAATTAATTCAAAGCTGCCAGCTTTACCCCGAAAACAGGCTTTACTCGTCGTCGGTTGGTTGAGATTGGCTATCAAGTGATATAACCATAAGTTGATTATATCTTTGCCTTTGGCGGTAGCTAAGCGCCAATAAAGTATGCCTTGTGATGATATGGGCAGATCGGCAGTTAAGGTGAAGCGATTAAAGTCGACAACGCGATGCTCGACTTCAATGGTTTTGCCGCCTAGTTCAACAATCGCTTGTGAAAACTCATCTGCCTGTGCTGTCCATTGCTCCGCTATTTCATCGACAAAGCGATGAGTCGGCAGTTCGCTGTTGGCTTTTTTGAACGCTAGCCAGTCAACATCTTTTGTCGCATGAATGTTTTGTTCTATGGTGTGTGCCTGTAACGTGTATCGATCTAAATGAGACATGGAGAACGGCTCGCGATCTTCCAGTTGAGTTCGATTTACTTGGTCAAGAAACAGCCCTAACCGTTGCTGGGCAAAGTATTTCGATGGATGATCTAAAAAGCGAATCCACTCGCTGAGGTGCCATTCAGTTTTTAGCTCGTTGATCGGTGCAAGTGGATAAGTTTGTGCGCGTTTAGCCGTGCTTTGGTTCAGCTTGATCCAATTGGCATCAAAAGATTTAAATTCGCCCCGATAGTTTCTTGGACTAAAAGGTTGCAATGGCAATTGCCGTACGTGTTTGTCTTTGTCAAAACCATAACTATTACTCAAATAATCGAGTAATTCTTCCAAGACCAATGATGGTGGTTTGGGTTCATTTTTGCGGATATCAAAACCCTGATAACTCAAATACAAGGCCTGACGGGCTGAAAGTATCGATTCTAAAAATAAATACCGATCATCTCCGCGCCGCGACCGGTCACCCAGTTTAGGTGTATCTTTCGCCATCAGATCGAAACCAAGCGGTGGTCTTGTTCTTGGGAATTGACCGTCATTTAACCCGACAATGGCAATGACTTTAAAAGGTATTGATCGCATCGGCACCATTGAGCAAACGGTAATTTGCCCGGTCATAAATTGGTTGCCGGTTTGTTCAGGGCTGGCAAAGGTGTTTTCTAATACGGAGCGAACCACACTCAACGAAATTGGCGTCTCAGCAAGACCGCCGCGGTTAGCAAACTCTGTAAAATCGTTGATGGCATTGAGCAGTGACTGATTGCTGCGCTCGAATTCTGAATCAGTAGAAATCAATGCAATTTGCAGTTGGTCAATTAAATATTGCTGCCACTCACTCGGCGTTCTGTGTTTGTTGATTTGTGAGCGAACATTCTGCAATTGCTCAATAATAAGGGCGAGTTTGCCGAGTAAAACGGCATCGCTGCCTTCAACATCAGGCAGTAAGACTTGTTCGCTGGTGTAAATTTCCTCATCAGAATAGGCAAATCCAAGCAATAAGCGGTCAAGGCCCTGCTTCCAGGTAAAATGATCTGAGGTTTGGCCTTCTACCCACAAATGTTTGTGATTGGCATCCAGCCCCCAGTGGACATTCGCATGATCTAGCCAGCGAGAAATACTTTGGATGTTTTCTGCGCTCAGTGTGAACTTGTGTGCAATTGCAGGGACTCGTAGCCAGCTGAGTATTTGATTAACTTCAAAGCGGGCATCGGGAAGTGAAAGAAGTTCCAAAAATGCGGCGACAGTTGGATCCGCATCTTTTAGGTTACGGTCAGCAATTGAGCAAGGCAGTGGCGGTACGGTATCTTTAATATCGGCGAAGCTTCGAGCAAAGACTGCCTGAACATAAGGTGCATAGTCCTCAACATTAGGGCACATCACTAAAACATCTTTGGGTGTTAGGCTTGGATCATTATTAAATTGATGCAGCAGCCAATCGTGTAATCCTTGGACCTCTCGAAATGCGCTATGGGCACTGGTAATGCAGATAGAGCCATCAATGCTCGTGTTTGGCTCCGTTGCTCTTGCATCGGTTAGGGTCAAAATGTCATTTTGAAGTCGATGCAGCGACGTGTCGTTAGGGTTTTGAGAAAAAACATGAGTATCGAAATGGGCTTGATCTGAAAGTAGTCTTACAAATGCTTGTCCTTGCTGCCCGAGGCTTGAAAGCAGAGGGTTGCCGACGTTCAAATTAAGTGCGTTTAATGTATTTGAGTCCTCTGCAGATTGTAGCCAGGTCGCTCTGGATTTTGCTGCCATCTTTGCTTGTAGTTTAAATATTTGTTTTTCAGATTTTATGTCATCCCAATATTCCGCACTTGGATTCAAATACAGTAGATGAATGTCAACATCCGCTTGTTCTGCAACTTGATTCAGAAACTCTAACCATATGGGTGCTAAAGCATTAATGCCGAATATATAAAAAGTTTCCGGTAATCGCTGCACTGGTGCCTTAAGCGTTTGTTCGGCTCGGCGCATTAATGCTAATGGATGATTGGGATCTTCTGCGACCAGTGCGCGCCATAGGATGGCTTGCCATTGTTCTGAATTACCTCGTGCGGGCTCGCCGTTTTCCCAGCTATTTATCCACTCGGGCCGAAACATCAAGTATTGCTCAAATAAATCAGCCAGCTGTTGGCTTAATTGAAAGCGCCGATTGTCCTGCAAATGGATCGTTTGGTTTTTCCAATAATTAGTCGGCTCTGCCATGCTCGGGTGATTAGCAATGGGCTCAGAAGTCAGCAGTAGGTAGATTCGCCAAGTTAAAATTTCACGACTATAGGCAGAACGGTCGGGTACTTTATCTGGGCCAATGACATATCGGATTAAATCCCAAAAATAGCGAACTGGCAGAGGGTATTTAACATTCATACACAGTTGGCGCGTTGGCAGTTTAGCTAATTCCATACTTAACCAGTGCTGCATGCCGGGGTGTTGTACTAAGATAGTGTCAGCGGTAAAAACATCTTTTTTTGAAGCGCTTAATAGCTGATCTAATGCAAAAACCAAATTTTCCATTCGATTTGAAGGGTAGGTATAGAGCATAGCGGCCTCGGCAGAATCAATCGCAAAAGTGTATCACGATTTATCTTTAGTGCTGCGCCTAGATATGAAGATTCAGGAGGGTTAGTCGTTCGGCCGATCAGCGGCATTGTTTAGAGTAATAGTGACCAAATGATAAAGGTATTCTCCCTACGAAGCTTCCTAAAAAATGAAGATTCGTGATTCGCTAGAAGAATACCCGTGACCTAGAGGGTAGTCGTCTTATTCAACAATTACACGAGTGTTAATTGGTTGAACTGGACGGTTATTTGGCGTGTGTACCGAGCTACTGAACTGTTCGATTTGCGCACTATCAACTGTTTTTGCGTGCTTCAATACAACCCAGCTGACGCCTTCAGAGCATGGCGGTGTTGTTAAAGAACCCGTGAATTGGTAGCTTTCTAAAGCTTCAGGTAACAACGTTGCCGCGTCGAATTTAGTGGCAAGTTCATTTTTTGCACCCGCAGCGCCAGGTAGCTTTTGCCATACGGCGGCTAACTCTTGGTTTGCTGCGCCATCACGGTACAGTACGGAAACAACTGCTAAATGACCTTCACTGTCTTGGTGTACTAAATGCGCTTCTAAAGGAAAAGACTCACCTTCGACAGTATTTTCGCTTGGCGTATGGAAATGGAACTGTTTAAGTTCATAGCTGTGGCCATCAATCGCGACTGAGCTACCTGGCTGGTAATTAACTTGAATTGCATGGCCATTGTTAATAACTTCATAGCCGCCCGGTTGGTAGTTAAAGTCTAATGTCGCTTCTTGTTGATCAACCGCATCAGTAATGTTAATTGGAGATTGTGCTTCACCTGTGGCGCACGTTTTGTAGTCGTCGCTGAGATGTCCCCAGTTTGCCGGACCCGTGGCGTCTTCATAAGACCACGAGCTGTGCTCAGAGGCTGAAATCTGTGATGCTAATAGTAGGCTGCTCAATAGCAGGGCTGTTGTAGAATGAGTGTATTTCATTGTAATTCCTTGCGGTATCTAAAGTAGGGGGTCGACCGTCTCGACTGAAAGTGACATGGCTAGCAATCCTTCACATGGCCGTAATGGCTAGCGGCTAGCAATAATAATGATCTACACTTGAGTTATCAGTCATTTAAATCAAATTTTTATTGCAGTGTTATGTAAATAACTATTGGTGGTTATTTTGTGATCGACAGCCTAAGTCAAAGATAAAAACTATTCTTATTTCACATATCAATGAAATATATACCTTATTTTCGGTTGAAGTTGAGTGTATAAGCTAAATCTGTAATACAATGCCAATTTTTAAATGCCCATGTTGAGAATTAAATTTGGACAGTTATCGCTTAGAAAGTGAGCAAGAAGAAAAAGAAGCTTGGCTTTTTAACCAGATGGTGCAGTTTCTGTTTGGCAGCGCATTACGTTCAATTTTACCCACATTAATATTAATTCTGGTATTTTCATTCCTTAGCCGTAATCAAATGGCCGAGTCGCTGCCTGGTCAAGTTTGGTTAGTTCTAGCTTTATTATTAAATACCATCCGTTTAGTTCATTATGGCTTATACCGATGGCATGGCGATCTTTTGTCCTCCTACAAATGGCTACTGGGCTATCGAATTTTAGTTTTTCTTTCTGGGGTTGCTTACGCTGCGATTCCCTTTATCTTTTTTAATGCCGTACCACTACCTATGTTGGTTTTTCAGATGTTTATTATGGTGGCACTACCGGCTGCATCCGTAGGCACTCATGCCGTTGATTTGACCACGTTTCGCCTGTTTATGTTGACCATTGCTTTGCCTGATTTACTGTTTTTGATTTTGCTGGATGAAAGCGTATTTCAGGTTGTAGGAATACAGATTGGTTTATTTGTGTTTGTAATGGACCGCTCTGGTGTTCAGAGTTCAAGGTCATTTCGCAAAAACTTTGAACTTACCTACTCAATGAAATATCGCGCGACCCACGACCCATTAGTGGGCTTATATAATCGTATCGAACTTGAAAATCAGTTCGAGTTGCACGTGTCTCGCTCGCAACGCAGTATTGCGACTATGTTTGTCGATTTGGATGATTTTAAACCACTAAATGATACGC
>QGCX01000283.1_pt1 | contig 10805 bp, 11 predicted proteins | sample 4708031 | NCBI WGS metagenome assembly QGCX01 (sample SAMN08941163, study PRJNA450518) | Sediment metagenome, whole genome shotgun sequencing project. | reverse complement strand
CACCGTATCTTGTACGGACTCTTTATTGCTTGGCTTATTCATAGTAGCCCCCATTTAGTAAGCCTTTCTGATATATGATTAAGTCCAACGGCTGGCATCTCCAAGATTTGTTCTGGTACTCCTCGTAACGCTAGTCTCTGCTTAAGGTCAATGCATTTACTTGCAGTAACCTCTAGCTCTTGTAATAACACTTCTTTTGGCACGAGATCAGATAAGGTGTCTGCTATTCCTGCGAAGTCGTAAGTTCCGCCAACCTCTAGTGGGGCTTTCCATTTTGTTGTTCTTGGAATTCCTTCAGGATCAGCTTTCATTGGTGCGAAGTCGTAAACGGGAGCAAGCTTTATGACTCCATCCCCCTTTAAGAATGAGGTGTTTCTGCCATGGTTGTCACTATTACCAAACAAGATGTTGAGTAGATCTCTCTTCACCCATTCAATGACGAAAGCTTGGGTATCAAACATATATCCTTGGTATTTAACCATATTGCTTTCAGTGATTTTTTCTATGAGAGTTCGGATGGTTGTTTCGTGGTCAAGAGTGACTCCTGCGCCTTTGTTCAAAATGGAATACACAGATTCCATGCCAAATCTCTCTATTTGTTGATTAGTAATTTGAACATCAAACCTAGGAAGCCATAAGGAAGGGTAGTTTAATCCTTCCTCCAAGCGCATACCTTCGGTGGAGATCGTTTCGACCCCCATTTCAGCTAGCTCGTGGTAGAAGTAGAACTCAGCTCTTAGAATATTGCAGTCGATAGTGCTTCTTGAGCCTCTAGGGTACTTTACTAAGTAGTGTAAGTCGTGGTTACTATTGTTATCTTGGTATGGATCAATCCATATTTTTTCGCTGCCAGAACCATGATCGAAACTACATCGGAGGATTAGTTTTGGCGCTTCACCTCCAGCCCCTGTTGCACCACCTGCGACTGCCCCTCTTTGCTGTGCATAGTCGAGGAAATCACCAGCTCGATTTTTAACATCATCAACAGAGAAGTAGAGGTTGTCTGCTACTTCGTAGCGTTCTGGAAGAGAGTCTTTTATTCTTAAGTTGCCGATAGGCGACATCGTGCCAAACTTGAGCAGAATATAGTCTTGTTCATCTGAACTAAGGTCTTCAATATCTAGGTGCTTAACCCAGTACCGTCTACTAGCGCCGCTAGGCATAATATCGTCTAGAAATTTTAACCATCTAGGTTTACCCATGTCATCAAAAAAGAATGAAACAGGGTGGTTTAGTGAAACAGCGTGAAAGTCATCTTTATCGTGATGTTCTAGCACATAGTCGCTGAGGTAGTTGAGTTCTGTCACTCGGAAATTATGTTGGCTACTTTTAGGGAAGGATATGATACCAATATCTATCCATTCACCTTTGATAAAAGCTTGTACGGTTAGTTCTTCCATCGACAATACCCCTACTCATTTATGAGTAAAATATTACACTTAAAATTCTTTTTATTCAATCTATCGGTGTTTTTCAAGGTAGTTGTCACTACTTGCTTAATTATTAAGCAGCTTCTTTTCCTGGGTTCAGATGAACCTCTCCGATCGGCTCACAGTTTCTGATTTTTCCTGACCAACGTTCTGGCCTTTTCTCTCGATGTTCCATCAACACCTTCGCTCGGCGCCTTAATATTTCTGTATCTTTTCCGCAGTGCCGCTCTGATGGCGTAACAAAGTTCAAGCGGCTATGTTTATGTTCTGTGTTATACCAGACAACGAATGATGCGACCCAAGCTCGGCATGTTTCAAGCTTATCAAAGCCCTTTGACGGCCAATTCGGCACATATTTCAGTGTGCGGAACAACGACTCCACATACGGATTATCATCACTGACTCGTGGACGACTGTAGGACGAGATAATGCCAAGTTCTTCCATCTTGGCTTTGAACGTTAATGATTTCATCGGTGCACCATTATCCGAGTGCAGAACCAATGACTGGTTAAAGCATTGCTCTCGCATCAAAGTGCGTTGCAATAACTGCGAGGCCAGCTCACCGCATTCACGTTCATACACTTCGTAACCTACAATTTTTCGGCTGTAGACATCCTCTATCATGTACAGATAGTAATGTTGCCCACGGACTTCTGACGGCAGATACGTGATATCCCAGGTATAAACCTGATTCGGTCCCGTTGCCGTATAGCTTGTTGGTCGGGATGTCTTTTTTCGACTACGTTGACGCCCTCGATGGTTCAGTTGTCCTTCTGTTTTCAGAACGCGATAAAAACTCGATTCTGATGCGATATATTCCCCTTTATCCAGTAACGTCGGTACGATTTGACTCGGTGGTAAACTTGCATATTCAGGTGCGTTACTGACTTCGATAATCCTTTGCCGCTCTTGTTCTGAAAGCTTGTTTATAGGCTCTGGTCGTGGTGCCAGCGACCTTTGGTCTTCTTGTATTTCACCACTCTGATACCAGCGACGGTAAGTCCGTAAATCGATCTCAACTTCATGACAGGCATTCTCTAATCGGCAGCCGTTTTGGCATGCCTCATGGATCAGCGCAACCAAACTTTGCCTTTCATCGGTTGAGGTTAATCGTCCTCGGGTTCTTCCCCGTAAAAGGCTCTGAGCTTTTTTCTCAGCACCAGAAGCGCGGTGGTTTCTGCCAGCGCTTTTTCTTTGTAACGGAGTTCTTTCTTCAACTCTTTTATTTCATGCTTGTCCGCTTTTGCCTGCTTCTTGGCTTCCGCTTCTCGTTCTTTTTGAGTCATGAAGCCTTGCATACACTCGCTGTGCCACCCCTTTATTTGCTCAGGGTAAAGACCCTTTTCTCGACAATACTGACTCAGCTCATGCTCGGTCATGGAAAAGGTTTCGGCAACGACGGCCAATTTAGTTTGAGCTGACCACTGGTCGGAAGAAGTATTACTGTCTGGCACAACGGCTCCTGATAGTCTTAATGCATTACGCCAATTGTACAGGGTTGCCTCACTGATGCCTTCTTCTTTTGCCACCTCCGCCCCAGAGGGGGCTATGAGTAAATAATTACTCTTTAATATGTAGTTTGGCTATGTATGAGTAAATGGTTACTCATACATAGTGAGCCAAAAAGTGTTGGTGAGAAAATGGATGATTTCAGCTATTAAAGCTGGGATAGGGAATGATTACAGGTGAATTGAACGACTAACAGTTGGTTAGAGTAGAGAAACGTTTCACCACCGACAGCATCAACTAGAATATAATAGCTACGTTAGCTTCATACGAACCAACATAAGAATCGTCGATTTCGTGTTTTGTGTAACTAAGACCGACTGCCACCTGATCTACTATGTAGAAGTCAACACCTGCACCGTACATGCGATCATTACCACTGTCAGATTCAGTTTCACCATTGTACGATGCATCAAGTTTCCAGTGTGAGTAACCAGCACGTGCGTACAAATCAATGATGCCAGATCTTAGTGTTGGCTTCACAGCAAGATATGCTGTATTGACTTGAGTAGTTGGTGCTCCGAAAAGATCGTGAGTCAGATTCACCTCACCAAGATCCATGTAACCAAGTTGGATATCCAACATGCGTACCGGAGAAAATCCAATCAAGAAACCCTCTGTAACTGATGCAGCATCTACACCTTTGTAATTCGAAATACCACGAGTTATTGTTGCAAAGACCGGAGAGTTCTCAAATGCGGCTTGAGTTGTGAAGGGAACTGACGCTAGAGAAGCAAAAGCTGCTACCAATATTTTTGTTTTCATCTTCTTATCTATCTTTTTGTTGTTTATAAATTATGTTAGAAATATTTCTTTAGAAAGAGTATGAGGTAGCATATTTTATGTCATTTGTGTTTTTTAGTGTTGTTAAAAATCTAAATTATTGCTAAAAAATAGATAAAAAACTAAAATAAATAAAAAATTAGCAATGAATATTATTGTTCGGCAAGGTATTGCCTCTGATGGCTTAAAGCACGGCAAGTAATAGGTAAGCTTATTGATAATAGGAGAATGGTGCTACAGAGCCATCACAAGCTTAGTGTTATTTTTGAAAATTCATCTATTTCTTGGTTGGCTTCTGTAAATAGGCTGGCAAACATTCCGAGCTTCCTCGCTGCTTGATTACCTGATTGAAATTGATGCACCTACCTCAATAGTGTTCCCCTTTGCAAATCTAATTCAGACATTAAAAGACTAGTTTGGAGTGTAACTTATTGATTTTAATTTGTTGCAGGCAAGAAAAAAGACGCCCTAGGACGTCTTTAAACTTTGAATTGGTGGAGCTGGGGGGAGTTGAACCCCCGTCCGAAAACCATTCATCTTTGGTACTACATGCTTAGTCGATCTTTAATTTCACTACCACCTGCGAACCGACACGCGAATGAATAGCTAACCTGAATTAAATCTCACGCTTCATCCCTCAGGTGGGGGAATCCACGCCAGCTTGATTGTTTTTGACCTCTCGTTATCCCCGTCTTACAAGCGGAAGCTGAGGCGAGAGGGCTCTGAGCAGGTTATTAAGCTGCTAGTGCGTAGTTTTCGTCGTTTGCGACTATTTTTTTGCGGCTTTTTACGTGGCAAACCGCCCCACGACATGCTCCACAAGCCTTCCTGATCCTGTCGAATCCAATTCAGCCCCGGAATTTCGCGCAGTGTAACACAGGTGTTAGGTGTTCACCTAGCATTGTGTTATTGACTGCTGCGAATTTAAACGATGATTTGGCCAGAAGCCAGTAACGGCTTGATGCGGTTTAATTAAACTGGGCTAGTACCGCGTTGCGGGTGGTGGAGTTGACTGCAAAGACCTTCATTAGTGACTTTAAGAAGGCGCGATCCCGACACATGGTTTTACCGGGACTGTCGGAAATTTTGGCGACCGGGTGGCCGTTCAGTCGCACCATTTTCATCACCATATTGATTGGTTGGTTAAGGCCGAGGTCGCCCATTAACCAGGTTCCAATGCCGAAGCTAAGGCCAATCCGGTTATGAAAGTGCTGGTAAATGGCGACGGCGCGCTCGAAGTTAAGACCGTCGCTGAATACTAGCGTTTTGTTGCTGGGGTCGACTTGCAGCGCTTCTAGTCTGGCCACAATAGCTTCACCCCATTGAATGGGGTCGCCGGAGTCGTGACGAAAGCCGCTGTAGTTGGTTGCCAGCTGGTAATCTAGATCACGACAGAAGGCATCGATGCCAATAATGTCAGTGAGTGCTATGCCAAGCTCATCTCGATATTCGGTAATCCAATTCTCTAGCGCGGCGCGTTGTGAGTTGGCCAGCTGATATCCCAGTTGTTGGTGGGTTTGAAACCATTCATGAGCCATGGTGCCAATACAGGCTAGGTTAAATTGTTTGGCTAATAAGGGGTTTGAGGTGCCAACAAAGTGTTCGGGCAATTGTTGTTGTAGTTGTGCAATGATTTGCTGTTGCGCGGCAAAGGAAAAACGTCTGCGGGTACCAAAATCGGCGAAGCGGAATCCGCTGAGGTCAACTTTATCGCCCATGCGTTCCAGAGATTGGATTTTACTCTTAGTAGCTTGCTCAATTTGCTCTGGTTTTATCTGCGGGTAGCGATGGCGGTTGCGAATTTCCGATAAGGCTGCCATCAGAGGGATTTCGAATGGCGAAACTTGCAGTTGGGGCCCTTTGCCATGTACCACTAATTGGCCGTTACGGGTTTCAATTGACAGTAATTCAGGCTGGTAACGAAACTGTTTTAACCACTGTAGATAGTCGTCAGAGATAAAACTGAAGTTTTGCCTTAGGTACTGATAGTCTTGGTCGCTAAGGGTTTGTTCGGCGAAGCTTTCTACCTGAGCTTTAAGTTCGGGGGCATAGATGCTGAGGTCTTCCTCACTACGGCATTTAAACTCCCACTCGGCTTCGGCATTGGGCGTTTGGTGCAGATAGGCCTGAGCCATAGTGAGTTTATAAAAGTCGGTATCGAGTATGCCTTGAATCAGGGGGCGGCCAGACATCATCGGGTCTCTCATTGGTAAGGCTTAATCATTAATATTTGCTAGCTGTGCTGGCAGTTGGTTGACTTGTTCGCATAGATAAATGTTTGCTGCGAGCATTTCCGTCTTAGCGGTTTCGCTGGTGTCGGCTGCAATACCACGGCAGGCTTCCAATACTACCACGACGTCGAAGCCGGCTCGTTTCAGCTGCAGGGCGGTGGTTTTTACGCAATAGTCTAAGGCTAAGCCGCCCAATAATACAATGCCAACATTTTGGTAATTCAGCCATTCTATTAGGCCGGTTGAAACCTGCTCTTGTAGATCGTGATAGCAAGCGCCATAGGGATGTAAATCGGGTTCGATACCCTTATAAACCCGGTAATCATAAGCTAGTGGTGAGGGGAGGTCATCAAGTAGCTCGAAGCCCGTTGTACCCGGTACAGCATGGGCCACCCAGGTCACATCAGCATTTTCCAAATCCAATGCTTGTAACATTTGTTCGGGTGACTCAACCACCCAAGGGGCCTGAGGGGAATGGGCATCTTTGGTCATTACTCGCAGATCGGCGTAACTGGCCAACCTATTAAGCGCAGGGCCAATTTGCTCACCCTCGGGCACTGGCAATTCGTTTGGGCAAAGTGGAGTGAAGGTTTTTTGTGCATCAACATCGATTGATGCAATTAATCTGGCCTTAGACATTCTCGATTTCCTTGGTTGGAAAAACAGCGCTCTTCCCTTAACAAGGCGTATTTAAGCACAAATTTTAAACAGCGACTATGCTGCTAGTTGTTTGCCCATTGGCAAATGTCTAGGCAATTTTATATTGCCATAGCAGAGTTTTGCTCTGTTGTTTATGCTCAAGCAGTAAGCAGGATAAACAATCTGCTGATTAGTGAAAATAGACCAATCAAGGCGCAGATGTAGCACCTTGCTGACTGGATGCGGTGTGGTCTAGCATTAACGCAGATTGTGTTTCATTACCCGTTCTTTGGTTCGCTGCCATTCGCGATCTTTGATGTCTTCACGCTTGTCTTGGTCTTTTTTACCCTTGGCCAGACCAATTTCTAGTTTGGCCCAAGAGCCCTTCCAGTATAGTGCGGTGGCTACAATGGTATAACCCTGCCGCTCAACAGCACCAGTAAGATTGTCTAGCTCGCGGCGGTTAAGCAGCAGTTTACGAATACGGGTTGGGTCAGCTACCACATGGGTGGACGCCGAAATAAGCGGTTGAATGTTTAAACCAGAAATGAAGGCTTCGCCGTCGCGCACGTATACGTAGCTTTCTGCGATGTTAACCTTACCGGTTCGCATGGATTTAACTTCCCAGCCCTGTAACTCTAAGCCCGCTTCGAACTTATCTTCGATGCGGTATTCATGACGCGCTTTTTTGTTGAGCGCGATGGTGTTAGAGCCAGCTTTTTGTTTTGATTTCTTTTTACTCATGGCTGCTATTATACGCATGCAGCGAGGCTTGAAAACTGATATTGTGCGGATCAATAGGGCCTATTGATCTTTCGAGATGTATTTGCAGCATTTTGTGGGTTTTTTATACAAGGCAGAGGCTTTGAAATGTAGTTATTCTACTTGATAAGCCGATAACGCAGTAGAAAGACCCCACAAACGCTGCCCAAAGGGTCGGCTAAAAGCGTTTTACTCTTTGTTGAGAGGTGTTTTGCTTAGAATGCTAGGCTACAAACCTCTCGCCGCGATTAAAACGCTTTTATCTCGAACAAAAATTTACCGCGAAAGGTCAACAGACCCTAGAGCTAATGATAAAATGTTGCCAGTTTTGTTGAAAGAGTGGGCTTATGCCGCAAGTAAATCGTAGTGCTTTGGTGATGTATAGCGCCAAGCAAATGTACCAATTAGTTAATGATGTTAAAGCCTACCCGGAATTTTTACCTGGTTGTGTTAACAGTGAAATTATTAAGCAAGGTCCTGCTAGTATGGTGGCAGAGGTAGGTGTTGCTAAAGCTGGTATTCGCAATAAGTTTGTCACAGAAAATACCTTGACTGAAAATCAGTCGATTCACATGAATTTGGTTGATGGCCCGTTTAAGTCTTTATCTGGCGTATGGCAGTTTGTTCCGCTAGATGAACAAGCTTGTAAGGTCGCATTGGATTTGCATTTTGAGTTTAGTAATAAGTTGATTGCTGCGGCGTTTGGCAGGGTATTTAATGAGCTGGCCGGAAACATGGTACAGGCCTTTGTCGATAGAGCGAAACAGGTATATTAACGGTGGCGAATAAAATTAAAGTAGAAGTTGTATACGGTTTACCTGATCACCAAGTGCTATTGGGCCTAGAAGTAGACCAGGATTGTGATATTTTAACTGCGATTAAGCAATCGGGGATCACCATGCATTTTCCCGAAATTGACCCCGACACGGCTGAAGTGGGTATTTTCAGCCGTATGGCCAAGCTGGATCAAGCGCTGCGGGATGGAGATAGAATTGAAATTTATCGTCCCTTAATTGCTGATCCTAAAGAGCTGCGTAAGATCAGAGCTGAACGGGCGAAAGCAGAAGGGCGAGCCAGCAAGGTAACGGGTGGCAGACCCAAAGCTAAAAATACCAACAGATAATACAAAAAAGCCAGATGCAATCATCTGGCTTTTTCACTTTTAGCGAGGCGGTTAACTGTCTTCTAAGGGAACCATGAAGTCTTCACTGACTTCGTAGTCACCTTCTACTAACGCTAGGTGGTCGTTTACAAACTGAATCACTAAGTTACGTTTTTCAAAGTCACCATTACCGCTTTTGTAGCTATATAGATAGTACCAGCGCTCTTTATCGAAGGCGTCGATTAGCATCGGGGTGCCAAGCACGTAACGCACTTGCTCTTTGCTCATGTTAATACGTAGTTGCTCAACTTTTGCATCGTCAATGTAGTTACCTTGAGGTATATCAATCTTATATACCAACCAATTGAAGGCTGAACAGCCACTTAAGCCTAGGCTAGCGAGTAGAATTAAAACTTTTGCAATACAACGCATGTGAATCGAAGCTCCTTGTTAAGGCAAGCATGATAACTAAGCACTGGCCTAAAAAGAAGCGTCGATTACTAAGAAATTAGTCCTCAATCAATAATTCTTGTGCGTTCGCCAGTGCCGATGGGGTTATAGCATCACCTGCGAGTAAACGCGCTAGCTCGCTAAGTCGTTGTTCACTGCTTAGGTTTTTCATTTGAGTAATAGTTTCATTTTTCTTCTGTTGCTTACTTACTAGCATTTGCTGATGACCATGACCTGCCACTTGTGGCAAATGAGTGACACATAATACTTGGCATTGTTTACCTAGTTGTCGCAGCATGCTGCCTACCACAGCCGCTGTTGGCCCGCTAATTCCCACATCTACTTCGTCGAAAATTAGAGTAGGGGTAAGAATACTGGCAGAGCATATCACTTGAATGGCTAAGCCTATTCGCGACAATTCGCCGCCTGAGGCTACCTTTTCAATGGCTTGCATGTCTTGGCCGGGGTTGGTGCGTACCAGTAGTTCTACTCGGTCAATGCCATTGGCATTGGTAAACTGTTGGGCGTCGCTTTGCAGAGCAAATTCACATTGGGCTTTGGCCATACTTAGCTTATGAATTTCTTTAGTGATTAATTTGCTTAATGTCTTGGCTGCGCGCTCTCGGCTTTTAGACAGTTTATTAGCTTTTTCCAAGTAGTTTTGCCAAGCCTTTGCTATCTCATCACTAAGGTGCTCAAAGCGCTGACTTTGTTGGCTTAGCTCATCGAGTTGCCGTTGTAAGTTTTGGTGTAACTTGGGTAATTGTTCAGGGCTAGTATGGTGTTTTCTAGCCAGCTCTAGCGCTTGTCCTAGTCGAGTTTCTAACTCGGCAAATAGTTCTGGATCAAAGTCTAATTGCTCACTGTAGTGGCTTAGTTGTGTTGTGGCTTCTTCAACTTGAATATGCGCATCATGAATAAGGTTACTAATAACCTCCAGTTTAGGATCGAGTTCTGTTAACTGGCTGATGCTTTTACAAGCCTGCCCCAGCATATCAGTAATATTCATTTGCTCATCTTGACCGAGCAACTGGCTTAGCTGATAGCTAGTTTGCTGTAGTTCGGTACTGTGAGACAGACATTGGTGCTGTTGTTCTATTTCTTGGTATTCACCGCTTTGCAGGGCAAATTCGTCCAGCTCTTTAACTTGGTATTCCAATAATTGACGTTGAGCTGCTAGCTCATTTTGTTGCTGTTCGGCGAGTTCTTTTTCATTACATAAGCCTTTCCAATGTTGATAAGCCTGTTTCACTTCAGTGATTAACTGTGGGTGAGCTGCGTATTGATCAACAATAGCCAGTTGTTGACTAGGTTTAAGTAATAACTGATGAGCATGTTGCCCATGAATACTCACTAAGTACTGGCCTAGGCTTTTCAGCTGCGCCAGTGGTACGGCTGTGCCGTTAATATACGCTTTAGAGCGGCCTTCCTTGGTGACTACTCGACGTAAAATGCACTCTTCATCACTGAGTAGTTCATTTTGTTTCAGCCATAGCTGGGCCTGAGGATTATTGCTTAAATCAAATTGGGTTGTTATTTCAGTTTTATCGGCACCTTGTCTAACCATGCCTGCTTCAGCGCGATTGCCTAAACATAGGCCTAAGGCATCAATAGCTATTGATTTACCTGCGCCAGTTTCGCCGGTGATGGTGGTCATCCCCGCATGCAGATCTAATTCAAGAAATCGAACAATAGCAAAATTTTGTACGCTTAATTGAGTGAGCATTTTCAAGCCTGTCTATTTATACAGTAACTGTATAAATATATAGCGACATGAGAATTGGCGCAAGCATCAAGTTTAAAAGTTTCATCTAAAGGTTGGTTAAGGCTTAGGGTTTAAAAAATAATCGAGTTTTGGCTAAAAAAAATACATTAGTATTGTGTGCGGTAAACGCCTAGTT
>QGCX01000282.1_pt1 | contig 10818 bp, 9 predicted proteins | sample 4708031 | NCBI WGS metagenome assembly QGCX01 (sample SAMN08941163, study PRJNA450518) | Sediment metagenome, whole genome shotgun sequencing project. | reverse complement strand
GCTACTTCGCAGGAAATTGCAATTCTTAAATATGGTGGTGGTGGCGATTGGTACTCCAATCCTACGGCACTACCCAATCTGATTCGATTTTGCAACACCAATATTGGTACTAAAATCAATCCTGAACCAGAAACCGTAGAGGCTGGAAGTGTTTCCATTTTTAAATATCCTTTCTTGCACATGACCGGACACGGAAATGTTTTTTTTACTGATGAAGAGGTGCAAAATTTACGAACCTATCTCTTATCCGGAGGTTTTTTACATATTGATGATAATTATGGCATGGAACCTTATTTGAAAAGAGAATTGGAAAAAGTTTTTCCGGATAAACCATTGGAGGAATTGGGCGCCGACCATCCTATATTTTCGCAAAAATTTAATTTTCCGGATGGTCTTCCCAAAATCCATGAGCATGATGGAAAAAGACCTCAAGCCTTTGGCATTTTTAACCAAGGAAGGCTTATTTTGCTATATACTTATGAGTGTGATCTCGGTGATGGTTGGGAAGATCCCTCCGTGCACAACGACCCCGAAGAAGTTCGAATAAAAGCATTGCAGATGGGTGCCAACATTGTGGAATACGCTTTTAAAAGTTAATCGATGAACGCAAAAACAATAGCAAACGGAATACTTCGGGCCGTCGCCATTATAGTGGGCGTGGTGCTTTTGGGTTGGTTTTTTTATAAAATTCAGTCTGTATTGGCTTATTTGGCCATTGCCGCTGTTTTAGCCTTATTGGGCAGACCCATTGTTATGTTCTTGCGGCGAAGGCTTAAATTTCCGAATACCTTGGCAGTAGTGGTCACTATGGTATTTATGTTATGCATTTTTTTAGGGATTCTAGCCTTATTTATACCGTTAATTGCTGAGCAAAGTAAAAATCTATCTTTACTCGACATAGAAGCTCTTAAAGGCGACCTGAATACACTTTATTTACAAACCTTGGACTATTTTGGTGCCTCCACAGGAAGTTTCAATAATTTATTGGATGAATCCCAAATAGAGGAAAATGTACTTAAAGGATTGGATTTAGGATTCATACCAAATTTCCTCAATTCTTTTGTCAATGCTTTAAGTAATTTCAGTATCGGTCTTTTTTCAGTTCTCTTCATTTCCTTTTTCTTTTTAAAGGACAGTAAATTGTTACAAAATGGAATCTTGACATTTGTTCCAGACAACAAAGAAAGTAACTTGGTAAAGTCCATTGATAAGATCAATAATTTACTTTCCAGATACTTTGCCGGTATATTGCTTCAGCTTTTTATATTGTTTGTAATTTATACTATTGCACTCCTAATTGTCGGTGTAGAAAATGCCATCGTGATTGCGTTCTTGTGTGCACTCTTCAACATCATTCCATACATTGGCCCGATCATAGGTGGGGTAACCATGATTACCTTAACAATGACCAGTTTTTTGGATGCTGATTTTAGCACCGTTATTTTGCCTAAAGCAATGTATGTTTTAATCGGTTTGACAATAGGTCAACTCATTGATAATTTCTTTTCACAGCCTTTTATTTTTTCCAAAAGTGTAAAATCCCATCCCTTGGAAATCTTCTTGATTATCATCATCGCAGGGTTGTTGTTTGGTATAGTAGGTATGGTGGTCGCAGTACCAGGATATACCGCCATAAAAGTAATTTTAAAGGAATTTTTAGCAGATTATTCTTTTGTAAAAAAATTGACAAAAAACTTATAGCATCAGTTTGAATAAACTTATTTTAAATACTGGTGTACAGGATTTTATATTTCAGAAAATATCATCTGACATCATGTCAGTTTTACTGCACAAACCTATTTTTGAAGGAATAACCCAAAAGGAATTGGTGGAACAGATTGAAGCTAAAAAAAAGTGTCAGGATAAGCTTCCCACATGGTTCAATACGCCCAACATTTATTATCCCAACAAACTAAATATTGAACAAACCAGTTCCGAACTGACCGCTCAATACAAAGCTCAAATAGTAGACGGAAAATCACTCATTGACCTTACGGGAGGATTTGGTGTTGACAGCTACTTTTTTTCCAAAAAAATGAAGTCGGTTTTGCATTGCGAAATTAACCCGGAATTGAGTGAAATTGCTCATCATAATTTCGAAATTTTAGGGCAAGCAAACATTGAATGCTTTCCGGTGAATGGCATTGATTTTTTAAAAAACTCCAGCTCGAATTTTGATTGGGTTTTTGTTGATCCCTCAAGAAGAAATGATAAAAAAGGAAAGGTCTTTTTATTAGGAAACTGCCTCCCAAATTTACCCGAACATCTTTCTTTGCTTTTTGAAAAAACACATAACATCTTGGTGAAAACATCTCCCCTTTTGGATATTAAAATGGGGATTGTAGAATTGAATTTTGTAAAAGAGGTTCATGTAGTGGCCGTTCAAAATGAAGTAAAGGAGCTTCTTTTTATTTTGGAAAAAGGATTCAAAGGAAGCATTAAAATAAAAACTATCAATTTGCAGTCAAAGCAAAATGATGAGTTCAACTTTTTATTGGAAAAGGAACAGGACATCAACATAGATTTTGATAAACCCGCTTCTTATTTATACGAACCCAATGCGGCTATTTTAAAATCTGGAGGTTTTAAGTCTGTGGCAAAAGTATATGGTTTAAAAAAACTACACCCGCATTCACATTTATATACATCCGAGAAAATCCTTGATTTCCCGGGCAGAAGATTTAAAGTCCAACAGGTTCTCCCCTATTCCAAAAAATCATTGAAATCAATCTCCCTATCAAAAGCAAATATCACGACAAGGAATTTTCCACTTTCCGTAGCGGAGCTTCGTAAAAAACATAAAATCAAAGATGGTGGCAATCGTTATGTATTCTTCACTAAGGCCTTTAACGACTCCTTATTAGTTCTAGATTGCGAAAAAGTGGATGATTAATCCAAGGTTTCAAGCCAATCAAAAAGCAGGTTCGTCCAATTTTTTAGTTTATCATCATGTAAAGCCAAAGCAAAACCATGTCCTCCCTTAGGGTAAACGTGCATGGTGGTAGGCACGTTATGTTTTCTTAGTGCCTCAAAAAACAAGGTCGTATTCTCTACAGGTACCGCATCATCATCCATAGCATGCAATAAAAAAGTAGGTGGTGTTGCCTCCGTAACATGTTTTTCATTGGACAGATATACAACTGCATCTTCGGTTGGGTTCTCCCCCACCAATGAAACTCTGGAACCTGTATGGGTACAGGAAACTCCAAGGGTAATCACAGGATAAATTAAAATCATAAAATCAGGTCTTGCCGATAAATCATCCGCATCATCCTGTCGATTATAAACTTGGTCGTTATAATGTGTTCCTAAGGTAGATGCTAAATGCCCCCCGGCGGAAAATCCCATGATTCCAATTTTATCTGAATCAAGATTCCATTCAGCCGCTTTTGATTTTACCAATCTTATGGCGCGCTGTGCATCCTGAAGCGGGACCACATTTTTATTTTTGGTAATTGACTTGGAGCCTGGCAAACGATATTTCACAACAATACCTGCCACCCCTTTCGCATTTAAAGCTTTTGCTATGTCGGTACCTTCCCAATCATAGGCCAAGCCATAATATCCTCCTCCCGGAAAAACAACCACAGCTTTTCCGTTGGCATTTCTTTGTGCCGGTAAGTATACTTCCAATGTCGGTTTTTGGACATTGGTGATCCAAACAATCCCATCATCAGTATGTTCTATCACTTCCTTTTCAGAAGTTTCCATTTGATTGGGAATGGCCTTCGGCCATAACGGCATTATGGTATCCTGTGCAGATAATACCATTGAAAATAATACGCAAAGAAAGGTTGTTTGTATTTGTGCGTTCATGCGAATCAATTTTTGATCAGTCGTTACATTCCCATTTAAAGTTAGCCACCCGATCGTTGGAGGCTGCCGAAAGATTATAATGCCACCATTCTGTTCTGATAGACCAGAACCCATGTGCTTCCATGGTCTCTTTCAATAATTTTCGGTTGTCCAATATTTCTTGGGGCAAGTCCATATTATCATGATAGGCCCTTTTACCGAAGTAGTCAAAGTCGGTTCCCATATCAAGTTCATTCCCTTCCATATCTACCAAAGTAATGTCCACGGCACCTCCTTTGTTATGAATAGACCCTTTATCCGGATTGGCAACGTATTGTGGGTTAGGTACGATCTCCCACATTTTATATTGGACAGAGTTGGGGCGATAGCAATCAAAAAACTTGATTTTCACCCCATTTTTCATAAAATCATTATTCGCCTCAATCAGGGCCTTTGCCGTTTTTACCCGGGTATAGCACTCAGCACAATCATACACTTTAGCCTTTAAAAAATTATTTTCAGTAGCGTAGCGCATGTCATAGGCGAAGTCTTTGCTAAAATCAGCCAATCGAACAAAAGTGGTATCGGCCAAGCTTTCAAATGTTTTCAAAGCTGATTTCGCTTCTTTTACTATTGTGTCTTTAGAAACTGAATCCAGAATTATTTCGGTTTCAGCTTGAACTGCATGATTTTTATTCGTTTTAGGTTTTTGTCGACAACTTGTGATCAAGAGAAGCCCTAAAAGAAAGATTGAATATTTCATTTGTCTTAATTCATTCGTTTTTTATTGGCAAACCATGTGTATAAAGAGTCCGTCGTGTAGGCCCTTCCCCATGCATTATGGCCAACGCCTTTGTATCTGGTGTAACGGACATCGCGTCCCATTTCACGTAGCTTTTCGACCATTTTATCGGACTCTTCCACATCAATCACATCATCTTGATCGCCATGAAAAACCCATATGGGCATATTTTGGTCTATCCAATGTGCATAAGGTAAAGGTGTCATTCCACAGACCACGGCCATGGCTGCAAACTTATCCGGATATTGCGTAGCCAACTCCCAAGAGGCACTTCCACCTCTACTCAACCCAGTCAGGTAAATTCTATTTTTGTCCACTCTGTTGGTATTTACCACTGAATCCAATAATTGGACAACGGCATCTGTGTTCCACCATTTTTTTGCGTGGGAGTTTTGCGGGGCCAAAATCAAAAATGGAAATTGTTTACCTTCCGCCAACATTTTGGGTGGCCCCGTATCCTTGATTTCCTCTATATTTCTACCAGATTCTCCTCCACCATGGAGGAAAAGCAATAGTCCAAAATCTTCCTCTGAATCAAAATAATCCTCGGGGTAATAGAGGTAGTACTTTAAATTTTCTTTCGAAATTGTTTCCAGCTCGTCTTGGACAAGATGTGATTGAGCCGCACATGCTTGTAGGAGCAACAAACCGGCCAAAACTAAAAATCTGGATAAATTCTTTTGCATTGTGGTCACAAGTTACAAAAGTTTATCGGCGATATCTTTCCACGAATTGGCCCGTTCAAAGCTGGTAACATTCATATTATGTGGAGAGGTGAACATAATGGACCTTCCATCAAAGGGTCCAAGATTCTTGCTACGGTCGTCTATGAGCACATCACCCTTTAAAACATGCTTGTCGCCACAGAGGATTCGGTTTTGCCAAGAAATAAAAGGAAAGAATTCATCCAGCCAATCCGATTTTTCCCTTAGCGATTGTGGAAACTCCATGGCAGCTGAAGCAATATAGACCTCATGCTTTTTGCTTAACTCCGCTAGTACCTCCTGACTACCTTCAATTATTTTTAAATCCTGAAAAAAGCCATCTCGCCTTGTATGGTCCTTTATGGATTGTTGATGTTCTTGAGGCACACATTGCCAAAATTCCCTACCATGGCATTCTTCTGCTTTTATTTGAGCGTTGAATTCTTGGTTATAAATATCTATATGGGCTTGGTAGGCGTCTGCAATTACCTCGTCCATATCAACAAAAATGATCATGCTTTTTCTTTTTTGTGAAGTACGTTAAAACTCCCCAAAAATTAAAACTTACCATCTAAATCTATTGTTAACGGGAATGAATTTCTCAAAAAGAGCCGAAGCTTTTCAAAAATTTCACAAAATTATTTTATCGCCTGACCAAACTTTATCGCTGAATTTTAATTTTAAGAAATAACAGTTACCTTCACACAACAAGATTGCCTAAAGCGCAAATTGCGTTTTTCTGCTTAAAACCAACCTTACATGTTGCCCAAAGGAAACTTTCCTAAAAACGTCTATTTAAATGGTAAAATAGTATCTGCTGAAGACGCCAAAATATCAGTTTTTGATCGTGGTTTTTTGTTCGGAGATGGTATTTACGAAGTAATGGTGCAGTTGGAAAATGGTCTTTTCTATAAAAAGGCACACCTAGATAGATTTCAAGACAATCTGAATAAAATTGGAATCCAATATAATGTCAAGGAAATCGATGATAATTTGGAAGTACTGCTTAAAGCTTCCTATTTGACGGACCAGTCTTGTTTGATTTACATGCAAGTAACCCGTGGAGTAGCTCCTAGAAAACACTCGTATCCAAAAGGTGTTCCTGCAACCGTGATGATGTATGCCCTACCCTTCAGTCTTCCGCACATAAATCCTAAAAACATGAAGGCTATCTTGGAACCTGATTTTAGATGGCATCGATGCGATATTAAATCCATTTCATTGTTGGGCAATATTATGACCAACGAAGCGGCAATGAACGCAAACACCAATGAAGCTGCTTTGGTAAGAGATGGTGTCATTTCGGAAGGGTCGCACACCAATATCTTTTTTGTGAAAGATGGCACTGTTCTCACCCATCCGGCCAACGAACATATCTTGAACGGCATTACAAGAAAGATTGTACTAAAACTTTGTAGTGACCTTGATATACCTGTAAACGAGAAACCCATTGCTGAAAACGAAATTGAACATATGGACGAGGCCTTTTTTACAGGCACAACTACTCAAGTGGCTTCTATCGCCCAACTGGGTTCCCGTACTTTTTATAAAAATGATGAAATCGGCAAAGTCACCCTCAAGCTTCAAAAAGCATTTGCACAACTCAGAGAAATAAACACGGCCAATATTACTTTATAAATAACCACTTAATTATGACCAAAACTAATTCCAACACACTTTTTAAAACACTATTGGGAGTATGCCTGCTATGGGTTTTCTCCTGTAGTAACCAAGATACCTATGACATCTTAATTTTAAACGGCAACGTCTACGATGGCAAAGGTGGAGACCCAATAGTTACCGACATTGCCATCAAAGACTCCATGATTGTTGCCTTGGGAGAATTCGACAATGCCAAAGCAAATAAAATAATTGATGCTTCTGGATTAGCTGTTTCACCTGGTTTTATTGACATGCACACACATATTGAGCCCATCATGGAACTTAACTCTTGCGAGAGCCATGTTAGGCAAGGGGTTACCACATCATTGGGCGGGCCCGATGGCAGTTCACCCTATCCGCTCAAACCTTATATGGACAGTCTCCAAAATAAAGGTGTTGGAATGAATGTGGCTTATCTAGTTGGTCATAACACCATTCGAAGAAATATCATGGGGCTAGAAAATAGAGCACCAACAGCAGAAGAGCTCAAAGCCATGGAAGCTGAAGTGGACAGTGCAATGAAAGATGGTGCCTTTGGCATCTCAACAGGTTTAAAATATCTGCCTGGGGCCTTTTCCAAAGTCGACGAGGTCATTAGTCTTTCCAACGTAGCTTCAAACTATGGCGGTATTTATACATCACACTTAAGAGAAGAAGGTCTGGGGCTATTTGATGCCGTTGCCGAAGCCATTCAAATTTCCGAAGAAGCCGATATTCCCGTGGTATTGACCCATCATAAAGCCATTGGAAAACCTATGTGGGGAAAAAGTGCGCGAACCCTCGCCATGGTGGATTCCGCTAGGGCCAAAGGACTTGACATTAAAATGGACCAATATCCCTATGCAGCGAGTTACACTGGGATATCAGTTTTAATTCCCAGTTGGGCAAGAGCTGGCGGACAAGAAGCCTTTGAGGAACGCGTTGCAGACCCCGTATTGAGAGACAGTATAAAAAATGGCATCGTTTTCAATATCCTTAATGATCGGGGAGGTTCCGATCTGGACAGGGTTCAGTTTGCGAAGGTTGAATGGCAGCCGGAACTGGAAGGAAAAACATTGAAATACTGGTGCGAACAAAACGACTTGGAACCATCGGTGGAAAATGGTGCCGATATGGTCATTAAAGCGCAATTGAACGGTGGCGCCTCTTGTGTTTTCCACGCCATGGCCGAAGAAGATGTAGAACGCATCATGAAACATCCGTTTACCATGATAGGTTCAGACGGTAGATTGGTAGAACCGGGCATGGGTCACCCGCACCCTCGGTGGTATGGAACCTTCCCAAGGGTCCTTGGACGATATGTTCGGGAGAAAAACACCTTGGAACTAAGCGAGGCTATTCGAAAAATGACCTATTTACCAGCGCAAAGTCTTAACTTATCTGACCGCGGTTTAATTAAAGAAGGATTAAGGGCAGATATTACCATCTTTAATCCAGAAACTGTTATTGACAAAGCCACTTTTGAAAAACCACATCAATATTCCGAAGGTATCGAATTTGTAATCGTGAACGGAGGTTTGGCAGTTGAAAACGGTGAATTCAAGGATATAAAATCAGGAATAGTATTAAGAAAACAATAGACCAACAACATGAGAATGAAACATATTACACTAAGCATTTTGATAATTTCCGGCCTCTTCACCAATGCAGTTTTGGCCCAGGAAAGTGCAGAAATCAACAAAAAATACACGAAGGAAGTGGAACGCTTGGCCAAGAAAAAACAGGTCAAGGAAGCCTTTGGCCATATCAAAGCACAAATGGACCAAACCACAGAAGACCTTATTTCCTTGACCGAAGTGTTGGCTCCTCCTTTTATGGAAGATGAAAGAGGTAAGGTATTTGCCAAAATGTTGGAAGGAGCTGGCGTGGACAGTATTTGGACAGACAAAGTTGGGAATGTCATCGGGTTGCGAAAAGGAACCTCTGGTGAATCGGGCTATGTAGGTGTGGATGCCCATTTGGATGTTGTTTTCCCCGAAGGAACCGATGTTACCGTTAAAAAAGTGGGTGATACCCTAAAAGCACCAGGTATTGGTGATGACACCCGAGGTTTGGCCATGTTAATCAGTATGCTCAAGGCTATGAACAAAGCTGATATCAAAACCGAAAAAGACCTGTTGATTGTGGGCACAGTGGGTGAAGAAGGTTTGGGCGACCTACGTGGCATGAAATACATGTTCAACGAATCGGGATTGGATATCGATTCTTGGATTGCCATTGATGGTGGCGGTCTTGGTAGAATCAGCAATGCCGGATTGGGATCCAAACGCTATAAATTAATGGTGAAAGGCCAAGGCGGCCATTCTTGGGGTGCTTTTGGATTGGCCAACCCGCACCACGCCTTGGGAAAAGCCATTGACATTTTTTCAGAAGCAGCCTGGGAGTATACCTCTGGAAACATCCCCAAAACCAGTTTCAACGTGGGTAGAATTGGAGGCGGAACCTCTGTAAACTCCATACCGTTTGAATCTTGGATGGAAGTGGATATGCGTGCCATTGACCCAAAAAATCTTGACGAAATCGAAATCATTTTCAAAGAATCCGTGGAAAAAGCGATTTCTGAGTACAATGCCAGTGGTGTACGTGGAGAAGTAACTTACGAACTCATTAAAATTGGAGATAGACCATCAGGAGAATTACCTGCTTCCCTCCCCTTGATTCAAAGAACCATGGCAGCTACCAAACTTTTTGGTGAGACACCCCAATTAGGACGAGGGTCAACCAACATCAACATACCTGTTTCCAAAGGAATTCCATCCGTATGTATTGGTCGTGGCGGTCAAGGTGGCGGAGCGCATTCTTTGCACGAATGGTATTTAAACGACGAAGAAAACGACGAATCCATTCAATTGGCCTTGTTGATCACATTGTCCCAAGCAGGTCTAGCTAAATAAGGTGACCATGAAGTTGTTTCCAAAATTACTTTTCGGGCTCGTCTTTATTTTCTGCACTTGGGTAAGCGCTCAAATAAGTGAAGAGCAATGGGCCAACATTGATAGTTTGTTCTTGCAATGGAACAAGCCCAATCATCCCGGTGGAGCAATTGCCATAATGCAAGGAGATGATGTGATATTCTCCAAGGCATACGGTTTGGCCAGTATGGAATATTTGGTACCGAACAGCACTGGCACTAGGTTCAATATAGCCTCCGTATCCAAACAATTCAGTGCGCTGGGCATTGTAAAACTGCACTTGGCAGGCAAACTTTCCATAGATGATACGATAGACAAATATATTGATGGGCTTGCGCCTTTTGGAAGTGAGATCACTATAAGAGATATGCTTCATCACACGAGTGGATTACGAAGTCTTCATGCACTGTTCGGATTAGCTGGTTGGCGCGGTGATGATGCAAGGACCAATGCAGACCTGGATAGAATCATTGCCAAGCAAAGTGAACTCAATTTTGAACCTGGTTCGGAATATATGTATTGTAATACAGGCTTTATGTTCTTGGCCAACATCATTGAAAAAGTCACCAATAAATCCTTTGTGGATTATATGAGGGAAGAAGTTTTCATCCCTTTAGGGATGAACCACACCTATGTTGAGCCTGATTACGACAGAATTGTTCCTAACAACGCTACTTCGTACAACCAAACTTTGGATGGTTTTGTTCGGTCTGTGGAATATTGGGGCTATGTCGGGTCTGGAAACATGCACACCACAACGGATGACCTGCTCAAATATTTGAAAAATTATTATGATCCATTACCTGGGTGGAAAGCAGCATTCGATACCATGCAAACCCTTGACCCACTCAATGATGGTAGCTTTAATAAATATGCCTTTGGGGTTAATGTTGATAAGCTGTTTGGTAAAAAACGAGTAAGCCATGGCGGTTCCATTGGTGGC
>QGCX01000281.1_pt1 | contig 10842 bp, 9 predicted proteins | sample 4708031 | NCBI WGS metagenome assembly QGCX01 (sample SAMN08941163, study PRJNA450518) | Sediment metagenome, whole genome shotgun sequencing project. | reverse complement strand
TACGCTCAGAAAAGGTAGGTTTGGTTATTCAAAAGATATTTGCAGGTAGTTTCGCCGCGATGGGCTTGAAGCTGGCTCTAACAGAACGGGTATAACAATTCCGAGGGACAAAAATTAGAATTTTGGGTTCGGTTTTTTTTTAGGTTATAGGTTATTCAGTTGATAGAATGGGCGTAATATTTAGGAATTGTAATGAAGAAGATCGAATATTCAGAAGCCAATAATAATTTTAGACATTTTGTTTCATTGGAATATGAGTACTTAAAGCTATTTGTGAACTCTACAACTTTACTTGTTGCCGCATTTTGGTTGGTAGGGGCTATTGCTTCTTTGAGATACTTGATCATTTTTATTGCCCTATTTTTATCCGTTGGGATTTTGGTGACGGAACTTAGATATTCTCAATATTTCAAATATTTTTTCAGTGTGGCAGAGGAAATTGAGTTAGAAAATTCTGGTCGGCAATTATCGCGCATTTCAAAGAACTTTAACCGCCCATTGTTAGGGATTAGGAGTACCAACGTAATAATAACGTTTTATATATTTTTTCTATTGTGCTGGCTGTTCATCTTGTTTTTAGACATTCTAGACATACAGTTTTATGAAAGCGCACTTCAGCAAATAATAGATCGTTCGAGAGTATAACAAGCGCAAGCACCAAAGGTTTAGTGATAAATATCATCTAAGCCTTTGATTTTATTTATTTCCCGATTTCAGATAATAAGTGCGACACTCATGGAAAGGCGTAGGAGAGGAAGCCAACTGCTGAAAGTGGTAAGCTCTTCTCGCCAAAGAAACAAGCAGTACTACCATGAGTTATCAGTAGTTGACCGAGGGGAGAAGATACCAGATTTCAGCACTTTTGGAATTGGTATTTCAATCTCTGAAATAGCAAAAACCGTACAGTGTCACCGTTCTACCGTATATCGAGAGGTAAAAAGAGGCAGTGACAATAACCAATATTGTCCCAAAATCGCTCAGGCTTTGTCAGTCAAGATGCGTAAAGGGGCTCGCAAGTATCGCATCCCTCAGGAACAAGTTGAGTTTATACGACTTTTATTGGAAGCAGACTGGAGTCCGGAGCAAATATCGAACGTGCTGACTAAAGCAGGTGCTCGTGTAAGTCACGAGTGGAATTATCGCTTTATTGCTCAGGATAAGCGCCAAGGAGGCAAGCTTTACCGTCATTTGAGGCAAGGCATTTTTTTACAAATATGTAGTGAGAATTATCCATCTAAAGGCTCGGCAGCACGTGTTGACGCTTGGAAAGGATTTACTGAACTGATGGGCGGTGTCTTCTCGAAACGCACTGAACAGGCGTTTAAGCCGTTCTATGAGTTTGCGATGGATAAAGCCAACGGTGTTATCAAATCGAGCCAGTACGATGAGAATGAACTGGTTCGAGTCTTGAAAGGGGTTAGCTCTGAGGGACATGATTTTGTTTCCCGCGTCCACGAGTGGCAGGTTGAATCGAAGCTGTAAAAGGCTTCATAACTTGGAGTTCTGTGAATAACTGTATTTTTATCGAAAATATAGGAAAAACCGATAGACTGATTGCTATTAACTCTGTTTAATATTGTTGGTTTTTGCTAACGTGGAAGATTCGGTATTTTCTGATAGGAATCGGCTGTGAAAATGTTGGTTTAATTTTACTATTCAGTATGTTAACGCTATTTTTATAAGGTGAGCGAGAAAACTATACTGAACTTTTACGGCAGACTATAAATATTATTTCAGTATAGTAAATTGTTATGTGCCAGAGCATTAAACTAAGTGAAATTAAGGAAACGATACTGTGGATGTTTTTTCTAAAATTGAAGGCTTGCCTGAAGACAAGTTACATGAAAAATTCAAATTGTTGAGAGATGAGGTGTATTATAGAGGAGCTAGAAAAATCATCGATGACTGGACGAATGATTTCCATGACCGAGATAATAAAATAGCACTTGAGTTTCAAACTACATTCCATTCTTCACTTTGGGAATTTTATCTTCATGCGGTATTCAAAAGGCTAGGACTTGAACTATGTGAGAAACATAACAGACCTGATTTTATAGTTAATGGTGAATATGAGTTTTATGTAGAAGCTGTAGTTTCTGAAATAAAAAATGGAGGAAAGCCAGAATCAGAAAGAACTACTGATGATCTTTTAAGCATGCTTGAGCCAATTAAGAATGATCGTGAGTTTCATGAGCTAATTGATGAGGCTATAGTTCGTCATTCTAATTCAATTAATTCAAAGCTTAGTAAATATACAGGTTATGAAAATAAAAAAGGAAAATGGATATCTGGGTATAAAGAATGTGATTGGATTGATGAAAGTAAGCCTTACTTAATAGCGTTATCTTCTTATGATCAGATAAATTATGGTAAGGAGTATATATACTCGATGTTTGCCTTGTTATATGGATGGTATTATTCGCCTGATAGAGATTCATATAAAATATTAGAATCAATAAAGAAGCCTGGAACAAATTCAGATATAAGATTGGCAATTTTTAATACTGAAGAAATGCGTGATATTTCAGCTATTATCTTTACCAATACTCTTACCCTAGGGAAACTGTCTTCATTGAGTAAGTCGATGCAATATGATCATGCACATGTATTAAATGTTAGGTATGACAGAGAGCCTCCACACTACAAAATTCATGAAGTTAACACCGAAGCCCCTGAAGATTTACTAGATGGCGTGTACGTGTTTCATAATCCAAATGCCAGAAATAGATTTGATTGCAAAGAGATCAAATCAAACCATATTGTCGAATTCTCTCTTGATAGCCACGGCTTAGGCATGGAAGGTGGAAGGGCACCGATCGTAGCGAGATACTGTTCACCGTTTGGTCATTTATATAACGAATTACTTAAATCAACCGCAGCAAGTAACTACAATAAAACAGTTGCATACGACATAATTGACGATTAAGTACAGGCACATAACACATATGAGCCTTCGGCCTGTCAATAGACGAATTTAACTAATCTGGCTTTTTTAGTCAGATTCAAATCAATCAACAAATGTATTTACTTCATCTGTCATACGGCTGTTAATCATCGTTTACAGCAAACACATATAGAGGCTCTCTTATTGCGGTCTTACCGCTGCCTGTCATTTTTCATTCCATCGAAAGAACAGGGGCACTAGACATTTATCGGTTAACCTTAAGATGGCGCTACTCAAGCTCAGGTGCTTTATGCACAGTTAGTTTCAGGCTCATTTAAGGTGTAAACGATTTTGTTGATTGTATTGAGTGCGCGCCAATAAGGTGTCTAATCAAGGCGATGTAGCTTACGCCAATGGCACAGTAATGATGAAAAATGAAGTCATGCTTCATTGGCGACATCATTCACAGTGGTGCTCGCTTTTATCTAGTTAGACGTTCAGCTCACCTTATTGCGCGACTTATCCTTTTAAGAATCGTTGTTCATCAAACACCGTTTTGTTTTTCAACATGAAATAGACACAGCGCCCCAGCTTATGTGCCAGTGCAGATAACGCTTTAGCTTTACTCATTCGTTTTTGTAATCGATTAAGGTAGTTACGGGCTTTATCATTACCACGAAGGTAAAGCACTGCGGCTTCAGAAAATGCCCATTTAAGGTGTGCATTTCCGATTTTATTTCCCTGAGTACCATAGGTTTTTCCGGCAGATTCGGATTTGCATTTGACTAAGCGGGCATACGACGCGAAATTTTGAACGGATTCAAATCGGGAGATATCACCGATTTCATATAAAATGGTGAGCGATAATATTTTGCCGATACCCGGCACGGTTTTGAGCAGTTCAAGATAAACAGGATTGTGAGCTTTCGCTTGTTGTTCAATAAACCATTCAACTTGCGCCAGCTCCTTTGCGTAGAAATCGAGGATGGACATGTCCATATCGATGTTTCGCTGAACAATCGGATCTTGGAATTGCGTTCGGAGTTTTTGTCTGGCCGAGATGTTTTTTAGGTTGAGTTCAGTTGCGGGTAAGTTGTACTGACTATTGGTATTAACAACATGGCCCTTAAGCATCGCACCATGGCGAACAATTTTCATCCGACGGCGAAGTAAGTCACGAGTCGCGCGCATTTCACTAGGATAATCATAAGCAATGGGAAAATTTCCACCGCGCAGTAATGAGGCTATTTTGAATGAATCGACTTTATCATTTTTAGTTTTTCCGCCGTGTATCGCTTTCATATACAGCGCATGGCCAAGAATGAAATCGATGTTGAGCTCTCGGCACCAGTCAGAGACCCAGTACCAACAATGCATACATTCAACACCAACAATGACATTGCCAATATAGGGTTCAAGGATGAGTAATAAATCGTCTTTACTGGCGGCAATCTTTTTATGAACGATGACATTGGCTTGTGAGTCAAGAATACAGACATAAAGCAAACGGGCATGCAAGTCGATACCACAATAGTATGGATGTGAGTTATTATAAAATCTCATTGAGTTTTCTCCTGTTGGTTTGGTCACCTTAAGCATACCGCTGATGCGGCGTGTGAGGGAGAAGGCTCAATGAGTATCAAGGCACTTAAACGGAACTAAAACAGTTGGTTAGGTTCCGCTTCGCTACACATTATAACCAACAATTTTAGTCCGCTTAGTGCGGCGTTAGCTATTACAAGGAAGTATTGTGGATCCAACTCTTAAAACAGTCTTGTTTGCATTTTTCTTTTACTCTTTGATGTGCTTGTTGCCACTATGGGGAAGTTTCAGATCCAATTCACGAGCTGAGTTGATGGTAAATGGAGTTTATTTGATCATTTTAGCTTCTTTCGTTTTGACTGGTGTCGCACTTGTCTCAGGAGCTGCTGAGAGTTTAACTGGTAAGCAAACATTGTCTGCGAAAGAGTCGGAAGATTTATCTGACTTCATGCAATATATTATCTTTGGTGGCACTATAGTTACGCTTTTGTTTGGCAGTGTAGGGGCAAATGTTTTTTGCTCCGGCTTGTTACAAAACAATAATCAAGAAATACTTCGGCGTTTAGATCAAATTGAAGAAAAAATTGATAATATTCATAAGCCTGTTCTAAATGCTAAATCCTCGTTTTGGTTTTGGTTTTGGTTTTGGCGTATTGCTGCTGTTGTTGGGGCTATAGTCATTCTGTCGTGGGCATGGTAATAGCTAACAAGCGCGTCAATTAGGACGCTCGCAAGCTCGCGCCTATTACGCGGGCGTTAGCTTTCATTCAATTTACTGTATCACCGTAGGGAATTATGACCGAAGAAGTATTAGGATATTTGGATCACAATATACTTGATTCAATTCGAAAAGGTGATCCCTTTGATATCAAAGGGCTGTTGAATAGAAACCAAATAACTCCGATTTATTCTCAGGAAAATCTGAAAGAGATAAAAAGGTCGGTAGGTTCCGAAAATGAATTTATATCTCTATTGAGTGAGCTAGGTGCTAAGTACATAGAGCCTATTTACGAAAAGAATTTACCTACTGGGAATGCTCAGATTAATGATAGTGACGCTGTTGTTGTTTGGAATTGGTTTGTTGAAAATGAAGATCCAATGCCAGAATATGGCTACGGATTAAGCTCTATGCTTGAAAAATTTTATGGTGGTAGGCGAGATGAAAGCTACGCTGAAATCTTTTCAAAGGGCAATGCCGAACTAAAAAAAATCATGGATGATGCACTCGAAGAACTTGAGTCCAATGCGGTTTTTACTGATGAAATGAAAAAAGCAATTGAGGCTCTGCCCTCAATTCTAGAAGAACAACAGCAATACATCAGTGAAAAAATGGATACTCTTGAGCAATCACCTGTTAAGCAATTTGAGGATGCAACGGGCTTAGGGGCAAAGGTATTAAAAAATATCAATCCACCGCAAGTTGTTCAAAAAGTATTTGAGGCAGTTCAGGGCTCTATGCCAGATGTAGAATTAGACATAGATGTCTTCTTTGGTGTGAAGTATCAGCCTTTTGAGGCTAATTCGGATAGAGTAAAAACCTTATCCGAAAAAGTTAATGGGCTTTATCATCAGTTGAACTTTTTGGGCTATTACCGAGATAGTGATATGAAGAATACAAGAGGGTTTGTTCGTTCTTCTAGTGATATGACACACGCAGGAATAGCTTCGTTTTGTCACTTACTGTTGTGTCGTGATGAAGGGTTAGTAAAGAAAGCATCTGCTGCATATGAGTATGCAGGTGTTAGAACTCAGATCATACACTTTCAAGCTAACAAGGCACTTAAACGGAACTAAAACAGTGGGTTAGGTTTCGCTTCGTTACACATTATAACCCACAATTTTAGTCCGCTTAGTGCGGCTACATGGATTCCCCTGGTTGTCAAACATCCGCTAAACTTCAAGTGATTGGTTTTGGACTGCCGCTCTACATTCGGTCTTTATATCGATGATTCTCAACATCGTGACCCTGATGACTTTGCGCGACTGCGGTGCCTTATTCGTTAGATGACATCTAATGTGTCCGCCGCATTAACAGGCTCTCCGCAAGTGGTCTTAACCTATCTCCATCCATTGCGTCTGCTATGACCCGGTTGGTGTTCTCTTGTTAGATTGCTTGAGTTACTGGTTATTTAAGCTGCATAATTTTCGTATTCTGTTTGGTTGTGTAATAAAGACCATATTATTCGAGCATTTTTTGCCGCGAGCGCCACAATCGCTCGATTCATTCCTCGCCGCTCTAACACTCCTCGGCACCACTGGCTGAGCTTGTCTTGTTTATCACCTAGATTAGCAATGACCGTTCTGGCACCATGGACAAGTAAGGTGCGCAGGTACTTGTCTCCATGTTTGGTTATCCTACCTAACCTAGGTTTACCGCCAGTAGAATACTGCTTTGGAACTAGCCCTAGCCAGGCGGAAAAGTCCCGGCTTTTATCAAATTGAGATCCGTTACCTATAGAAGCTAGAATAGCCGTTGCTGTTTGTGGGCCAATTCCTCTGACCTTCATAATCCGCTTAACATTCTCGCTAACCTTTGAAAAGGCATCGAACACTTGCTCTGTATCTGCAATACGTTGGTTAAGTTGTTCAAGGTGATAATAAGCGTCTTCAATGACGGTTCGAGCTAAATGTGGAAGTTCGTTTTCAGCATCTTCCAGCAACAGCGGTACTTGCTTCATTAGCGAAGAGCGTCCGACTGGAATAATAAGGCCGAATTCAGAGAGCAAGGCGCGAATACGGTTCATTAGAGCGGTTCGTTCACGCACCCAATGCTCACGCATTCGGTGAACAGACAATATGGCTTGTTGCTCTGGAGATTTTACTGGAACGAATCGTGTAGATACATGTTGTACTGCTTGGCAGATAGCAACGGCATCATTAAGATCATTTTTACCTTTAATTCTGTGGGGGACGACATACTTGACCGCCATAATACGAGTATCGTGTCCTAATTTGTTGAGTGTTCTTGCCCAATAATGTGCACCGCCACACGCTTCGAGCCCTATACGCATGGGTGGCATATTTGCTATTGTGGTCAGTAGTTTAGAGCGAGTAACCGATTTATGAAGAGCCACTTTCCCTTTCGAGTCAACGACATGAATACTGAAGTGGTTTTTAGCTAAATCAATACCGCCAAAATAAGAATAATCAGACATGGTGCCTCCAGTGCTAATAAGTACCACGTAAGTGTGGCAGATCCTCGGGAGGGGGAATCCATGTCATTCGTTAAACTGTGGTCTATAGAAAACAGCGCAACACAAAAGACCTACCTCCGATTAGCATTAACTTCAGAAGCTAATTTCTTCCCATCAACAGATACCGGAAGTTCAAGTGGTGCGCCCATTTTTACAATTTTGGGTTCTTCACTATCTTTGGCCTTATATTTTATTGTGATTTCAAAATCCATCTTCTCAGTCTTTCCGAGGTCTAAGTTGGATTTTTCCAAATCAATGCCTAAGTAATAACGAGAGTAGTGTTTCCTTAGATTACTACTTTTTTGCGCAGTACCTTGGCCTTCTATAGCAATAGCTAGGAACATCATAAAGTTGTTAACATCATAAAGTGTGGCCTTATAACCCCAACTTTTCCAAAGGTTCGTTAATAGCTCGTAGCGTTTATAGTTCTTACTGGTTGGTGTGGTTGCTCGTCTAGTAATTCCGGTGCCTTTTGAATCTGGTGTAAGTTCGATTTCATGAATGACTTGAGCAACTTGGCTATCTAAATGGGATTGTAGAGCGCTTGAGATGCTTTTCATTGGCTCACAGTCGAGAGATAACCCTATAGGAAGCAATGTATTCGCATTACTCACAAAATTCACGTCATATTCCGCGAGTTTAGCTAGGGCTTGATTCGCTTGATTTATTTGGTCGATCACTTTCTGTATTCGCTTCGTATCAAGCTTTTCGGGGACTCGGCGGATAATATCCAGAGTGGCTTCAATTTGCAGTTCATTGAGGCCGAGTCGCTTTAATCCCTCGGCTTTTGCTATTTCATCATCGTTCATCGGAAATACACCCGCTAATAAATTCGGCTAGTTCTTCTTGCTCTGCGCTAGATAACTGAAGTATCTGGCTTTTTATACCACTGAGCTTGTCGACCTCACCAGTACCTATTTGCAAAATTGCGGCAGTAGTACGTTCTAATTCTGTTCGTACATTATCTACCGATAGGTGTGCGTAAGTACTGGAGGTAATATTGATACTTGAATGCCCAAGCAACTTGCTCGTGGCTTGTATACTGCCACCGCTTTGCACTTGATAACTGGCTAATGTTCTTCGCAGATCGTGAATACGAATGTTTGATTCAGGTGTATTTTCATCATATAGCCCCGCACGCTTTACTATTCTCCGCCAGAAGCCGCCACTTCCTGATTTATCGGCAATATGACCTGAACGTGAGTTCGTGCTTGGGAAAACATAATCGGATTCTAAACGCTGCTCCTTACGTTCGCTGAGGATTTTCATTGCTTCAGTAGAAAGAGGAACGACATGCGGCTTTTTGCTCTTAATCTTTGAGATCGGAATAATCCATGTTTGATTGGTGGAATTAATCTCACTCCACTGCATAGAGAACACACACGCTTTGCGTTGGCCTGTTAGTAAAAGCATTAGTACGCAATCTCGGTAAATTTGTTCTTCTAAGTCTATAGCTTCAAAAAGTCGTTTTAATTCGTCTGGAGAGAGGATTCGTTCACGACGGTGTAGGGCTTCATCAATTTTTTTGCACTCAGCAAATGGGTTGAAGTCATACTCAGCGCGGTTGAACATTGATTTTAGCAGTGTTAATGAGTGGTTATGTAATGAATAACTTTTGTCGGTTAAGATTTTATTAAGAAGCAACTTGGCATCGGCACGCACAAAACCATCGATCTTTCGATTGCCAATTTTGGGCTTCAGGTGGAGCCTATAAAGAGTTTCCGCTTTTTGTATCGCGTTTTCTCGGCGCGTTCCGGCCTTAACATCAAGTTTTAGCGAAGCAACATAGAAATCGAATAGGTCATCAAAATCCTGAGCATTTCTATCTTGTTTTTTAACTTGGTTCGGGTTGATACCTTGAGCGACTTCATGAGCGGCATTTTTTGCCATTTCTCTGGCTTGCTCAACCGTCAATTCTGGAAAAGTCCCCAGAGTGACTTTGATATTTCTACCGAGAACTTTTTGCTCAAATCGAAAGGTCTTTTTACCGTTAGGTAGAACTTCTAAACCTAATCCTCGAACACTGGATGAACCGCCCACATCTCGATATCGAATCCGATTTTTTTGCGGTTCGATTGCCAGCAAAGCACGTTTAGTGAAGTTGATTGCAGTGTCAATTTTCGTATCTGGTGGTGCCATGGTGGTGCCGTTGGAGTTAAATTAGGGTGATTTCAGTTTATGCCCATTAAATGTTTATCGCCACTAACTCATTGTATTAATTATGATAAAATAGGAAAAATAAGTTTAATTAAAAATGGTTAAATTCAATGTTTTACGCCTGTAGGGAGTGCCACTTCTCGTTTCGGTAACGCCATAAAGCCTAACTATTTTCTGCGAGATATTCTTTCGTATGAGTGATTAAAAGGAACGGCTCCTTTTCGTCTACTTTGGATTGAAGACGGCCTCCAAGATAAGTCTATGGCTGAAGGCCGCCTATTGGCTTAATTAGTGCAAATAAAGTTACTGTATATTTTTTTACAGTAACTTTATTTACACTAAATGTATCGTGCTCTATTCTATTGCTAATACATGAAAGCTAAAGTAGAAAGCAATGAAAAAATTTTACAACCGTCAGAAGGAATTAAAAGCTCTACAAACTGTTTCTGAGCAGATAGTAGAAACAAAGGGGCAACTTAGCGTAATGGTTGGGAGACGACGCGTAGGTAAAACCCGTCTTTTAAACGAAGCTTTTCACCGAGAAAATACCAAATTCCTTTACCTTTTCATAAGTCGAAAGAGTGAAAGCTCCTTAGTGGCTGAATTCTCAGAAATCATCAATAGTGAGCTCAGTGTTAAGTTTTTCCAGCCCCAATCATTGCGAGATATCATTGAGTTCTTGTTGGATTATACAAAGCAAAAACCTCTGACAATCATCATTGACGAGTTTCAAGATATCGACGTCGTCAACCCTGCTCTATTCTCCGATATTCAGAATTTATGGGATGCAAACAAAAGAGACTCGATGATGCATCTAGTGTGCTGTGGCTCCCTCTACAGCATGATGACGAAGATTTTCAAAGGCAAAGACGAACCTCTATTCAATCGTGATGATAGATTCTTTAAAATTCAACCACTTCAGCCCTCTTATCTTGCCGAGGTAATGAAAGATCACGATAAATTTGATTCTGAAAACATGCTTCGATGGTGGTGTCTATCTGGCGGGATACCAAAATACCTTGAATGGTTAACCCGATTCTCTGCTGAGAACGATGACCTATTTGA
>QGCX01000280.1_pt1 | contig 10844 bp, 7 predicted proteins | sample 4708031 | NCBI WGS metagenome assembly QGCX01 (sample SAMN08941163, study PRJNA450518) | Sediment metagenome, whole genome shotgun sequencing project. | reverse complement strand
GTAGAGCCTCTCACCGCCCTACCTTTACAATTGCATAACAAATCAACCTATATGAGCTGTAGAATAGGTACTTTTTAAACGGCAAGAACCTTAAAAACAAGGATGCCCATGGGGAAGTACCTTTTTTAACACCTCAGAATTAATTTTATAATCATTTGATAATGAGGCACAAAAAACCTCCTGAATTTCAAGAGGTTTTTTTGAATAGCTTTAAGTGATTTAATGGGTGCGCTACGCCATTTGTATTTCCTGCTGTTGTCCAACGAATCCTATGTTTGCTGCAGCTCTATAGTCGTTGGGGTTTAGCCCGGTAATTTTCTTAAATGCGCTATAAAAACTGTTCTTGCTGTTAAAACCTACTTCGTACATAATGGCCTTTACACTTAATGTAGGGTTTGAAACCAGTAGCTTTTTTGCTTCCTTTATTCTGTATTCGTTTAAAAAGGAATAAAAGTTTTTGGAGAGGTAGGTGTTGATTACTTGTGACACTTTGTACCGATTTTCTTTAATATGTCCGGAAAGGATATCCAGACAAATAGTATTGTCCCTGTAGATCTTGTCCTCTTCAAAAGCTTTCTTGATTTTACTTTGAATAGCCAAGGCTTCTTCTTTCGTTAATCCAGATTTCTTGTACTTTTCATGACTGTTTAAGGGGTCAGTAGTCTGGTCCTCCTGCCCAATGTACTTAAAAACGAGTTGTTTTAGTAGCCGTTTCATATGATTGATGATTTTTGATTGATGACTACTAGTTACTTAAAAAACCTTTGTTCTAAGGTGCTCCCGATAAGAATTTACCCTTGGTTTAGGTTGTTGAGATATTCACTGGGGGTAATTTGGGTGTCTTTTTTGAAAGCTTTGTTGAAAGAAACTTTGTTGTTGTACCCAACTTCATAAGCAATGTCAATAATATTGAGTTCATTTTCTTTTTCAAGAAGTTCTTTGGCTTCTTGAATACGATAGGAATTCACAAACTCTCTAAAGCTCATGTTGAAGTGTTCGTTAATGAGTTGCGAAGCATTGTGTCGGGTGGTGTCCAGTTTATTGGCTACCATATCCAGATTTATATCGTTATTACGATACAATTTCTCCTTTTGAAAAAGGTCGCTGAGGTTTTGCTTCAGTTCATTGGATAAACTATCCGTTAGTCCTGACTTAACATACTTTGGAAATAAACGGTTTGTATAGGAGTAGAGTCCACTGAAAACATCGGGTTGGACATTCGCAGCATAGCCTATGTATAGTACCATGGCGCTCATTAAAACAATAGGAGCATGGTAGAATGTGCCGCTGTTTATTCCGGTAATAATGTACCCGCCATAAATCACATAGACTACCACATAACTTATATGGATCGTATAAATGTTTTTTTGCCAGATCCTTGTTTTTTTACTTAAACCAGCTTTGTTTTTTAGAAGGATTAGGTGCACAAAATAGGCATACACTGCCAACGAAATTACTTTAAGCACAACCAACAATATTAATTTCGTGGAATCACCGGGGTTTAAACCTTCTTCCAATCTTTGTAACATGAGGTTTACTTTATGCGAACCAGAAAAACCATAAACTGTTAAAAAGAGGTAGATGGTCAATACTACAGTGGGTAAAAAGTGCCAAATGTCTTTTTTGTTGAGGTCGGTTGACTTGGAGACTCTCATATAATAAAGAAAAAGTAACGGGCCATATAAAAAGGAAGACCAAGTGGACATGAGGTAGGTATGCGGAAACTCAAATACATAATTAGTCTGGTTAACGCAAATATTTAAAATAAACAAGGAATGTATAAAGACAAAGGTGGCTATAAGAACCCTTGCTTGTTTGTCGATTTTTTTGTTGATTAACAAAACAAAGGTGACATAAAAGCCTATAAGCGAAACGAAGAAATAGAATATAGACCATATCGTAAATTTTGGCGATACTGTTCCGAATAATTTCGCAAAACTTTGTTCATCTCTAATTCTATCAAAATCTTCGTGAAGTAGAAAGGTTGGCTTAAATTCTATATTAAAATAATCGTATATATAGGCAATGGACTCTTTCGGGTGGTTTAAAGCGGCTTCACAAAGCGCCAACTTTTTTAAGATGTGAATTTTCTGTCCCCTATTGGTAACGTCAAGGTTCTTTTTATAAAGGGAAACAGCTTCCTTGAATCTATGAATGTTGAAGTAGTAATCTGCCCGATCGATGGAATCTTTAAAACTTTCTGCTGTGGGCGTAGGTATACCCGCATAACCATTACTCACGGTAATGCCATAGGCCAACATGGAGTTTAGCCATAGAAACATTAAGACAATGTATTTGGTAGATTGTCTCATTTTTGATTGATGATGAATTAGGCATCAACAAGTTATGAAAATAAAGTGTTAAAAACGTTAACAAACTATTAAAGTAGGTAAGCCCCGATAAAAATTTACTCATGGAACGCAAGGAATAGCAAGTATTTTCAGAGAATGTATAAAAAAAGCAAGAAGATCTTCTTGCTTTTTTGCGATTACATGGTAACGTAATTTTTTTACTGATTAGCTTTTGAATTGCTAACCAGACCCAAAAAAAAAGGTGTGTTAATCGTCTTACATGAAAGAATAGTTATATCCATTGGGACTTTTGGTAACGTTGAATGCTCAATCTCATTGAGGTAGATCTTATCAAGTACTTCCTTGATTTCCTTTTTTATGTCATCTAAAATCGATTTTCAAAGTTTCCTTCTTCGGCAATAGAACTAATAAGTTTTGGTTGCATCATTCCTGTTACTGCTTCCCCAGAATCAAGGGTCCAATTGAATCATTGGCATTAGCGGTAGAAACGGAGCAGGATTTTTTATATCCATTAGAGCTTCGTACACCTAATAATTTGTATCTATTAATTCCCAAAAGTGGAGTAATCAGCCTTTTTGATTGAATAAGGCATTTCTTCCAACTGAACACAGGTCATGGTCATATTGTTTTGGTTATCTTGTTTGTCTTGCATAATCATTTCCATAACCAAACCTTCATTGTCCCCTTCTTTTAGCCAATCTACTTGAAAGTTCTTGGGCATTTGATTGCTTTTTCCGTAGATATCGCTAAAGCTTACTTCGGAATCAAAAGTATTGTACAAGGTAAACTTGTATTTGTCATTTTCCATGATATAGCCCTTACAGTCATAGCCCAGTACCGTTTTGCCTGCTATTTCTGTCATGGTATAATTGGAAATATCCATATCCTCGTTCATTTCTTCAACATCTATGTCCTCCGGAATTTTGGTGACTGAAGCGAATTTATTTCCATCGTTCTCCATAAAAATGACAGTTAAGAGTTTGGACATATCATAGATTATGAACATCTCCATACCTTGGTTTATTTTTGCACCCCAATAAGGCGCATCCTTTTTTAGGTAATACGATATGTCCATATCGCCTTTGGCCTTTGCAGCATCGATTTTCATTTTATACACCCACTCAAATTGGTATTCATCAGCAACGTCATCCATGTTTCCAGCCTCTCCACCTATTGGTACCGGACTGTTTTTGTTGAATTCAGGATCCAGCATTTTGTCCATTGCCTTACTTGCTTTGCTGGCAGCTTTGTCTGCAACTTTGTCTGTAACCGTTTGTTCAACTCTGTCCGAAACTTTTTTCTTTAATTTCTTAAAAAATTGTGCGTTCGACCCTTGTGAAATGAATAATACGATTAAGGTCGAATAAATAATTTTCTTAGTGTTCATTGTTTTGAGGTTTTAGTTTTATTCTCCCAACCACTAATCTTATTTATGTGTTAATGAGTCAAGAGAGTATGTTCAACTTTTTTACTTTTAATTTGCTTTAAACAAACTGGTGTCTAAATACATGCTCCCAGCTTTAAGTAGTTAGGTTCTAGTAAGTACTATTGGTGATATTTTGATTAACCGTGACCCTGTGCGAAATTTCAAGAGTATGAAGAGACACCATAAATCAAACTGATATTATGCACTCTTAAAAAAAATTGCATGGTTAACGGTTTAAAACTGTACTTGTTTGGTAAGATTAGAGGCTTCTCGAAGCATTACTAATTTTTCATGCAGAGATACAATACAATATTAAGCACCAAAACCCATTAGTGATACCAAAAATGTAACGATTGATGGGAGAAATGTAACAATGGTTTATTATTGATTATGAATGGATTGACTAAATTTCAAAGGCATTTTATTGTAAACTTCCTTGAAACACTTTATAAAATATGAAGGAGTGTTGAAGCTAACAGAATAAGCAATCTCATTAACCTTGGCTCTTGAGTTTTCAAGTATTTTTAAGGCTCGTTTTAATCTTTGGATCGCTATAAAAATAAAAACTGTCTTTTTTGAGGTAAGGTTTCCGCCAAAAGAAAAAGCCATCAACCTAGGCTGATGGCTTTCTTAGTAGCGGGGACTGGACTCGAACCAGCGACCTTCGGGTTATGAGCCCGACGAGCTACCTACTGCTCTACCCCGCGATGTGGACGGCAAATATACAACCCTTTTTACATCTTTTCCAAACTAAAATTAATATTCCTTTTCCACTAGCGCCAATCCCGCCCAAAATCCATAAATTCGGCCTTTTTACCTTATGGACGCAATCAACGATTTTATATCCTCTCTTTTGCCATATACCGAGTGGCCCATGTTCATCCTGCTTATAGGGGGAGGACTGTTTTTGGCTTTTTATTCCAAATTTGCGCCCTTTCGCCATTTTGGACATGCCATTGCGGTGGTTTCCGGAAAATATGATGATAAAAATGCAAAGGGAGATGTAAGCTCGTTTCAGGCGCTTTCTGCAGCCGTAGCTGCTACAGTTGGACTGGGAAATATATCGGGTGTGGCCATTGCCATTCATGATGGAGGACCAGGCGTGGTGTTTTGGATTTGGATGACTGCACTTTTGGGGATGGGCATCAAATATTATTCAGGTAGTTTGGCTATTATGTACCGTGGAACCGATTCAGAAGGTCATATGCAGGGAGGTCCCATGTTCTATATTACCAAAGGAATGGGGAAATGGGCAAAGCCCATGGCCATTTTTTTTAGTATTTGTGGATTGTTCGGATTTTTAGGAGTATTTACCGCCAACCAGTTTACCGAAGCATTTATGGGTGTGGTGGAGCCACACAAGACACTTTGGGCAACCAGCGAATACAACTGGAAACTCGGAATAGGATTTTTTCTAGCCATTATCACATCCATTGTAATTTTTGGGGGACTTTCTAAGATTGCAAAAGTAGCATCTGCCATTGTTCCTTTTATGGTGGGGATTTATCTGTTGGCGGTCATTTTTGTAATGACAAGTCACGCTGGGGAAGTTTGGCCAGCGTTAAAAATGATATTGGTCGAAGCCTGGAACTTCGACACCATGGTTACAGGGGGATTCTGGGGCTTGGTAATTGTTGGGGTTCGCAGAGCTATGTTCTCCAATGAGGCAGGTTTGGGTAGTGCACCCATGTACCACGGGCAATCCCGAAACAATGAGCCCGCCAAAGAAGGATTGGTAGCGATGTTGGGTCCATTCATCGATACGATTTTAGTATGTACCTTTACCGCAGTAGTAATTATTTTGAGTGGTGCTTACCTTGAGGATGGTAGCGGAATCACTATGACGATGTCCGCTTTTGAAACAACCCTTTACGGCATCGGAGATGTACTGCTGATGGTGATTGTTGCCGCATTTGCATTGTCAACATTGTTCACGTATTCGTATTACGGTGTAAAGAGCTTGTCATTTTTGACCAATGCCAAAATCGGAAAATGGTACAATGTATTTTTTATCATCATGATAGTTTTTGCCGCAATAGCATCTTTAAAATTGGTAAAAAATCTGATAGATCTATCATATGCATTGATGGTGATACCCAATATGATTGCTGTGTTGTACCTTTCACCAAAGGTGAACGCAGCATCCAAACAATATTTTGAAAAAAGAAAGAAAGGTGGCGCATAAAGCAGGATTTGTAAATATTATTGGTAATCCCAATGTGGGTAAATCTACATTGATGAATGCCTTTGTGGGCGAAAAATTGTCCATCATCACCTCCAAGGCACAGACCACCCGTCACCGTATTTTGGGCATCGTGAATGGAGATGATTTCCAAATGATTCTCTCCGACACCCCAGGAATAATAAAGCCAGCCTACGAACTGCAAAGTTCCATGATGGATTTTGTGAAATCTGCCTTTGAAGATGCCGATGTGCTGTTGTATATGGTGGAAATAGGAGAGAAGGCACTTAAGGACGAATCGTTCTTCAAAAAAATACAGAACAGCAAGATCCCCGTTCTGTTGCTTCTCAATAAAATTGACACATCCGACCAGCAGAAGTTGGAAGAACAAATGCAATATTGGCAAGAACAACTGCCCAATGCAGAAATCCATCCCATATCCGCTTTGGAAAACTTTAATGTTACCGAGGTGTTCAACCGTATTTTGGAACTCTTGCCCGAAGCACCTCCATTTTATCCAAAAGATCAAATTACGGACAAGCCCGAACGCTTTTTTGTGAACGAGACCATTCGTGAAAAAATCTTGCTATACTATAAAAAGGAAATTCCTTATTCCGTTGAGGTGGAGACCGAAGAGTTTTTGGAGGATGAGGACATTATCCGCATTCGTTCCGTAATTATGGTGGAGCGCGATACCCAAAAAGGTATTATTATTGGCCACAAGGGTAGTGCCATTAAAAAAGTAGGGGTTGAAGCCCGTAAAGACCTCGAAAAATTCTTTGCGAAGCAGGTTCACATCGAACTGTATGTAAAAGTGAACAAGAACTGGCGCAGCAATTCCCAACAGCTCAGGCGTTTCGGGTACAACGGCTAAGATTCGTCGTTAATTCGTTCAAAAGGAGCAATGGAATCCCTAACAAACTGTTTTAATTGTTCCATTTGACCTTTTCCTTTAGCTCTTCCCAAACGGCCAAAGGCATATAGAGCAAACCAAATCACGACCAAAAAGAACATCCCAACTGACCATAGGGTTATATCCTTGCCCAAAGAGTAATTGGAATACGCAAAAATGCCCATAATAATAAATAAGGTGCCCACGCCAAAATGCAGAAACATAAAAAATGTCCATAGGGTAGGGTTGGGTCCAAAGACACCACGAATGTTACTTATACCTTCCTCGTAGGACGAAAGTTCCAAGTGAAGTTGAGGGGACCAAAAGGTTATTTCGGCCTTTTTAAATTTTATAAAGATGTGTTCATCCAGCCTTTTGATGACAAAAGAATTGGCCGTAGCGGTATCAAAAATGGCTTCTAACTTCTCCAAATTGGTTCTTAGGGAGACACGAAAACGGGGCCGTAAAACTATCTCATTGGTCAAGTCGCTCATAATCATTTGAAAATGATTGAAAAAGGTATCATTTTTTCTTCATAATAAATGGTATTTTTGCCAAAAATTAAACCTGATGGGAGCTATCGTAGCCATTGTAGGAAGACCCAATGTTGGGAAGTCCACCTTTTTTAACCGACTCATTCAGCGCCGTGAGGCGATAGTGGATGCCGTTAGCGGTGTTACGCGAGACCGTCATTACGGAAAAAGCGATTGGAACGGTAAGGAGTTTTCCGTGATTGACACTGGTGGTTACGTAGTAGGTAGCGACGATGTTTTCGAAAAGGAAATCGACAAACAAGTTGAATTGGCCATTGATGAGGCCGATGCCATCATTTTTATGGTTGACGTTGAATCTGGCGTAACGGGAATGGATGAAGATGTCGCCAAATTGTTGCGAAGAGTCGATAAACCTACCTTTTTGGCCGTAAACAAGGTTGATAATAGCAAACGTATGGCCGATGCCGTGGAATTTTATTCCTTGGGATTGGGCGAATACTATACCCTGTCGAGTATTAATGGTAGTGGTACGGGAGAATTGTTGGATGCCCTTGTTAAAGTACTTCCGGAAGAGAAAGAAGAGGAAAGCGAATTGCCTCGTTTTGCGGTGGTGGGAAGACCCAATGCAGGAAAATCGTCCTTTATCAATGCGTTGATAGGTGAGGACCGGTACATTGTAACCGATATTGCTGGAACTACACGGGATAGTATCGATACCAAGTATGATCGTTTTGGATTTGAATTCAATCTGGTGGACACGGCAGGTATTCGACGTAAGGCCAAAGTTAAGGAGGACTTGGAGTTTTACTCTGTTATGCGTTCCGTCCGTGCCATAGAACATTGTGATGTATGTATTGTGATGTTGGATGCCACCAGAGGTTTTGATGGACAGGTACAAAATATATTCTGGCTCGCGCAACGTAACAATAAGGGAATTGTGATTTTGGTGAATAAATGGGATTTGGTCGAAAAGGAAACCAATTCTGTAAAGGAGTACACAGCCAAAATAAAAGAGATAATTTCACCTTTTGAAGACGTGCCGATTCTTTTTGTTTCGGTGATGAACAAGCAGCGTATTTATAAAGCAATAGAAACTGCCGTGGAGGTATATAAGAACCGTTCAAAGCGGATTCCAACCCGAAAGTTGAATGATATTATGCTGCCTATTATTGAAAAAACACCACCGCCTTCAACCAAAGGGAAATACGTGAAGATCAAATTTTGCACCCAATTGCCCACCCCATACCCGCAATTTGCCTTTTTCTGCAACTTGCCACAGTATGTGAAGGATCCTTATAAACGGTTTTTGGAGAACAAAATCAGGCAGAATTTTGATTTTACCGGAGTTCCGATGACCATTTTTATGCGGAAGAAATAATTATTCGTGCGAAGCTGACCTTACTTTTACTGCCTGCTGAATTCGGTTGCCCTGATTATCAACAGCGGTAAGCATATATTCCCCAGATTCGATGTTCAAAATGAGCTCGTGGAAGTTTTCGGTCTTGCCCACAAAAGTTTCATCCAGATACCAATAAATAATGGCATTGGATTGTTGATGGGCCAATTTTAAAATAATTTCTGACGTTTTTGTGCCCAAATCTTTTGGAAGCAGAACAGTTTCATTTTTTTTTGGATAGATGAATTCCATCAAATTGTTTTCCAAAACCGAGCAACCCTCCAGATAAGGTGGTAAAGGTTTATAATTTGGATTGGAAGAAGCGTAGTAATATTCCAAAATGGGAGGAAGCACTAACCAATTTTTCGCAATCATATCTTCTAACGGATAACATTCGGAATTCACCCTAAATTGTTCAGAAGCATCTAAAAATACCTGTTGATGATAAGGACATGGAGCACTTCGGGTGCCGTGGGTAGGTACCCATTCTTTTTTGATATCATCGCAATACACAGAGGCTCGATATCCACTTTGTTCACAAACCTCAATCTCAATAAGGTCATCAAAAGGTTCTTGGAACCAACCACTGTTTGGGAGCGCATCCAAAACATCAAATAAAAGGGGGGCAGCGGCGGTTATTCCTGTAAGTCCAGGCCTGCCTTCTCCATCGGCATTGCCCGCCCAAACCCCAATCGCATATTTTGGCGTAACTCCCACCGCCCAAGCATCTTTAAAACCAAAACTGGTTCCAGTTTTCCATGCAATGGGTTGGGAAGAATCAAAAAACCGCCAATTTTCATCACCGTCTGGACGGTTGACCTCGTACATCGATTGAAAAGTACCGAAGATGGCTCCTGCACCCAAAACCAATGGGTCAAACTGTTCTTCCCCAAAATCTTTGGACTCATTTTGCAAATAGGTAGCTTCTGTAAATTCTTTAGTTCTGTAAGTGCTGGAATGAGCTGAAAAATAATTCAAACTGGAAGCGATAGAGGCATAAGTCGAAGTGACTTCCCAAAGGGAACTTTCGGCACCACCGAGAATCAAGGATAGTCCATAATAGGATGAAGGTCTATCCAAGGACTTCATTTTCATTTTGTGCAATTTGTTATAGAATTTTTGAAGCCCATATTCTCGTAATAACCGAACTGCGGGTACATTCAACGAACGGGAAAGCGCTTTGCTGGCAGGTACGGCTCCTACGTGTTTCAAATTAAAATTTTGGGGATGATATCCGTTGATCACCGTTGGAACATCCTCCACTAAGCTATGGGGCAGCAATTGACCTTCATCCAACAATGAAGCAAATAGGAAAGGCTTCAACGTGCTACCGGTACTTCTTTTTTTGGTAATGATGTCCACATAGTTGGCGTGTTTTTCATCCGAAGGAGAATTCCCTACATACCCCAAAACTTTTCGTGTTTCCACATCAAGCACCAAAATGGCCAGATTATGTATTTCATTGCCTTGCAATTGCTGATAATGCCGTTCGGCCAAAAGGTTCAATCGTTGCTGCAATGGCCGTTGAAGTGAAGTGGTCACACGTTCGCCCGGATGCTCGTTTCGGATACGCTCGGTAAGATGGGGTGCGAGATCTGGAAGAGGAAAAGGCTTTTGTGGAAGTGGCTCGTCAATGGCCAGTTCATAAGTGGTTTGGCCGATAATTTCTTTCTCCCATAATTTCTTCAATAAACGGTTCCGTTTGTCTAAAAAGGCTTGTTCGTTTCTTCCAGGGAAAATAAGCGCAGGTGCGTTGGGTAAAACCGCCAAAGCGGCAGATTGTCCCCAGCTTAGTTCGTGTGCAGGAATTCCAAAATAACGCCACGCAGCCGTCTCCAAACCCACCACATTGCCCCCGTACGGTGTGTGGGAGGCGTAGCGTTTTAAAATTTCCTCTTTCGAGTACCGAAATTCCAGCCGAGTGGCCATAAATACTTCAATGAGTTTTTCCCAATAGGTTCTGCTTTGGTTTTTTCTGCTCAAACGGATGACCTGCTGTGTGATGGTACTGCCACCCCTTCGAGTCTCTTTATTAAGATTGTGCCCAATGGCTTTAATGATGGAAATAGGGTTGAAGCCAGGGTGTTGGTAAAAATACTCATCCTCAAAATGTAGAATACTCTGTTTGAAGCGTTCGGGAAC
>QGCX01000279.1_pt1 | contig 10861 bp, 11 predicted proteins | sample 4708031 | NCBI WGS metagenome assembly QGCX01 (sample SAMN08941163, study PRJNA450518) | Sediment metagenome, whole genome shotgun sequencing project. | reverse complement strand
GTACTGATAACCCTATTAGCTATTTTGCTGTGTTGTTTTATCGTTGATATTGCCACCGGGCCTTCAATGCTCGGGCTGCTTGATGTTATGCAGGCATTATTGAACTCGCTGGGGTTTGCCATTGATGTTGCGCCGACAACTCAGGTCATTGTTACCAATCTGCGGCTGCCCATTGCGATTATGGCGGTGGTTGTTGGGGGCTCACTCGGCGTCGGCGGTGCAGAAATGCAAACCCTACTCAATAACCCAATGGCCAGCCCATACACCTTAGGCATGGCTGCGGCCGCAGGCTTTGGTGCTGCATTGACGTTGTACGTTGGTTCACTCGGTTTTCAGGCGCAATATGCGGTGCCGATAGGTGCATTTGTTTGTTGTATGCTTGCTGCTTGTTTGCTATTTGGGTTGGCCTCCATTCGTCATATTACCTCTGGGCAATTAATCCTCGCAGGTATCGCGTTATTGTTTTTATTTCAGTCTTTGTTGTCACTCGTACAGTTTGTTTCCTCGCCCGAATTGAGCCAGCAAATATTGTTTTGGTTGTTTGGTAGTTTAACCAAAGCGACGTGGACTAATGTCGCTATTACTTCGATGGTTACGTTTATCTGCGTGGCAATCTTAATGAAAGATGCATGGCAGCTCACTGCGTTGCGTATGGGTGAGGAGAGAGCAAAAAGCCTAGGTGTTAATGTGAGTCGGTTGCGATTAAAAACCTTGATCATCGTGGCGGTGATGACCGCAACAGCAACAAGCTTTGTCGGCATCATTGGTTTTATCGGTATTGTATCGCCAAATATCGCACGCATGCTTGTGGGTGAAGACCAGCGCTATTTTTTACCGCTGTCCTTTGTGGTTGGTGCTGTGTTGCTATCAAGTGCGTCTGTGTTGTCAAAAATTATAGTGCCTGGCGCGTTATTTCCTATTGGCATTGTCACCGCCATTATTGGCGTACCGTTTTTCTTTTGGTTAATTATTGGGAAGAGGCGTTAAATTGCTTGAAGTTAAAAATCTACATTTAGCGTTTGATGATTTAGTGCTAGCCGATGGTTTAAACTTTCAACTCAATCCAGGCCAGACGCATGTCATTATTGGCCCTAACGGGACCGGTAAAAGTTCGTTGCTAAAAGTGTTGTTTGGCGATCTTAAACCCCAGCAAGGTGAAGTCTTGTATGCAGGCGAAGCGATGACAAGCCTGCATCAGAATCAATGGCGAAAGAAATTCGGCTACATGCCACAAGATATTCATTTGGATGTAGGGCTCAGCGTATTGGAAGTTGTGCTCTTAGGTAGGCTCAATGCACTGTCATTGCAATTAAGTGATACCTTAATTCAAGAAGCACTTAGCGCACTTGATCAAATAGGATTACTCGCCTTGGCAAATCGAGATGTCCGAACGCTCAGTGGTGGCCAATGCCAGATGATTTTATTTGCGCAAGCGCTGATGCGTAAGCCCAAAGTACTGATGCTTGATGAACCGGTCAGTGCATTAGATTTACATTTTCAGCAAGTGCTACTCAACCATTTAGATGCCCAAACTAAGCAACAAAAATGGGTAACAATCATGATACTTCACGATTTAAATTTAGCTGCACAATACGCCGATAATTTATTAGTGTTAAAGAATGGCAAGTTAATTGCGCAAGGCCACCCTAAAACTGCACTGACTCCTGAATTAATTTACCAGTTATATGGCGTGGTTGCAGACATTCAACTTGACAGCCAAGGTGTTCCATTTGTTCGTACGCCAAGGCTTGGTCAGTATTCTAATTCTATATAAATGAAGAGTATGATGGAATGAAAGGCGCAAATGTATCAATCGATAGTTAAAGCACGCAGATTAACATCTAGCTAATACCTTATAATTAAGTCACTTTTCGTTCATTAATTTTAATGGCTTTGACGATTGAGTCATGTCGTAAGTCGATGTCCTTGTGCTGAAACGGCGTAGGCATCCATTGGTAATCCAAAAAACCAAATGTGCGCTTAACTTTTCTAAGTATTTTAGCTCGAGCCAAGCGTTCACTATGCGCTACTAGGGGTAAGATGTCTGAGTTTCCGAATCCGTCAACCATATAGGCTTTGACTTTACCGTCTTTATGTTGAAATACAACATTGCTTAGGGATAGATCGCGAACAATTATGGCGTGTCTCATTAGAAAATTAATAAACTCATAAAGTGCATATTTTTCTGAGTTGACTAGTGGTCTTTCATTAATAATGTCCGAGACTGTCAAAGCAATTGTGCCATCTTCATTACGAATAAGTTAGACAATAAGCCCCATTCCGATATCGGTTTTACCAGTGTCAAAGCACACAGGAAAATGTTCATAGAAAGGAATGTATTTCTGTCCTTTTAATTCATTTACATTTTCATCAAAATGGCGCGTCCCGTGGATTATTTTATAGTATTTTGCTTATCTATTACGGATTGCTCCTGTCGCTATATCCCAAAAGTCATAAAAACTTCATATTCTAAACATGGAATAGGGAGGTTTTTGATTTAAGTTAATTTTTGAGGCAACGGCAGTCTTCGGTTGTGGTTGAACGTCTATGATTTATTAGGTGTGCTCGAACATAGGGTTGGTCTGAGTATCGAGTCGACATTTGCATAAATATTCTGTTATGATTTTTTAATTTATCTTGCCGCTAAATGTTTAGGTTGAGCCAAACAAAGTCGATTGGTAGCCGAGTGTTAGCTTGGGGTGTAAGGTTTCTATGATTTCACAAAATGAACTACGTTTACTGATAAAAATTGCGACGCTTTATTACGATGAAGGTAAGAAACAATCGGATATTGCCAAGTCTCTGAATGTGTCGCAATCCTTAGTCTCTCGTGCTCTGAACCGGTGTGTAAAAGAAGGATTGGTTAAGATCAGCGTTGTCCAGCCGCCCAGTATCTTTATGAGCCTGGAGCGCGAATTACAAGAAGCCTATCATTTTTCTCAAGCCATTATTGTTGATGTTGCCGATGATGCCAATGATGATCAGGTAAAACGAGCCATTGGCTCTATGGCGGCGCATTATCTTCAATCAACATTACAGAAAGGTGAGTTGGTGGGGATATCTTCCTGGAGTACCACCATCCGTTCGATGATTGATGCCATGCATCCACTTAAAATTAATGCCGAGGGTGTTATTCAATTGATGGGCGGCGTTGGTCAAAACGGTAATTTGCAGTCAACAATGCTAACTCAGTCATTAGCGAATATTCTTAATTGTGAGTCCTATCTTTTACCTGCCTTGAGTATTGAGCGCTCGGTTGAAGAAAAGCAGCAACTCTTGAACAGTATTGAAGTGTCTAGTGTGGTTGAAAAGTTTGAACAGGTTGATTTAGCCATTGTTGGCATTGGCTCTACTGAGCCGTCGTCATTATTACGCAATTCTGGTAACTATTATCACGAAGAAATGACTGAGGTATTGAATAGCCGTGGTGCGGTTGGTGATATCTGTCTGCATTATTATGATGCGCAAGGCGTTGCCGTATTAAAAGACGATGAAGATCCGGTTATTTCAATGCAATTAGAGCAAGTGAAGAAGTGTTCACGTGTGATCGCTCTGGCTGGAGGACTCGATAAAGTGAGTGCTATCAAAGGCGCATTACGTGGTGATTATATTGATGTACTTATAACCGACCGCATCACCGCTGAAATGCTGATCGCCAAGGAAGCCTGAAATTCGCTTTATTGATAAGTAATGAAGCAATTAATTCTGTTTGGCTTTGTTTACGAATTATCTCGAAAATAAAGCCTATTTGCCTTTTAAATTTCGTGAATTGTCCAATTGAGTATTTGTGTCAAATGATTCGTATTTAGGTTTTAGATTGCATTGGCATCATTATGCAGTAATGCTATTGTGCCGCCTCAATTTAGTTCGGTATTTAGGATGAGTGATCGAGAAGAGCAAGCACAAACGCGGACCCGCTTGATCTATAGTGCTTTGGCCCTTTTAGGCGGTGCTTTTTTAGCTGTCATGATCTCGCTCAACTCAAACCTCGCTACTTATCTTACCGCCTTAGGTTCATCAGTTACGGCTCACGTTCTGGGTACTCTGGTAGCCCTACTTGTGCTATTGGTAAACAGTGTCAAACGACAAGCCAAAAATCCTCAATCAATAGCGGTTAAAGCACCGTGGTGGGCTTATGTTGGTGGCTTTCCTGGCATATTCATTGTCATTTTAGCTGCAGTTACTGTAAACGGTCCTTTAGGTCTCATCGGTACGCTGGTCGTGAACGTTTTAGGGCAAACGGTTTTTGGTTTGTTCTGTGATCACTATGGATGGTTTGGGATGTTGCGTCGGCCAGTGACTCTTTCAACTTTACTGCCAACAATATTTATTTTGGTTGGTTGCTCATTAGTGGTGACAGCATGATTGTAGCCGTAGTGTATGCCTTGATTGGCGGAGTGATCACGGCATTGGCGCGCGTTCTTAATGGTCGCTTGGCTATGTCTCAAGGGGCATTAAAGGCGACGCTTTGGAACCATGTGGGTGGCGCGATATTTGGCACCCTGATTGTGATATTTTGGACACTGCCAGCTATTGAGCTTGCCAATATTCCTTTGTGGGCATACGCCGGTGGTGCAGTCGGTGTTTTCTATATCATGATTAATGCGGCGATTGTTTCAAGGTTAGGCGTTTTGTATAGCACCCTGTTTGTTATCTGCGGTCAATTGATGACAAGTTTAGTGATTGATATTTGGCAAGGTAAACTCAATGACTTTTTCTCGCTGACATTTTTTCAAACCGCTCTAGGTTGTGTCTGTATTGTCATTGGTATTTTGCTTTCCATGCGCCGCTAATGAGTAATGAATTCGGTTTTTATTTCAAAAACATGCAACTAAGACCTAAGTGCTATATTTCATTTGTTTACAATATTTAATGTCTTTGTGTTGATATAACTTATTGAATTTAAAAGGTAATTAATTATTTACCTCCCTTCTCTTATTGTTCTCTATATAAAAATTGAATAAAGGATCTGATTTCCGAATTGTTCAACCACTTCATGCCTTGCTACGTTTAATAGCGAACTCAAGGATTGGTAGCGCAGATTAAACTGTTGCCTAAGCCAAAGCCCGTTTTCACAGTAGCTAAGCTAATTGCTAGCGCTGAAAACAATAATAAGAGAGGAAGAGTTATGAAGAAAATGTTGCTAAAGACTGCCGTTGTTGCAATGGCAGCATCCGTGCTTCAAACATCAGCCATTGCTGCTGAAGTAACGTTACGGTTCTCCCATTTTTTCCCAGCTGTTTCGACTCAGCACAAAGAGCTTTTTCAGGTCTGGGCGGACAAAGTTGAAGCCGATTCTAAAGGCCGTATTGCAGTGGAACTATATCCATCAGCGACATTAGCTAAGCCTGGAGCACAATATGACGCGGTTAAAAATCGCATCGCTGATGTCAGTGCAACTTTGCAAGGCTACACAGCTAATCGTTTCCCGTTGACCCAAGTGGTTGAGTTACCAGGTGTTGCGACTGATGCAGAAAATGGTTCATGTGTGATCCAAAGCTTATACGACGAAGGTTTGTTGGCCCGTGAATATACTGATACTCATCCGTTATTCGTCTGGACGCATGGTTTGGGTCATATTCATACCACTGAAAAGAAAATTGAAAAGCCTGAAGATTTAGCGGGTTTACGTATCCGCCGACCAACCGCTGTGGTTGCTAAAATGCTCGAAGGCCTAGGCGCTCAACCGGTAGGTATGCCTGCGCCGGAATCTTTTTCTGCAGTGCAAAAAGGTGTGATTGACGGTGTGACCTTGCCTTGGGAAGGTCAGTTGGTATTTCGTTTGAACGACGTAACTAACTACCACACTGAAATTGGTATTTACCAAGCAGCGTTTATCATGACGATGAACTCAAAAGTCTACAACAAATTACCAGCAGATCTTAAGAAAGTAATTGATGATAATTCTGGTATGGAATGGGCAAAAAAAGCCGGTGTTATGTTTGATGGTATTGATGCCAGAGGTCGAGCACAAGCGGTTGAGCGTGGCCATGAGTTTGTTGAGATTGAAGGCGGCATTAATAACCCTGATTGGAAGCCAGTTTTAGACAAAGTTACCGAAGAGTATTTAGCTGAGTTAGAAGCTAAAGGGATGCCTGCACGCAAAGTGTATGCTCGTGCGCTAGAACTCTCTAGCAGCTGTCAATAACTGTTCGAGCATGTCAAATATCGCCTACACTTAAAAGTGTAGGCGAGTACCACAGTCGTCGTTTATGTCCTTGGGGAATGATGTGAATAAGTTGATTCAGCTATTTGAGCAAGTCACTCGAATAATGCATCGTATGAGCGGTTTGTTGTTGATGTTAATGATGTTTTCAACAATTTTAGATGTTGGTTCGCGTGCCTTATTTAGTGTTACCAACGGATCAATTGATCTGACATTTATCGGTGGTGTTGAAATTATAAAATTTGGTTTGCTGCTCGTTGTTCTGTTTGCATTACCATACTCTGTTGGCCGTTCTCAGGTCATTGTTGATCTGTTTACTGAGCAGATGTCAACGCGTTCAAAAGCATGGCTCGACGGATTTTACATTCTCGGCTTTATGTTACTTGGTTTTGGTATGAGCGTTCAGTTTTATCATGCAATTAGTTATGCCCATATGACCGGTGAAACCACGCAAGATTTGCAACTACCTTTATTTTATTTATATGGCATTGCATGTGTTGCTACCGGAATGCTTGGGCTCTCCGCGTTAATTAATGCTGGAAAATTATTTATGACTAAAGCGGAGGAACACTCATGAGTGCAACCATGATCGGCTTAGTGTGCATTATCGGCATGTTGGTACTGATTGGATTACGTATGCCAATCGCCTTAGCAATGGCATCAGCAGGATTTATTGGTTTTTCTTGGATTGTTGCATTTGAACCGGCAATGTCGATTTTAGAAACCGGCCCGTTTGAAACCTTATCAAACTATAGCTTTAGTCCGGTACCCATGTTTATTCTGATGGGTGTGTTTGCTTCTAAAGCAAAGATGTCACACGAACTCTTTGATGGCGCAAGAAAGGCGTTTGGTGCCTGGCGTGGTGGGATGGCGCTGGCAGCGGTTACTTCATGCGGAATTTTCTCAGCGATCTCTGGTTCGTCTATGGCGACTGCTGCAAGCATGTCTCGTGTGGCATTGCCACAAATGAAAGAAAATGGTTACAGCGATTCTTTAGCTGCTGGCACTATGGCAGCTGGAGGAACATTAGGAATTATGATCCCGCCTTCGATTGCGTTAATGTTGTACGCCTTGATCACCGAGCAGTCCGTAGGCGATATGTTTATTGCTGGGTTGTTGCCGGGCATATTAGGGTTGGTGCTTTATATTATAACTATCTCTGTTGTGGTTGTTGTATTTCCAAATCTGGCGCAGCCGGGTGAAAAAACTTCATTGATGGAAAAACTCTCTGGCATTAAAGGTCTGTTGCCGTTTTTAGGTGTATTTGCACTGATTATTGGTGGTATTTACAGTGGCCTATTTACGCCTACTGAAGCGGCAGCGATTGGTGCATTTGCAACATTTGTAATTGCGTTATTTCGCGGTATGCGCTGGGAAGAATTAAAAAGTGCACTGGAAGAAACGCTGTTTATGTCTACGATGATCTTTTTTATGATTATTGGTGCAGAAATTTTTGGCTATTTTCTATCGGTGTCACGTATTTCTTATAGCTTGGTTGAGTTTGTTGATTCCTTAGCGCTGTCACCCTATATGGTTTTGTTTGCAGTGTTGCTGTTGTTTGTAGTGCTTGGTTGTGTGATGGATAGTTTGGCAATGTTATTGTTGACCGTGCCAGTCGTTTATCCGTTAATCGAAAGCGCTGGTTTTAGCCCCATCTGGTTTGGTGTTGTGGCGGTGATTACCGTTGAACTTGGTTTGATTACACCACCGGTTGGTATGAATGTTTTTGTAATTAAATCCGTAGCACCAGACATTCCAATAAAGAATATTTTTAAAGGCGTTTTGCCTTTTGTGTTAAGTGATATCGTTCGACTGGCACTTATTATTAGCTTTCCCGCACTGGCGCTTGGTTTATTGTAAAAGGAACTATTTATGACAAATGGGCCACTCTGGACACCCGATTTAAGTGTAGGAAATGATGCGATTGATGATGATCACAAGGGCTTGTTTAATTTAATCGCAAGCCTAGATGATGCGGATATGAGTCGCACCTATATAAATTCAATTTTAGATCAACTTAAACGTTATACCGAAGGCCATTTTTCTCGTGAAGAGCAGCATATGAAGAAGATTGGTTATCCGCATATGGCCGAGCATTTAGAGCAACATAAACAGTTTGTTGAATGGTTAAAGACAATACGAAAAATGTATGCTCACTTCCCGCAAAGCCCTTATGTTGTCGGTGACTCAGTGAACAGCTATTTAAATCGCTGGCTTAAAGAGCATATTTTACAGGAAGATATGAAATACCGAGATTTTTTAATTGGCAACGGTATTGAGCCGGAACATTAATTTTTGCTATTAAGATTCCTCGGTAAGCAGTTGTCCATTGTTCTTTAAAATTGATAAAAAAGCTGACTGCGTTGCGGTCGGTTTCCATTCTTTACGCACAGTAATGCCGATAGGTCGTTTTGCATTGTCGATTGAATACGGCAATATTTTAACTTCAGATTTCTCCAGCTCATTTTGAAATTGATGTTCCGAAATCATCGTTAGGCAATCGCTGTCTTTAAGTAACGAACGAATTAACATATGCGAGTTAGATTCAACCAAACGATGCGGTATTTCAATTTTTTTATCGATGAAAAAATTATCAAAAATTGTACGGGTAGGCGCGCCTTGTCTGGGGATCACCCAAGACGCTTTGGCGAGTAATTCAGGGTTTATCTGTTCGCAATTAATCAGTGGATGATTAGGCCTGCCGATAATAACAACGCCTGAGGACAGCAGCTCGTGTTGAATGACATCATCACTGGGCACAGGGAAGCGTAACGCACCAATTAAAATATCAATGTCTGCCTGTCTCAAGTGATTGAGTAAATCCAGATAGGGGCCATCGAGTACGCTGATTTTGAAATTTGGGTATCGGTTTAAAAATTGAATAATGGTATTGGGTAAAATTGATGTGCGTGCCAGTGGCATACTGCCAATATTAATTCGACCAATATCGATTTTTCGTAACGCATTGATCTCTTCTTTACCTTGCGAAATTTCTGAAAAAGCTAATTTGATTGCTTTAGTTAACGCCAATGTCGCTTTACTGGGCGATAACCCTAAGCTGGTTTTTTCAAATAAAACAATATTTAACAGGCCTTCCAGTTCTTTTGTTGAACGATGCAAGGATGATTGTGAAATACCTGTTTGCCGCCCCGCAGCGCTGTAATTCTGCGCCGCCGCAACCGATTTTAATGCGTTTAGTTGCGTAGTCGTGACTAGGCTGAGAATATTTTGCGTAGCAGGTTTATTCTCATTTGAGCCTATTTTTAATGCTTCACGTAGGCCATCTTCGAGTATGCTTAAAGCTCTACGTACCCTGGTGGCGAATATTTCACCGCCTTCGGTTAAGTACATTCCGGTGCTTTTTCGCTGAAATAACGGCAATGCTATGGACGTTTCTAATTTATTAATAGCTTGCGTTATCGCCGGTTGTGATAAATAGACGGCTTCAGTTGCCTGGCTCACGCTATTTAGCTCCGCGACTGCTAAAAATGCTCTGAGGTGGCGAATGTTTTCTTGCTGCTCGTACATAAGTTTTATAAAGGCAGTTAACAATTGATAAAACTATAGCCTATATCAAAAACTAATAACAACTTCTGTTAATTGAAATGGCGATATCGCCGTTCTCGTCCGATACTTTAATCAACAGTTAACAACTATAATAACGAGCAGAAGGGCAGGTTTATGATTATTGATTGTCATGGGCATTATACAACTACCCCAGAAGGTGTCGGTGCCTACCGAGAAGAGCAAAAGCGTCAAGTTGCCGCAGACCCAAAATATGTCGGTCAAAAGGGTCAGGTTAAAGTTTCTGATGATGAAATTCGTGAAAGCATCGAAAATAATCAGTTGAAGCTGCAACAGCAACGTGGAACGGACTTAACTATATTTTCACCACGTGCCAGCTGGATGGGGCATCACATCGGCAATGAGTCGACCAGTAAATTTTGGACTGAGCATCAAAACGATCTTATTCGTCGGGTGTGTGATTTGTTTCCAAAAAACTTTGCCCCGGTTGCCCAGTTGCCTCAGTCACCCGGTGTGTCTCCTGCGAACTCTGTATCTGAACTGGTACGTTGTGTTGAAGAAATGGATTTTATCGGCTGTAACCTGAATCCGGATCCTTCCGGTGGTTTTTGGAAAGATGCTTCTTTGGCAGACCGCAGTTTTTATCCGCTCTATGAAAAAATGTGTGAACTGGATGTGCCTGCCATGATTCATGTCAGTGCCTCGTGTAACGATTGTTTTCATACCACGGGTTCGCATTATCTGGGTGCTGATACTACCGGTTTTCAACAGTTAGTCATGTCTGATGTATTTAAAGACTTCCCTGAGTTGAAAATTATTATTCCTCATGGCGGTGGTGCAGTGCCTTATCACTGGGGTCGTTTTCGTGGTTTATTGCAAGACAACGGTTACCCGACCATTGAAGAAGCCGCGTTGAAAAATATCTATTTCGATACCTGTGTTTATCATCAAAAAGGTATCGATCTGTTACTCGATATCGTGCCAGTGGAAAATATTTTATTTGCCTCTGAAATGATTGGCGCAGTTCGAGGTATCGACCCGGAAACAGGGCATCATTTCGACGATACTAAGCGCTATATCGATAATAACGAGAAACTTTCCGCTGAGCAGAAAGCGCTGATTTTTGAAGGCAATGCCAAGCGCTTATTCAGTCGCTTAAAAGTATAAGGA
>QGCX01000278.1_pt1 | contig 10871 bp, 8 predicted proteins | sample 4708031 | NCBI WGS metagenome assembly QGCX01 (sample SAMN08941163, study PRJNA450518) | Sediment metagenome, whole genome shotgun sequencing project. | reverse complement strand
TTCATTTTTTGAAAAACCGCCGTGAACCCTTCTATCCTGGCGTTCATCACCCGTTTAGTCTTGCCGGCTAGAATGACCGCTCGCTTAACCTGTTGTTGAATCAGTCGCTGAGCCGCCAACTGTCCACCAGCAAAGTTATCGATTTCGATGTTCATCACACTGCTAATCTGCGGATTGATCCGGTCAAACTGGATCACCGGAATTTTCGACGCATTGAGTAACTGCAGTTGCGCATCACTCATACCGTCACCGGAAGCCATCACAATCGCTGCCGGGCGATGCTTATAAATTTCCTGAATCAACATCTGTTCTAGCTGATCCTGAAAGTTGTAGTCACAGATAAACAAGGACTTATTATACTGAGCCAGCTTGAGCATCAGTTCATGAGAAAGGCTGGCGTACAACTCGTTGCGAATATTCGGCACAACAAAAAAGACAATATCCGACTGATTGGTTTTCAGTTGACGCGCGGCTGCATTAGGGATATAGCCAGTTTGCTCTATCGCTGCGACGATTTTTTCTCGCGCGGAAGAGCTAACCTGATCCGGCGTATTAATAAACCTTGAGACGGTGATAGGACTGACTCCAGCAGCTTTAGCAACCTCTTTCAATGTGGCTTTATTTCTCATTCTAATCCTGCTTATATCCCTGTTTGTATCTCGCCATACCGTGATAAACAAATTTAAAGATTCCCGATCCAATTCACAATCCGAATTTATTTCGTTGCGCAAAATTGAATCAATGGTTGCGTTACCATCAGAGTATAACCCAAAATGATTGCGTTACCATCCTGCGGGAGTCAGTATGAAACGTTCAGACGTCAATAACGCGATTATCTTCGCGAAAAAAATTCTTAATCAACATCAGTTCTTGCTACCTTCTTTTGCCGATTACACCCCGGATGACTGGCTGCGCCTACCCGCCAACAGTACCGCAGATATTGTCAGCGCAGGGCTGGGCTGGGACGTAACCGATTTTGGCTTTGGCGATTTTAAACAGCTCGGCCTAACTCTGTTCACAATTCGCAACCATTCTGCTGCCAATAACAAGCCCTACGCAGAAAAAATTATGGTCTGCCAAGCAGGACAAGTTACGCCAATGCATTATCACTGGAACAAGATGGAAGACATCATCAATCGTGGTGGCGGTGATCTGGTGATTGAGCTGTATCAGCGCGATAAAGAAACCGATCTATTGGATAAAACCAGCCCGGTCACGGTCGAGATTGACGGTATTGCCCATACATACGCCGCTGGCGAAGCCGTAGTATTAAAACCCGGGCAAAGTATCTGCTTAACACCCTACCTCTACCACAGTTTTTATCCTGAATCTGGCGCAGATTATGTTCTGGTCGGAGAAGTATCGATGGCCAATGATGATGTCGGAGATAACCGTTTTCTGGTCACTTCAGATCGCTATCCTGATATCGAAGAAAACGAACAACCTATGAATCTGCTTTGCAGCGACTATTTGACTCATCTGGAACACATAATGTACCGATAGCTTTGCTCAATTTAAAACAGATCTGAATAGAGAAATTACTTCAGATTCATCAACTTCACTCAAAGGAACGTTTGCAAGCAGCATAAGTGAATAAAACTGGCTATGTTATTTTCGTCTGTACCGTCAGCAGCGAGCATTTCTGCCGCCCTCAACCGAACGGGTAAGAAATGCTCGCTGCCATTGATTTTACTTCATTGCAAAACCATATCCATTATTTGCAGCAATTGAATCATCGATTGTTTTTACTGCTTCATCCAGCGAGGTTTTAGGATCTTTTCCTTCCAGTATTTTAACCATCGCTTGCTTAAAGCTTGGAGAAATCACGGCATATGCCGGTGTTTCAGGTCTCAGTTTAGCGAAGCGACCAGAATAATCATAGAATATACGAAGCTTTCCACCGTCAGCATAATCTGTTGTGAGCGCAGCAGCAGCAGTAGAAGTCGGGATCAGAGACGTTGCTTTAGAAAACTCTGCAATTTCTTGTGGCGAAGCCAGATGGGTAAAGAATGCTTTTATACCTTGTGGTGTCGGGCATGACGCTGATGCCGTCCAGTGCCAGGAACCACCACCAATAACGGGCTTGTTACCAAAGTCCGGAACCGGAAGAATCGCCAGATCATCTCCCCAGGCCATGCTAAAGTTTTTCAGTGCCCAAGAGCCACTGTACTGGATAGCCACATGACCAGAAACTAGTCCCATATCATTGGATGGATTAGGATCAATATAGTTATTCTTAACCAGATCTTGTATCCACTGACCAAATTCAACAGCTTTCGGCGAATTCAATACTCCGTTAGCTTCAACATAATTGTCCCGGTTAATTAAGTCAGCCCCCCAAGATTGCATAAATGGTCCCCAGGCATAAGGAATCCATTCTGTTCTGTCTGCCGCACGGATATCAAATGGATACTTATATTTTCCGGTTGCTTTTATCTTATCCAGTGCTGCCATCAGCTCATCTTTGGTCCACGGTGAGTCAATACTAGGAATACGGATATCAAGGGAGCTCAGCAAAGATTTTCGTGTGAATAAGGATAATGCAACATCAAATTGACCAATAGAATATACTTTGCCGCCATACGTTCCTTTACCGGAGTTATTAATTGCATTCAGAGTATCACTATCCAGCAGACCATCCAGTGGCTGGATAAATCCTTGCCATGCAAAATTAGGAACCAGTGGCTGATCCAGCTCAACAGCGCATGGAAGTTGCCCGCTATTTGCCGCCTCCGAAACTTCACTGTTGTATGACGTTTCCGCTATAAATTTAGGTACGACAAACCACTCTTTCTGCGTATAGTTGAAACGATCAACGGCTGCTTTAAACGCCTTAATCTCAGTGTCGTTAGCGGTATGTCTCCATATCTCAATATTAGTTGGAGCTGCAGATGCATAACCTGAGATAGATGCGATTGTCAGAGCTAATATATTAAGAGGTAATAGTTTCATGACATATCCTGTATATTTGTAGGGTATTGGTAAATAACTTTTAATCACTATTGGTTCTGTAACTTTTTTCTAATTTGGCTAGCCGCCAGTCTACTTGCTAGAAGTTTGGTTATATCCACTATCTGGTAGAAATAGATCCTTATTTTCCGAGAACGTTCCCATATAGATAGCAAAGCCCCCCAGGCATTTCAATATTGAAGATCGGAATTTGAGTGATAACACAAGATAATATCAAGCTCTATATGGATCCAACTCACAGTCCTAACTTATTTAACACAAAAAAGCAGCTCAATGGTTGCGTTACCATATATAAGCGACACAAAATGGTTACGTTATCATCAATAGAAATTGATAAGCCCCTCCATCTGCTTTGCAACGACTATTTGACTCATCTGGTACAAGGAGAATACTAATGGCTTTATTAAATTTAAAAGAGATCCTCGGCGTTGCACAGCAACATAAATTTGGTGTGGGTGCCTTTAATGCCATCGACTCACATTTTGTCGATGCGATTATGTCTGCGGCGGAAAAAAATCAAGCCCCTGTTATCTTTAACATTGCTGAAGTGCATATGAAGCATATCGATATCGAAGATGTTTCCGCCTATGTGTTACATCGGGCAAAAAAAAGTAATCTACCCATTACTTTAAACCTCGACCACGGCTTAAGTTTTGACACGGTGAAAAAGGCCATATCCTGCGGCTTCACTTCGGTGATGTTTGATGGCTCCCATCTTCCTTATGAAGAAAACATTCGCCAGACTCAGGAAGTCGTGAACTACTGCCATAATTACAATATTTCCGTAGAAGCAGAACTGGGCGCTGTTGGTGGCGATGAAGGTGGTAATTTAGTCGGAGCGGCCAGTGAAGCTCTGTATACCAATGTAGCTCAAGCCAAAGAATTTGTAGATTCAACAGGAATTGACTGCTTGGCGGTAGCCATCGGTAACTCACACGGCAAATACAAAGGCGTACCGAAACTGGATTTCGACCGTTTAAGTGAAATTAACCAAACCGTAGGTATTCCACTGGTACTGCATGGTGGCAGTGGCTTAAGTGTCAGCGATTTTCAGACCACCATTGAAAAAGGAATCTGCAAAATCAACTTCTATACCGGCATGTCGCAAGCTGCAATTTCGAGTATTGCTGCCAACATTAATAATCAGGAACTGGCTCAAAAATATGACCACTACCTGTTAATGATGAAGCAGGTTCAGGCCGCGATCGCCGAATCAGTCACCACTCAAATGGAAATTTACCATAGCTGTCAGAAGGCACATCTCTATGGCTGATGGTAGTGTAATTAAGCGGAATGGCATTCTCGCCATCGGTAACCTGCTGATCGATAAAACCGCTATTATTGACGCGTATCCGCAAGAGCGGATGCTGATGGAAATAATCGACGTACAGACCCACTGCGGTGGGGGCTGTACTAACCTGCTATTTAATCTGGCTAAACTCGACCCTGATCTGCCGCTTTATCTTTCTGGTGCAATAGCGGCAGATCCCTATGGCGAAAAAATTCTTGCTAATAGCCAAGAGCATCACGTGGATACTCAGGGGGTGATTTACCTGAACGGCAGTACCTCATTCACCGATGTAATGGTTAACCGTGCATCCGGCGACAGAACGTTTTTCCATTACCGTGGCGTGATGGATCAATTTACCGTTGATCATGTTCTACAACTGGATATTCAAGCGAAAATCGTCCATTTCGCTTATATCCCCCTGCTAAAAACTTTCCTGCAACCTGACGAAAAATACGCCAATCAGGCCTGTCGGTTATTTGATGCTTTACAGTGTAAAGGGATTAAGGTATCCGTCGATCTGGTTTCCATTGCAGATAAGGAACTATTTCTCCATTCAATTACCCCAACTCTGGAATATATCGATTATCTGATCATCAATGATGAGGAAGCCAAATTGCTGTGTGGTTTGACTCCCGGTGACGGTCCAGTGTTTTATCAGGCATTAGCGCAGAAGTTACTGGATAAAGGCGTAAAGGAGAGCGTGATTATCCATTATCCCCAAGGTGCTTCGGCAGCAAACCGCAATGGTGAAAGCTGTTCTGGAAAATCTTTTTGGGTAGAACCGGATCAAATAGTCAGTACGTTAGGCGCTGGCGATGCCTTTTGCACGGGCGCGTTGTATGCCATTCACCAGGAAATGGATCTGCCATCAACTCTGAATTACGGTAATGCCTGTGCGCGGTTTAATTTGTTCTCTCTTTCGGCTACGGATGGAGCGGTGAGTAAGCAACAGCTAGAACAATTTCTATCGGCCCCATTAAACGCATAATAGGGTGGACTTTACTCACCCTACTTCACTTTCAATCGGTTTCGGTTATCCCGACTAGTTAAAATACGCTGCTTATCATCCAGTTGTAGTTCACTTTTCGCCAGGCGATCATACAGCACTACGTTAACCGATGCGGCCAAATTCATACATCCAACCGTTGGTACATAAACAACATGGTGAGCTTTATCAACCACTTCCTGGGGCAATGATCCGTCTTCTGGGCCAAACAGATAAAGCGCCTTTTGCGGATGAACAAACTCCGGTAACCGTGTTGCACCCAGGACCAATTCCACACAGACAATCTCGGTACCATCATCGAGTTCAGCCGTCAGATCTTCCATTGCTGTTAACTCGATATTTTCCTGCACATTTTTCGTATCAGTCTGAAATTTCACCGCACGATCATAACGAGTTCCGTTATAGCGCACTTGATTAGCCTGATAGCAACCCGCAGCTCGCATTACCGCGCCTACGTTGGTTGGGCTTTTCGGGTTATATAAAGCAATAATGGAGGTTAAGTTATTCGGCATAGTGTTTATCGGTAATGGGTTTGGCAGGAGAGTATACTGAAAAACTGCGTTGATTGGCTATCTGTCGTTGGAATGCCTAAGAACAGTGCTTAGGCATTGCGCAACTATTACTTGAATTTGGTTTCCCATACGGTGTCAGGGGCGAGGACATCGTGGGTTGCAAGGTAGTCTGTTACCCATTGATCGACACGTTGTTGCTGTTGTGGGGTTAGTGATGGGTATATTTCTTGATATTTCTTTTCAAAGTAATCAGACATACTATCCCTTTCATCCATACCCATAGAATCGACGTAAATCTTCATTAATCGTGCAGATTTTTCAAGGTTATGTACTTCAGGAAATAGGTCTTTTTTAAAATAGTACCTTGCTATTTGACTAATAGCTTCGGCATCACCGCTATCAATAAGTCGATCCCATTCATTTTCACCTTGTTCAATCATTCCTTCAGAAATCAATGTAGAACCTTTAATTAAAATGGCCCAATGATTACCAAGCTTATATGCTGCTTCTCTAAGCTCTTCTATACGCTCGCCTCTAGCCCCTGGCAATATAAACCAACCATGGTCATGGTAGTATGCCGCAAGTCGAATCATTGCCTCATCAGAACCAGCTTCCGCTGCTTTTTCTAGCCATTTTTCTCTATCATCAAACTCCATTTGATGCATAATATATAAAGCATCTTTATTATTATCATCCAGATAAGGTTCTAGTCTATCATCAAACTTTTTACGCCAATTTTCTGATTCTTTTTTACTTAGACCACTATAATTTTCTCTGGCAAGCAACATCATGGCCCATTCATGGCCTTTCTCAGCGGCCATCTCAACATACTCAAATGCTTCAGCATTTAAAAATAGGCCATGCTGTACATTGACTAGTAAAGCATATCTAAACATGGCATCAGCATTCCCTGTGTCAGCTGATTTTTTTAAATACGGTAATGCAAGATTATCCTTGTATTTTAATGCGTAGTATTTCCCTTTTTCATAGTTGCTATCATCTTGATTAACTGATGAAAAAACAGAAAAACTACACAAGAAAAAAAATAGAACAGTATATTTTTTAAAAATCATTAGTAAAACCTATTTGCATCAGACTTGTCTACTTTCAATTTGATAATATCATTCCAATTACTATCAATTTCTCTTTCTTTATTACCTACTAACAATGTAACATTTAGACCAATGTCATTAACCTTTTCAAAAATACGGTCAAATTTGTTAGAGATTTTGATATCAACGGCGTTACCTCCATCTCTTTGGGTGAGTAAATTTATATCCCCTGAATTAAAACGCCTAATCGTATTCAAATTACGTTTAAAATCATAATCCTTCTCAAACTGCTCTTTACCCGACACCCCTGTCGAATTCATTCGCACCAAAGCTTCTTCAAACTGGCGCTGTGAAGCTTTTAATCCCATATTGCTAGGATATTTATCGATCCAGTCTAAAATAAGTGCTAGGGCAATTTTCTGTACGGCATAGCTATGTCGAACGCTCAATTCCAGTTCATCAATATCCGAAATTTGAGCATCGTCCGGCTCTTGGGTCAATGTCCACAACAACGGCCCTAATGCCTCAGGCGCCATGCCTTTTACCCAGGTCTCCAGTACATTCTGCTTGCCAAACACTATTGAGTACGCTACTACAGCGGATTTGCTGCTGCCTAAAATATCCATCATCCGATCAAATTTGTCTTTCCCTTCGGCTAAGAATAGCCCGATATTCAGTTGTGCGGCCATCATCGCCTTACTCATGGCCGAGAGCTGTTTAAAGTCCTCAGTGTTAGCGATAGCAATCTTGTGGTAATGGCACTTACGCAAAATCTGCTGGAATTGCCATATCCAGGCACCTAATGCTTCGGGTTGGATTTCACCTTCCAGCTCAACTTTAGTACCTGTACCAATCGTCAGGCCGATATTCAGCTTATCGTTTTTCATAAAAAAGCGAATCGGTATCTTAAGTTCCGTTCCGACCTGAGCTTTAACACTCCCTTTCACCAGCATCAATTTATTTGCGTCGTTCGGGCGGACAAAATCAGGAATCGAGTCCGGCACATACCAATCGATATAGCTGCCCAATTCAATACCCAGGTTTGCTTCCGCTTTTAAATTAATCAATTTTAACGTCGCTGACGGCGAATCGGGCTCTTGTTCGTAAAGAGTCGGGAAGGAGAGCCCCTGCTCTCCTAACTCAACCTTACCACCCAGTGCGAGAGAAGCTCCGGCAAAACCCCAGGCCTTACAATACACTCTGGATTGAATCGCACCACAGACAAAATTAACCACTTTTTCTGTTCCGTCACCTTCCTGATAGGTAAGTTTCATCACCTCATTTGGGTTCACTGCGCGTGGAAAATAGAGATACGGGCTGCCAGTCGCCAGTTCAATCAGGTTCACTTCACCACGTGCTGAAACCATATCCAGCTTTGCTTCAACTTCTGCCAGGGTGGTATTGGCTGACAGCGATTGTGACGATTCTCCACTTTTGGTTGAGTTTTCATAACCTAGTGCCGCTTTCGGTTCAGCCGTTGAGAATTTTTGCGACATGCGAAAAAACTGTGACTGCCAACTGCTATCAAACGGGTCAATTCGCTTTTTCAACACATTGGAATAAAGTATATTACCTAGCGCCGCTTCCCATTTGGCTGGCTTACTCTGCAGTGTTTCTACTTCCAGAGCGTTTTTCTCCAGATAGGCGTAAAACTCCTTTGGCAGGAATAAACCTTTTTCATCAAACCATTGTTGTGAGATCGACACTTTAAAGACCTCTTTCCCCAATAGTTGGGAGAAAGCAAGATCGCTATCCGTTGTTGTTGAGTAATGAATGGTCGCTTTATCGTTCGAACGAGGTACATCATTCAAGCTGAAATAACGCAGTTCACCAAACTCACCCTTGCCGCCTTTTGGCGCAGCCAGCAACATTTCACGCAGTGGGAAATCACCTTTCACCAGTTTCTGAATCGGCTTAGGACGATAGTTTAGATCCCACATCAGGCGCAGCGGGTTTTTCATGGTCAGAATGGTATTTACCGCTGACTGATAAAGTGCCAGTGATTTTTTTTCGATACGTTCCAGAGCCGCATATTCCCGCTCAAACGCCGCGCTCGGTGGGATGGCATAACCGTTGGTTGCTTCCACAACTTCTTTGATACGTTGATTAAGCGCTTCTTTATACTCTTGTGCCTGTTGAAGATATTGGTGATATTCTGCTAATAGACTGTGCCCGTCAGCTGTAGGCTTTCCACCTGCCAAAGCCAATTCTGGTGTCGCAATACCGACCTTGGCTAGATCTTCAATGCACTGGCATAGCTCATTGTACGCTTTATTACTCTTATCCAGCGAATCGACCAAATGAGTATGCTGATATTCGGCAATATACAAAATTTGATACGAGCCATCGGCCAACTTGGTACCAAATAATTCGCGTAATTGGGCTAGCTGTTGTTCTAGCTTTTTAATCTGCTCTTCCGGGGCATGAGTCCGATCTTTAGCAAAAACCTCTCGGGCCGCAATGTACTTTTCCACACATTTTTTGGTTTTAATCTCTCGCTCAGAATAAAGCTGCCCTTTATCGTAGGTATAACCCTGCTCCTTGGCTTGCTCAATACCAACCTTAATACAAGCATCAACCTGACGCTGGTGTTTGTCGTGCTCAGGGTCGAGTGCCAGCTCACCGAATGAAAAGTGGAAAGTATACTCTGACCCAGCATGCTCCTTGAGCCATTGCTTAGATTCCAGGTATTTTTTCTTCACATCCTCCGGCATAAAGCTCACCACATCAGCGCTGAGCAAACCATCGAGAATTTTCGCTTTCGATAAGCCTTGCATCATCGATGCATAATCACCCGAGAGGCGGCTTTTTAACAACGATTCCGCTTCATTTAAATAGTCAACAGCAGTCTCAGTAAGCAAGTAAAAGGCGTTGCTTTTGGTCAGATAGGCGATCTCTTTAAATTTCTTTGTTTCATTTTTTAACTGACAAGTACTGACAGGAACAGGGGCCAACGAAATCGAGCCGCTGCAGGGCGGCAGCTCAGAGGCAGGTAAATTAATCGAAGGTGTAGTTGTAGCCATTTGTTATTATCCAACGTTGATATTTTTGTCTATCTGCTCAGCTTGAAGAAACAGCTCATTATGCGTTTGTTTTTGTTCTAAAAGCTCAAGCCAATCATCCTGTCGCTGCAGTTCGGTTCTTGTGGAGAGCCAATCCGCCCATTTCATTAAATGCGTTTGTTGAGTAATCCCTGTATCAATTAAACGCGCGATAGTGACGGCGGATGTAGAAATCGCTTCATCGCCCAGTGATTGATAACAAGGCAGACTGCCAATCCAGTAAGCCAGTCGATTGTGCTTTGCTGCCTGAGAAAATTGTTCACTCAGACTAAAAGGTTCAGAATCTTCTCTAATTTCATAGCGCAACCAGCCCTGGCGTGAATAATTAGGAAGTGCAATATAATGGATTCCCCAGCTATCTCTCCCTACCAAATTCAAATCAAGCATTGAGCGAAAAGCACTTAATGAGTAAAACCGAAACAGCACCTGACCTGCTTGGTCACTATCCTGAATAAAATGCTTCTTTAACAAAGCATACAAAAACTCAGACTCCAGACAGCTTTCAATAAACAAGCCGATTGCACTCTGAAATAAACGCTGCTTTAGCTCACGATCCATCTGGGCGGTCGGCACGATAATCGGGCTAACATGCACTAGGTTATTTAGCCCAGTACCAGAAAACAGAGGATGCAATTCCTCAGCAGGCAACGACCGTTGCAGTTCAACGGTCAATTCGCGGTGATTAACTGAATCAAACAAAAAATAGAGCGTTGCCGATGCCTGTTGAGTGGTAAACAGTGAGTCGCTGTCTATGATACTTTGCACTGACATTTATCCCCTAAAGAGCAAGAGCCATCAGTTTGCTTCCCGCATAACGGAATGGTTATTACATCCGCTTGCGCCGCAACCAATAACGCTTCAATTAAATTAGGCGTTGCTTCAATAGGGGCAACTACCCCCTCTACCCCACCGGGCAATACCGCGGCTGCACCACTGTAGGCTTTGGCACTGCTCGGTGAGCCGCCTGCGGCGAGGTTG
>QGCX01000277.1_pt1 | contig 10918 bp, 10 predicted proteins | sample 4708031 | NCBI WGS metagenome assembly QGCX01 (sample SAMN08941163, study PRJNA450518) | Sediment metagenome, whole genome shotgun sequencing project. | reverse complement strand
ATCCGTTGATGGACGCACCGCATTTGCTGAAACAAACTATACAGGCGGCTAAGCATACCGGGGTTATGGTTAATGATATTGAATTTATCAAAGTCACTCCGGATCTGGATGTAGCCTCCTTAAATCGTCTGTTGGATACCGGGCATGAGCTGGGGGCAAAAAAATTGATTACTGCGCCTTACGATGATGACTTATCCCGACTAAGCGATAAACTGGCTCAGATTGCTCAGTTAGCGCAACAAAGAAATATTCAGACGGTGCTGGAGTTTTTCCCCTGGACCAGTGTGCCCGATTACCGCAGGGCGCATCGGGTTGTGTCACAGGCGGGAAATGGCGTCGGAATTTTACTCGACACATTACATTTTAACCGTTCACAAAGTTCGTTGCATGATTTAGATACTCTGGGTACCGAATTGATCAGTATGGTCCATTTGTGTGATGCACCGGTGCAGCCAACTTATACCACGGCGGAATTACTCTACTGCGCTCGTGAAGCCCGTTTGCCCCCCGGGAAAGGTGAAATAGACCTGCATTCACTACTGATGAAATTACCCCGCGGGTTACCTGTTGCTCTGGAAGTACCTATGGCCCCGTCCGGAAAATTAACTTTAGCGCAGATGTGTCAGGTAGCGAGAGAAAGTATCACGGACGCACGACAGGTTTTGCATGAATTAAGCTATAGGTGATTCACATTAATTTATATTACAGCTCACATTTTTTAACATTAGATTAACGAAAATTATGCGTTGAATATTAGTATCAACATCATGATTAAAATGCATTTTGTTTGCATATGTCAGACAAGATGTTACGTTTTAGCTTTGGCTAGGTTTACGATCTGTTTTGAATGGATTTTAATTTTTGAATCTCAATGTACAAAATTGAATTCGATTCGTAACTTAAATTTAACTATTATTGTTCGTGAAACAGAAAGGTCTCTGCCTGATATCGCCACAGCTAATATAATAAGGCTATACAGATCAGAGTGATGCAAAGCTTGTCGTTAGTCCTGCTGCAGTATCAGCTATCGACTCTTTATTAACATACGCACAACATCAATATGGAAGTGAACATGAAGAACTCTACTAAACTGCTACTTGGAACTCTATGCCTAAGCTCTACCATGGCTTATGCCGCTTATCCTGAAAAAGATGTTCAGGGGATCATTCAATGGTCTGCTGGTGGTGCAACGGATACGGTAATGCGTTCTGTAGCACCGAAAGCCGAAGAGATACTCGGTGGCGATTTTATCCTGACTAACCGCCCTGGCGGTGTAGGTGTAATCGCAACTAAATATGTTTATGCCAAGAAAAACGACGGTTATACCATACTGATGGGTGCAGAAAACCCACAGCTTTACAAAGTAATGGGTCTGGCTGATATCGACTATAGCGATTTTCTACCAATCAACGTACTGGCTCAGTCTCCTTCTATTTTTGTGGTACGTGCTGATGCGCCATACAACAACATGAAAGAGTTTGTTGATTATGTTCAGGCTCACCCTCAGGAAGTAAAAGTAGGTTCAACTGGCCCTGGTGGTCTGCCTTCCATCATGATGGCGCTGCTAGGATCGCAGGCTAAGCTGGATGTGAAAACCATTCCATATAATGGTGACGGCCCGGCGATCACAGCTCTGCTAGGTGGCGCAATCGATATGGAACCAGCATCCTTCAGTGCAGCAAAAGAATATCTGAAATCAGGTCAGTTAAAGGCAATTGGTTTGCTGGATAAAGTGGCGAATGAAGATCTTCCGGGTGTTGACCCAATCACAAAATTCTACCCGGATTTGGCGCCTCAGTTACCATACAGCCCATTCTTTGGTGTTTTTGTTAAGAAAGGAACCCCACAAGAAGCGGTTGATAAGTTGACTAACGCATTCCAGGTTGCGGCAGATTCTCCGGATTTCCGTAATGTGCTGAAACAACGAGGTCTGTCTGCTCTGAATCTGACGGGCGACAAGGCAACCGAGTATCTGGATCGTTTCCGTTCAGTCGCTTCATGGTTAGTATACGAAAATGGTATTGCTAAGAAGTCACCTGAAGAATTCGACATTCCTAAAATCAAATAATATTTAAATTTAGCTGATATTAGTTAAATAAGTAGTGGTGGATATTTCCACCACTACGGTTTCTCTACACTTAAACAAAGGTATTAAATATGAAAACCCAAGAACCAAAAGTACCAGGAGAAACTATATTTGGTTTTTTAATGGTCGGCGTGAGTATATTTTTACTATGGCAGGCATACACAATTTCTGGATTAAGTTCTTTTAGCTCTGCGGGTGTTTTTCCCATGAGTGCTGCCTTTATAATGTTAGTTTTTTCATGTGTTACTGTTGTAGATAATAATAAGAAAAAACAAAATAAAAAAGTTACTTTTGCTAGTTTCAGAGAAAAGGTCATTCCTAATCTGGTCTCTTTTATGATCGCTTTAATTATTGCTTATGCGGTGTTATTAGAAAGTATAGGCTTTTTATTAACCTCATTTGGTTTTTTGGTTATTGCGATATTTGTTCTTTATAAAAATGGATTAAAACGAACTCTATTTATATCTGCGTTATCAATATTTGTCATTTATGCCATTTTTCGTTTGGCATTCTCGGTTGTATTGCCTGAAGGCATTATCCCAGAGGGGGATATATTAGCCTCCATTTCTCGCTGGTTTGCCTAAATTAGGAAGTGATTATGTTGGAAGTCATTCACAATTTTGCCATCTCCTGGGTTTCACCTGAGCTACTGTTTTTGACAGCGCTTGGTACTTTCCTTGGGGTATACATTGGCGCTATACCTGGCCTGTCGGTGACTATGGCCGTCTCTATTCTTATCTCATTTACTTTCTCCTGGGACATTAATAACGCCTTATGCCTGATGGTTGGCGTGTTTATGGGTGGGGTATATGGCGGTTCGCGCACGGCAATTCTGCTCAACATCCCTGGCGCCCCCTCAGCGATTGCCACTGCATTGGATGGTTATCCAATGGCGCAGAAAGGTGAAGCGGGTAGAGCAATCGGCTTGTCTACCGTTATGTCGGTGATTGGTGGATTTGTTGGCATTATCGTACTTGCTGCTGCGGCACCGATGGTAAGCCAGTTTGCGATTCAATTTCAGCCACGCGACTACCTTATGCTCGGTATGCTTGGCATTATGTTGATCAGTTCTTTGTCGCAGGGCAGTTTTGCCAAAGGGATGTTTACCGGTGCGCTGGGTATTCTGGTCGGCACCGTGGGTCTGGATTCCTTAACGGCTGAAGAGCGCTTTACCTTTGGTATTGTTGAGCTGTGGAATGGTATCAGTCCGATTGCTGTAATGATCGGTATGTTTGGTGTCGCAGAGGCACTAAATCAGTTACATCATATGGACAAGGCTTCAGTAAAACAGAAACTGTCGAGAATTATTCCGGAATGGGCCGATGTACGACGTTATTTACCGTTGAGTCTGCAAAGTTCGTTGCTCGGTGTAATCATTGGCGCACTGCCCGGCACTGGTGGTGATATTGCCGCATTGCTGGCTTATGATCAGGCCAAACGTTCAACTAAAAATCCAGAAGTGCCTTTTGGCCAGGGAGCTAAAGAAGGACTAATTGCGCCGGAAGCGGCAAATAATGCGGCGGTAGGAGGAGCGTATATTCCGATGCTAACTCTGGGTATTCCCGGGGATGCAGTAACGGCTGTATTTATTGGTGCATTATATATTCATGGTTTGAACCCTGGCCCATTATTATTAGTTGAAAACCCAAGCATATTCTGGTTTACCGTAGGTAATTTAGTCTTAGCCAATATTTTCGTTCTGATTTTTGGTCTAACGGGTATTCGTATTTTTACCAAAATGGTCTCATGTCCTAAAGGTGTATTAATTCCACTGATTATGATCCTATCCATTGTAGGCTCTTATGCCATTACCAATTCAATAACTGATGTATGGTGGGCACTTGGATTTGGCATCGTCGGTTACTTTATGAAAATGTATAATTATCCGGTAGCACCCGTGATTTTAGGTGTGATATTAAGTGATTTGATGGACCAAAATTGGCGACGAGCTTTATTATCTGAAGGCGATAATGTATTTGCTGCATTCGGTAGTATATTTACCAGCCCGATATCCTCGGTATTGTTTATTGCGGTTGCTTTGATTTATCTGTCCAATACGCCATTCTGGCCAAAACTGAAATCGGTTTTTTTCAAAAGAGGCCATGCGTAACGGATTTGGAGACAGCAGTAGGGCAGAGTATCAAGTGCTTTTCGGCCGGAAAATTCTGCTCTTACTGATCGCCAGATCTGGTGTTCTCCATAAAAAAATTATGGGTAACTGGTCAACTGAGTGAAATGTCGGTTGTTAATGTGAGCCAATTTGCCTATCATTACAAACTGTTGGGTGTATTTTATACAGCAGGAGCTTACACATGATTAACAAACGTTTTTTTAAAACCAAGGATGAAGTTGAAGTAACGTTTGAGTTAGAACTTCCAGACGCATCTTCAAATGTTTCAATTGTTGCTGATTTTCTTGATTGGACGCCAGCGCCCATGAAGAAAATGGCCAAAACATCAGTCTATAAATTTAAGACTCGTTTGCCTAAAGATGGTGAGTTTCAATTCCGCTATCTGTTAGACGACCAGACCTGGATGAATGATCCCGCAGCTGATCAATACATCGCAAACGGATTGGGCGAAGATAATAGCCTGGTGACAACTTACGCATAATCAGGTTGTGAATTACATCTCAAAAGGTACCGGAAGGTACCTTTTTCCGTTTATTGACAGTGAGAAAGATGACTTTTTTGGCAAAAATAAGTAATCTCTAGCCTTATTTTTTCAGCTATTGGGAGTCAAAAGCGTGATTAAGGCGATTTCACAACGCTTTTCAGTTCTTACAAAACGCCAGAAGACGTTATGGCTTGGGTTTCCTCTCCTAGCTGCTGTTGCATTTTATGGCCCGGTTTCACAGCAGAGTGGCCGTCAGACGATAGACCTTTTACTGACAGAACATCAGCAACGGGAAGATGTGCTGGAAACATCGCTGGCTGGGCAGGATCCCAGTGGCGAAGTTAATGTAGCGGCCCGCCCGAAGTATGCCTATACCATTCAGAAAGGCGATAGTCTGAGCGGAATTTTTGACCGCCTCGGATTTGCTTATAGCGACATGATGCAGGTGATGGAATCAGACCTTACCGTACTGGCTCTAGATACCCTTAAGCCGGGCAATGAACTTTCGTTCTGGCAGGATGATGCGGGTGTGCTGACCAAGATGGCATTGCAGCTGAACCTGGTTGACAGTGTGGAATACCGTCGTAACGATGACGGCACATTCAATGCAGAAACCATTAAGATCCCAGGCATTTGGCGCACGTTTAGCCGAGTTGGCACCATCAACGGTTCATTTTCACAGTCGGTGAATCGTGCCGGATTGAATAGTAACGAAATTGAGCAGGTAGTTAGCCTGTTTAAAGAACGGCTCAATTTTTCGCGTGATCTTCAGTCGGGTGACCGGTTTGAAATTGTGCAGTCAAAACAGTATGTCGGCGATAAAGCAACCGGTAACTCTGAGTTGCAGGCGATTAAAATTATTAGCCGTGGCCAGGATGTGACCGCTTATCTGCATAGTGACGGTCAGTATTATGACAAAAATGGCCAAAGTCTGCAGAAAGCATTCCAACGCTATCCATTAGCCAAGAAATGGCGGATCAGCTCCGGGTTTAATCCTAATCGCTTACATCCGGTCACCGGGCGGGTTGCACCGCATACCGGAACCGACTTTGCGACACCGATTGGTATCCCTGTGCTCAGCATTGGTGATGGCCGGGTAGAAATGGTGACTAAACACCCTTATGCGGGTAATTACGTGGTGATTAAGCACGATAATACTTATTCAACCCGTTATTTGCATCTGAGCAAGATTTTGGTTTCAAAAGGGCAAAAAGTCTATAAAGGGCAGAAAATCGGTTTAACCGGTAAGTCAGGACGCGTCACCGGGCCACATCTGCATTTTGAATTACTGGTACGTAACCGTGCCGTGAATGCAATGACTGCGAAAATCCCGATGGCAACCTCAGTGCCTGCCAAAGAGATGTCGCAGTTTATTGCTCACCGCAATGAGCTTGACCGGATGCTGCATCAACAGTCGTTGAAGCTGGCATCGACCGATAGCAATTCTGCATCACAGGGGTAGTATCTTTCCCTTTAGCTAATAAAATCAGAGACGTGAATATCACGTCTCTTTTTCATGGAGTCACAGATGGACAACCAGCAATTTATTACCGTGGTTAAACAAGCTTGTGCAGAAGTTAATCTTCCTGCGGCACTCAATTTTTTAAAACAGGTCGATGATCCTGAAGTCGCTGAAGCTGCTCAAGCACTGACTGGTCAGTTTATGCTGGCAGAAGTCGGTGGTGAGCAGCGTGTTTATCACACGACTTTCGAACCGGATGATCAGGGTGTCGAAACAGAATATGTTGAGTATATAATGAACGAAGGTGATGAGACGATCGTGTTTGTTGCCTGGTTCTTTGAAACTCAGTTTGATATGAAACGCAAGGATGTTTACACAGCGGCAGGGCGTACTTATAAGCAGCCTAAACGTAATTAGGTGCAAAAAAATACCTCCGCTAACGGAGGTAAAGAGAACATGAAGTGACCAGTGATTCTGCCGTATCACTGTTTTAGAAGTACAAACGCTGCCGACATTTGTACTTCTAATTGCTGCATCGACCATGCCAGGAAGTTATTTTATTATTTTTCAATTGGTTAATGTTTTACTGTAACAAAGCGGTGCCTACATATCGGGCAAAAATGTGTTGAATTGGTGCAAGGATGTATAGATGAAAACAGTGTTAGTGGGCAATGAATCATTCACTCCGTCCAAAGTTGTGTGTGTGGGACGTAACTATGTTGAACATATCCATGAGCTGAACAATGCCATCCCGGACGAAATGGTGTTGTTTCATAAAACCAACAGCAGTATTACCCATACGCTCAAGGCATTTCACCAGGAGCCATTACACTACGAAACCGAAATCTGCTTTTTAGTCAAAGACGGTCAGTATTATGCAGTAGGTATTGGGCTTGATTTAACCAAGCGTGAACTGCAATCCAAGTTAAAAAATAAAGGATTGCCTTGGGAGCGGGCTAAAGCTTTTGATGATTCCGCTGTACTGAGTCGTTTTCTGCCATTGGATGGGATTGATATTGCTGAGTTGAATCTGGAATTGTTGATTAACTGTGTGCGAATTCAGTGCGGCACGGTGGCGCAGATGCTCTACTCTCCGTTGGCTATTCTCGATGAAATTAATAGCTATACCACGTTGTATGATGGGGATGTGGTGATGACTGGCACACCAAAAGGTGTCGGCACTGTTCAGCCCGGCGATCATTTCTTAGCTCGTCTTAAACAGGGCGAAAATATCTTACTGGAAGTTGAATGGGTGGCAAGCTAATTAGCTGTTAGCTAACTAAACTAGCTCAGTACCACCAAATTCAATAGCAAAAATATCACCATACTTAATACCGTAGTAAGCAGGACATTTTTCGTTTTCCATGCGATCAGTGCGGCAATCAGCGCTCCCCACAGATACGGATTATCACAGGATATCCATAACTCCTGATGGGGAGCAAATACAATCGGTGCCCAGATAGCACTGAGAACGGCCGGACTGGAGTAGGCGAGCAATCTCTGCGCTCTTGCACCTAAGCGTAGTGGGATCCTTGGTTCTAAAAACAGATAACGACTGACAAATACCAGTAGAGCCATGGCGCAAATCTGCAAATAAATCATTGTTTATGCTCCGCTTTACCAGGTAGAACTGTTTCTGAAATATAGCCGGCAAGCATGGCGCAGATACTGGCAATAATCAGATAACTTTCGACCTGATACATGGTCAAAACCACGGAAAGAACCAGGCCGGTTACCACCGATATCAGTACCGGAAGTGATTTAATCGTTGGAATAATAATGGCGATAAAGGTCGCGGCGATGGCAAATTCCAGACCGATCTCCTTTAGCCAAGGAACCGTGCTGCCGAGTAATATTCCTGCCAGTGTGGCCAGGTTCCAGATGAGATAAAAACTGAATGCGGCTCCGAAAGCATACCAGCGATTAAACTGGCGTTCATCTTGATGGCCGATCAAAGCAAACAATTCATCGGTTAGCAGAAATCCCAGCACGACACGCCAGTGAGTGGGTAATGGTGCTACTTTAGATCGCAGAGATACACTGTAAAGCAGGTGGCGAGAGGTGATAAACAGGGTAGTCACCAGCATGGTTAACAGCCCAGCACCGGCTTTAAACATCCCGGTTGCTGCAAGCTGGGCAGCTCCGGCGAACAAAATCGCCGATAGTGCCTGGCTTTCAAACGGACTTAAGCCGGAGTCTACTGCGAATGAGCCAGCCAGCAGCCCCCATGGCAATACTGCGATGCTTAAAGGTAGCATTGCGAAAGCACCGCTAATCATTAAGCGGGTCCGGCAAAGTGCCGCAGTTTGCGCTGCGGCTTCAATTTGTTGTGTCATTTCATCCATTAAGTAAGTTGTTCAGATCGATTTGATGGCGTTCGATCAATTGCTCCATCTGCTGTTGAGCCTCTGTTTGCGCTGTCCAGAACTGATCGGCACTGGCTAATGGGGTGATGCGCTCGTAATAGCATTTGAGTTTCGGTTCGGTACCGGATGGTCGCACAATAATCCGTGAGTCATCTTCCAGCAGATAGACCAACACATCGCTCTTTGGAAGTGAAATCTCGCTGACTGAGCCATCGATGGATGTTGCATGGCCAGTTTTATAATCCATGTGGGTAACCACCTGTAATCCGGCGATCTTAGCGGGAGGATCACTACGTAGTTTATCGCCAACAGCAGGCGTGCCCGGTGCCAGACGAATACTTTTTTGCGTGGTGAAATGCAAGCCATGTTGTTGATATAACTGAGCCAGTTTATCCCACACCGTTTGATTATTGCTGCGCAGCAGGTGAATCAGTTCGATAAAGTTCACCATCGCATTAAGGCCGTCTTTATCCCAAACGTGCTGACCGATTGCATAGCCCAGCGCTTCTTCGTAAGCAAATAAAAAGGGCAGTGCTTCAGAACGTTTATCCATCGCAACATTTGCCAGCCATTTAAATCCGGTCAGGGTCTGATAGTAGTTGGCCTGATGATGATTGGCGATCTTTTCCAGCATCCGTGAAGAGACAATGGTATTGCCGACCCAGCCAGAGGCTTTACTGGTGGTCAGAATATGATCGGCTAATAAAAGACCAACCTGGTCGCCGGTCAGCATTCTAAACTGATTTAGCGGAGTCCTGATTGCAATGGCAAAACGGTCGGCATCCGGATCATTAGCAATTGCGTAATCGGCACCAATCTCCTGAGCCAACTGAATAACGCGGTCCATTGCGCCGGGTTCTTCCGGATTGGGGAAAGTGACGGTCGGGAAGGTGCCGTCCGGCTCTCGCTGACTGGGTACAGAATATAGCTGACATAAACCCTGTTCTTCGGCTAACGCTTCGGCAATATTGGCTCCGACCCCGTGCATCGGCGTATAGGCAACGGCAAATTTGTCCTGACTGGCCGGTTGATGGAGATTCTCTAATACCATTTGCTGGTACTCGTCAAAGAATGACTGGCCAAGCCAGCTCAACAGGCCTTTTTCTCCAGCATCAGTCAGATCGCAAAGAGGGATCTCTGATTGAGCGGCGACATCGATAGCCGCCGCAATGCCACCGTCGTGTGGGGCAATAATTTGTGCACCATTTTCCCAGTAAACTTTAAAGCCGTTATCTTGTGGCGGGTTATGGCTGGCGGTAACCACCACGCCTGCTGCGGTATTGAGCTGATTGATACCAAAGGCGATAGTTGGTGTTGGCGACACGGTTTCGGTTATATAAACGCGGATATTTAGTGCGGTCATTACTGCTGCGGTGTCATAAGCAAATTGCTTTGACAGCAAACGGCCATCGTAGCCAATGATGATGCCACGTTGCGCTGCATCAGGGATTTGCTGCAACAAATAATTTCCCAGGCCCAGTGCAGTTTCCTGGATCACCAAGCGGTTCATCCGATTGGGACCGACACCGACTTCGCCACGTAACCCCGCCGTTCCGAATTGCAAGCGCTGAGCAAAACGTTGTTCAATTTCATGCCAGTTTTCAGCGGCGACTAACGCTTCAAGTTCATTCCGGGTCTGAGCGTCAGGATCGCGGCTTAACCATAGTTCGATTTGTGATTTCATTGTCATTCACTATGTTTTCTAGATGGAATCTCTATTCTCAATATTAACGGCAACATTTCTGCTGGCGCAATCGCTAAATTAGCCTATGGTAGATTTATCTGTAAAAAATTATATACAAATTAATTAATTTGTAAAAATAGCTATCCTATTGCCTTTTGTTTGAAAAAATGATTGCAAGCTGTTTGTGATCTCGTTAACTTACGCACATTGAATGTCGCAGGCTGTTGCATCTGATAGTGATGTAACTCGCCCTAGCGTCACTATTTAGTAGTTTTAAAGGAAGAACCCAAGAATGTTTCAAACTGATGATGTAAGAATTAAACGAGTAAAAGAACTATTACCCCCTGTTGCTATCTTGGAAAAATTTCCTGCTACAGAAGTGGCTTCAACCACTACTTTTAATGCCCGTGAAGCGATTCATAATATTCTGACCGATAAAGATGACCGCTTACTGGTGATCATAGGCCCTTGCTCGATCCACGATACTGAAGCGGCACTGGAATATGGCAAACGTCTTAAAGTGCTACGTGATGAACTGGGCGATCGTTTGGAAATCGTAATGCGGGTTTACTTTGAAAAACCACGTACTACCGTGGGCTGGAAAGGTCTGATTAACGACCCGTACCTGAATGATACCTACAAAATTAACGATGGATTACGTATTGGCCGTAAACTGTTGCTGGATTTAACCGATATGGGTATGCC
>QGCX01000276.1_pt1 | contig 10924 bp, 12 predicted proteins | sample 4708031 | NCBI WGS metagenome assembly QGCX01 (sample SAMN08941163, study PRJNA450518) | Sediment metagenome, whole genome shotgun sequencing project. | reverse complement strand
GCACTGACCAGTCCGCGCGAGACACGCTTATATTTAGTCAGTTTATTAAGAGATCGACCGCGAGAGGCCTTTTTCGTCCTGTTTCTGGATAATCAGCACCGGGTGATTGACTCTGAAATTCTGTTTGAAGGCACGATAGATTCAGCCTCCGTCTATCCGAGAGAGGTAGTCAAACGTGCGCTGCAACATAACGCGGCGGCAATTATTCTGGCGCATAATCACCCGAGTGGAGTTGCTGAACCAAGCCAGTCTGACCAAAGGATTACGCAAAAAATCAGCGATGCTTTGGGGCTAGTGGATATTCGGGTTTTAGACCATTTTGTGGTGGGTGATGGCGAAATCGTCTCTTTTGCTGAAAGAGGTTGGATGTAGTTAGTTAATCTTGGTCACATTTTAGTTGTGAGATACTGAGATTCTGCTATTATTCGCCCACTAAAATTATCAACCTTATCAGCTCGGCGATAAAAAGATCTAAAGATCTGCAAAAAAGGATCTGTTCGGGTCTTGAGCAATGCTCGTCAAGTTAGTATAATGCGCGACCTTTGATAGCCTTGTATGGGTATTCCATAGTCTGTGTTTAAACACCAAGGTTGATATCGAGCTGAAACGATTTGGAGAAGACATTCATGTCCCGAGTATGCCAAGTAACTGGTAAGCGTCCTGTAACGGGTAACAACCGTTCACACGCAAAAAATGCTACTAAGCGTCGTTTTCTGCCGAACCTACAAACTCATCGTTTCTGGGTAGAAAGCGAAAAACGTTTTGTTAAACTACGCCTAACTGCTAAAGGCATGCGTATTATCGATAAGAAAGGCATCGATGCTGTTCTTGTTGACATCCGTGCGCGTGGCGAAAACGTTTAAGAGGAATTAGTCAATGGCTAAAGGTATTCGTGAGAAAATCCGTCTAGTATCTTCTGCAGGTACTGGTCACTTCTACACTACTGACAAGAACAAACGTAACATGCCAGGCAAATTTGAGATCAAGAAATTTGATCCAGTAGTTCGCCAGCACGTTCTTTACAAAGAAGCTAAAATCAAGTAATTGATGCTTTTTTGAAGTTCTGTGAAAACCCAGCTTAGGCTGGGTTTTTTATTGTCTTTTATTCAGGAAAACACGTAATCTTTAAATTCATACCTTTTTACGTGGAAATGAATGTATGCGCTATAGTGGTCGCCGTTGGAACAATATCCTAATTCTCGGTGTGATACTGTTTATTGCAGTACTTAACTTGCCAACTTTGATCAAAACCTTTCTGATCAGCGAGCCTGAGCAGAGTTACCCAACTCTATTAGATTCATCCCATCAAGTCGTAGCGCTATACAGTCCGGACTGGTCACTTAACTATCATGATGGTGAATGGCAAAGCACACCCCGGTTGGCAACCGAGGCTGTGGAATTAAGTCAGCGCTGGAAAAGCTTATCCGGTACGGTTGTGGATGAGCAGACGTACCGCTCACTTAAGTCCAAGTTATCTTTAGCGCATAGCCTGGAAGTCTGGTATGACGGAGTGGAAGAACCTCAGCGCATTACTTACTATCAGACACCGCAGTTCTGGTTATTTAAGAACTGGCAGGATCAGTGGATCGCTGTTTCAGTTGAACGATCTTATTTATTTCCTGATCCAGCCCTGAAAAATTAAAAGAGAGAATCTGGTCGGGGTGCAAGTAAAAGCGATTGATGTGCGCACGCCAAAACTGCGTTGGCCGATACCTTATGAACTAAAACAGCTGGAAGGTCAGGTTATCCAATCGATTACTCGTCGCGCCAAGTACTTACTGCTTGAGGTTGAAACGGGTACGGTGATTATTCACCTTGGGATGTCTGGTTCATTGCGAGTATTAGATGCGCCGATCAAACCGGGCAAGCACGATCATGTCGATCTTTTTTTAATCAACGGCAAAGTACTGCGCTACAACGATCCTCGCCGTTTTGGTGCCTGGTTATGGAGTGATAAAGGATCAACCCATTCCGTGCTCAATAATTTAGGCCCTGAACCACTATGTGAAGATTTCAACACAGCCTATATACAGGAGCGGGCTAAAAGTAAGCGGGTGGCAATTAAGCAGTTTATTATGGATAACAAGCACGTCGTCGGTGTGGGGAATATCTACGCCAATGAATCATTGTTTATGGCGCATATCCTACCAACGCGAGAAACCCATTCGTTGAATGAAGCAGAGTGGTCAACTTTGGTTGATGCAATAAAAACGGTACTGGCCAGAGCGATTGAGCAGGGCGGTACTACTTTGAAGGATTTCGCTCAGGCTGATGGAAAACCGGGGTATTTTGCTCAAGAATTATTGGTTTACGGAAAAGCTGGCGAAGCTTGTCCTGAATGCGGTGGTTGCATTCAGGAGCAAAAGATTGGTCAGCGAAATAGCTTTTTCTGCCGGGTTTGTCAGAGCTAATAAAAATAGGGAGTTGAGTCAGCCTCAACTCCTTCAGTTTGTCCGATATTATTGATAACCAGCAATCTGTTGGTTGATAAATAAATCTTGCAGCCGTTTATATTGCGCAGGCCAACTTGGATTTGGGTTTGCTATCGGTGTGCTGGACACGTTTAAGCCTGAGTTATTGGCCCATGGAAAAAGTTGCTCCGGATTTCTTTGATCGATTACCCCTTTATCTGAGAATAACAGTTGGAAATGCACACCATAATGATCGGGTGTCGGGGCATCTGAAAGAATATTTTCCCCACCTAAAGAGTAATAGTCACTATCGGAAAGACTCCAAGCATAAAGTGTAGGGAAGATATCTCGATGTGATCCAACCCGGTTTTTATTATATTTGTGTGGCACATGCTGCTTTAGTGAATCTGGTGCGTAGAAATAGAATGGCACAGCATAGGCACTTCCCATATCTTCAGGGAAGTCGACTTCAACCTGACGCATCCTGTGATCCCCAGTTGCGGCAATGATAGTATTATCTCCCTTGGCCGATGTTTTGATATCCGTAATAAAATGCCCTAGTGAGTCCGACGAGTACTGATAGGTTTCGAGCATGCGTGTTGCTTCTTCACTATCCGTGGTGAGTTTATTGGCAAATTTATCGGTCAGAGTTAGTGGTGCCAGTTTATAACTATCTGGTACATCGTATGGCGGATGATTAGTTTGCGACATAGTCATAATAAAAACCGGGCCACTGTTTTGCTCAAGAATATGCTCGGCAAATTTGAACAGATATTCATCAGGTACTCCCCAGACATTTGAATCTTTAACGGATTCAGGAAACATTTTTTGAATGTGGTACTGCTGATAAAACTCATCGACACCCTGAATTGGCATGTAAGCACCGATATTCCTCCAGGTAGGACTTCCTCCGGTAATATAAATAATTTTATATCCTGCTTGCTTAAACGGCAGAAAAGCGGATCCTGGGATATGTTTCTTGCTATTCTGGCCTAAGCTGATGGTGCCATTGTTGCTGTTAAACAGCACACTAGCGATGGTTGTCATCGTGCCATCAGTACTAGCGATAAAACGATCAAAATAGAAATCACTCTGGATGTGCTGGCGCATTGAACCCAGCAGATCATTTGTTTTAGGGTCATCTTCAATTAAGAAATTGGTTCCCATACTTTCCATCAGACTGAAAATGACATTGGGCTTATGTTCGGCTAAATAGCTGTTCTGTGGGGTATGATAAATAGCATCATTCTGCCCCAGCACTCGCTCCATCTGAGCATGGTATTCAGCTTCATCCACCTGCTCAAAATTAGTCTGACGATTGTGCTCACCAAGTGCCCAGTCCAAAGCCAGAATTGGATTCGGCGTTACTTTGTTCAGGACATCATATTTGGATACGGTAGCTTGGTATTTCTTGAGTGGAAATGTACCTAAAGAGCCCCTTGCTAATGAAAATAAAATGAAGATGGAAAGTAATATATATAAGCTATAGCGAGTTTTAGATAGCAGTGCATAATTTTTCGTAAAGGCTTTATCTAACAATCCTGCACTTATTTTATAGCCTAAGATTGCAATAATCAGGCAGGCTAATGTTGCTTTTGTTACCGGATAATCTTGAATAATCGTATGAATAATCGCATCGGTATCATCATTGAATAGTCCAAAAATAAAAGTATCGAAGTAATTATTGTAAGTTTTATAGTAATAATAATTGCCGATAACCGATGCACTACTGAGAAAAAACAGAATAAAACTGTATCCGGGGATAACTCTTTTTATCCATACAAAAAGACGCGGAAAGGGTGCAAGTGCAAGCCCGATGAGTAAGAGTGGGGCAAATGCTATAGTGGTGACACGTAAATCAAAGCGGGCACCAATAAACAGCGACTGAAGATAGTCATCCCATAGACCGAAAATTGTAGATGAATCACCCGCAGACCAAAGAAAACCTTGTCTGCCGATAAACATAACTAAGGTAAGTAATCCGATAATCATCCAGATAGCGGATAGCAAAGGACGGGATTGCTGTTGAAAAGACATAAACAATTCTCGAGTTAATTTATTGAGTGATTTTTCTTGTTATTGCGTCATAGACCGGAAGCGGAACAAATTGTTTAACTTCACCACCATGAATGGCAACTTCACGGATAATGGTTGATGAGAGAAAAGCAAACTCTTCTGACGGAGTTAAAAATATACTCTCTAAGTCTGGTTTGAGGCGACGATACATGGTCGTTAGGCCAAATTCATACTCAAAATCAACGGTTGTTCTCAGGCCACGGATCAGGACGGTGGCCTGTTCTTGTTCGGCAAAATCAACCAACAGGCCAGAAAACCCTTTGATAATTACATTTGGTAAGTGTTGAGTTGACAGCCTTGCTAGTTCTACCCGTTCTTCTAGCGTGAACATGGTTTTTTTTGATGGGCTTGCCGCTACAGCTACCACGACATGTTCGAACATATTTACGGCACGCTCGATGATATCGAGATGGCCATTGGTTAATGGGTCAAACGTTCCAGGGTAAATAACGCGTAGATGACGTGGATTATTCAAAGTCGGATTCTCGGTAAGCCAAACTGCTCGTAATAGTATCAAAAAGTAAAAAAATTATCTAAGCTAGCAATATTAAACTGAAAGCCGATAGTACTGAGTTAAAAATGAAAAAGTTATTTGTCATTCGTAATGACAAAATCGGGGATTTTATGTTGGCATGGCCAAGTTTCGCTATGTTGAAAAAATCTCTTCCCGAGAGCCATATTACCGTTTTGGTTCCAAAGTATACAGCGCCACTGGCTGAGCTATGTCCTTGGATTGATGCTGTTTTGCTCGATCCGGGAAAAAAGGCGGATAAGTCTGAACAAAAAGAATTATTAGATACGATTAAACAATGCCAGTTTGACGCTTCAATTACTCTGTTTTCGACAACCTATACGGGTAAGTTGGTGTGGAAATCTCGAATTCCGTATCGTCTTGCTCCTGCGACTAAGTTAGCGCAAATTTTTTATAATCATCGTATTAAGCAAAAGCGATCACAATCTGCTAAGCCAGAGTTTGAATATAACCTTGACCTTATCCGTGAATTTTTATCTGATATCAGAGTCTCCATTATAGAACCAAGTACGCCATACTTAAGTTTTTCGGATGATGAGTTGCAAATTCAAAAAGAAAGATTGGCAGTATCGTTGGATTTGAATCGGGATAAGCGTTGGTTGTTTGTGCATGCCGGAAGCGGTGGCTCAGCCAACAATCTGTCACTTGATCAATACAGTCAGTTGATAAGCGGAATCGAGGCTGATGTTGAAGTGGTATTAACTGCTGGTCCGGGTGAAGCTGATCAGGCTCATAAGCTCAAGGCATTGGTTGATAAAAATGGTAGCAGGGCAGTGGTCTACGAAAAAAATGATGGATTAGTCGATTTTTCCCGTTCGCTTGCTTGTGCGGATCTGTTTATTGCCGGTTCAACCGGGCCACTACATATCGCTGCGGCGCTGGATGTTCCGACGATCGGTTTTTTCCCTGCGAAACGTTCGGCAACACCATTACGCTGGCAACCTTTAAATAGCAAAGGTCGCCACATGGCTTTTTCCCCGTCAAATCAGGGTGATAAAACAGAACAGGAAGATATGAGTAAAATCGATATCAGTTCAGTTTTACGCCAGGCTAATCCTTGGGTGGAGACGTTTTTGTCTTAACCCACAAGTCGGCATATTTTACAAAGGTTGAATGTGCCGACAGTAGCGACAGCAGAAACCCCTGTTTCCCGTCGAGAAAGCCTGCTTTCAGAATGTACATTTTGATGAAGCAGGTAATAGCGTGCAGAATTCCCTGACTGATACTACTCCTTTTACCTTTTCGGGAACGTTGTTCGGCCCACGCTTTGGCGTAACCTGCCGACTTCACCAGATAATGATGGATGTCATCGTAGGTATAATGCGTCATATCTCCGTTCAGGTTTTTAATCACCATTCCCTCTTTTACTTCGACTTTTTCATGCACTAAAGCATCGTTATAACCAGTGAGTTTGGTAGGGTACAGGCGCAATACTCGATCCGGATACCAGCCGCAATGCCGGATAAAACGACCGAATACCCAACTTAGGCGCGATATCTGATATAACGTGTTTGGTTCATTGGCGCTGATGGCTTGTTGGATACTGGATTTTAGCTCTGAAGTAATCCGCTCATCTGCATCCAGCCACAAAACATAGTCTGAGGCAATATAAGATTGTGCTCGCTGCCGCTGTGGACCAAAGCCTGGCCAGTCTGGACTGGTATAAAATTTATCGGTAAAACGCCGAGCAACCTGTTCGGTTGCATCAGTACTACCTGAATCCAAAATCACGATCTCATCGACCCAGTCAGCGACAGTCTGTAAGCAGGCTTCTAAATGTTTTGCTTCATTCTTAACAATTAATGCCACGGCTAAAGTTGGTTGATTCACATCACTCTCCGTATTTGTTCTCAGGCGATGACAGATGAAGATCATCGATGACTCGCTTAAACATAGCCGTAACCTGTTGCGCATGGATACGGTTCATCGCGCTTTTATCTTTCACCCGCGTGCGCCAACTCAATTCATACCACTCTTTACCGGTTTCATTGCGAATCGCCTCATCGTAGGCCGAAACGACATAATTCTGATACAGGTAAGGACCAGTGCGTCGCGGGTTATGATGAGCATAAAGACCGATCACCGGGGTATTCATTGCATTTGCCATATGAGTCGGTCCAGTGTCTGGTGCGATCACCACATCACATTGATCAATCAGAGCAAGCATCTGTTTAAGGGAGCTCTGACCGACCAAATTGGTTACTGGGTTGGTAATCAGGTTACTAATTTGTTCTGCTAAGGTCACTTCGACAGATGACGGTGAGCCTGCCAAAAGTACATTCCAGCTCTTTTTCTGAGCATCGGTAATTACCTGTGCATATCCCTCTGCATGCCAGTTTTTATAGGCCTTACTCGCTCCCGGAACAATCAGCAAATTACGTTGTTCGGAAGATAAATGCTGAGTGGCCCATAACTTATCTTCTTCACTGTATGTCAGTGACCACTTTGGGTTGATGTCTTTAATTCCAAGATGTTGAGCAAAGGCAAGTAATCCATCAAGCACATGTGGTGCTTCCGGTGATGGTACTTTGGTATTGGTGAACCAGGTCTGAAAATCCTGACTGCGCTTAGCATCAAAACCGAGTTTATATCGTGCCTTTATTCCCAGTGTTGCAATGCTGGCTCGTATGGCATATTGCATATGCAGTAACGCATCAAATGTTTCACCTTTTAACTGCTGCCATAAATTGGTGTATGCACGCCAGCCCTGCTTTTTATCGAAAACAATTACCCGGATATTTTCGATATCTGAGATTAACTGCGCTTCAAGTTTACCGGTTACCCAGGTGATTTTGGTTGTCGGCCATTGACGCTGAATGGCTTGAACAGCAGCAACAGCATTACATACATCGCCGATAGCAGAGAGACGCAAAACACAAATAGAGTTTGGAGCAGAGTCAAATAACGCCATATTGATCACTAAGGGCAAAGAAATTGATAAGAATTATGCAGAGAGTGGAAGAAAATGTAAAATGCTGCGGTGATTAGTGAGTTGTCGGAGAACATGTGAAAACATTCGAACAGGGAAAACAGAGAGTCTGGTACGATGAAAGTTTATTGTCTGTCGCACCTGAGCAATGCTTTGATATCGCCTTCTGGCAACAGAAAGGAAAGGTCGTTGGTCAGGCAACAGGACGAGGAACCACCTGGTTTATCCAGTTGGAGGGATTACAGGGGGCTCTAAGACATTATCGCCGTGGCGGACTGTTTGGTAAGTTAGTGCGTGACCATTACCTGTTTACCGGTTGGCAAAAAACGCGTAGCTATCAGGAATTGCAGATTTTGCACCATTTACGTAGTGCTGGTGTTAATGTACCTCGTCCGATTGCGGCCCGAACGTTAAAAAAGCATATCTGTTATCAGGCTGACTTGATCACTGAAAAAATCCCTAATGCTGAAGATCTGGTTGCGATTCTACAAAAAAGACCATTAAGTAAAGAAGTTTATCAAAAAGTTGGTAGAGAAATTCGCAAGATGCACGACGCAGGGGTGAATCATACCGACCTGAATATTCATAATATTTTGATTGATAATTGTGATAAGGTTTGGATCATTGATTTTGATAAGTGTAATAAAAATATAGCCAATAAGAGACAAACAGAGAATTTAAATAGATTAAAAAGGTCATTTGAGAAAGAACGGAAAAAACATCCTAACTTAAATCTGGATGACATCTATTGGAACTGTATTAATGAAGGATATAAAAATGACTAATATCTTAATTCTTGGTGACAATCGAACTAACCTTATAACACCTATTATTGATGCATTAAAATCAATGGGATTTAGTGTCGATTATATTGATGCATCAGAATTGGATAAAGCAAAAAAATATCCGTCATTATGGCACAAATTAACGGCTAAATTGTTCTACAATAACCTTCACAAAGGCAAGAGGCACTGGGGAAGAGAAGCAGTTATAGATAGTACAAAAGATCACTATGATCATATAATTGTATTGGTTCCGGCTATGCTTAACGAAGTTATTGGCAAAAAATTAAGGAAGAAGACTAGGCACTTGGTCACCATCTTATGGGATTCTTTAAAGAAAGTACCGGCAGGAAATATACTTTTTGAATATAGTGATAGTATCTTCAGTTTTGACCCTGAAGATTGCTCTTCAGAGAATATTCAATATCTACCTTCCTACCACACCGAGCCTGTTGAATATAATGTTGAGGTTGATAAAGATATCTTTGGCGTATTTTCTATAAATAATAAGAATGATTATAGATATAAGAAACTTATTGAGATAGCAAAAAATAACATCAATATTACTGGTGAGATTATATTTGTTTCGGAAAGGTTACAAAAAGGAAAAATTAAAATTGGCAAAATAAATATCACTATCCAAAATGAAAAAATAGGTGGTGAAAATTTAGAAAACAAAATTTTATCATCAAAGGCTATTATTGATATTGTTGATTTTCGTCAAAAAGGACTATCATTCAGATTAGGTGATGCATATAAGTATAAAAAGCTACTTATCACGGATAATATATCAATTTTTAATGAAGTATGGTTTGAAGATAACTACTTCTATCTTGAGAATAATATCATTTCAAATGATTTTATGGAAAAAGAGTTTAGATATAGTAAATCTCCAAACTCAATTTTAGGATGGGTGAATAAAATATTGAATTAATTTTATTTAATTATTTTTTGCCAATCTTCGATAAATTTTCTCTCTGAGAAAATATCAGAAATAATAGGGGTATTTTCATTTTTAGAATGTAGATTGTCTAAATGGAAACAAAGTTCTATTTTTTTCGCTAAATCATCAATAGATTTATCTTTAGCAATAAAAAAACCATTAAAAATATTAGAAAACTCTGGGAAGACAGTATTATCATAAGTGATTGGGTATAATCCAAAATTTAAGGACTCTAATATTACATTTGGAAGACCTTCGCCGTAGCTAGGAAATAAAAAATATCTGTTGTTATGGTAATACTCATCAACATTAGATACAAAGCCTGAAAAGATTAATTTTACCTCATTTTCAGCGATAGCTTCTAGTTCGTTTTTAACATTTTGCTCATAGGCTCCAACAAATGTAAGCACTTTATTTTCCATCGGTATATTTGCAGCTTTAAGCGCTCTTACTGCATCGTAAGCTCCTTTTCCGATAGAGACTCGTCCAACGTGAAGAAATGAACGCTTCTCAGGTCGAAAATTATGGGTATGGATATTTTCAGGTATATTGTAAATTACCCGTATCTGTGCATCTTGACATGGAAATATATAGAGAACATTTTTATACAGGTGCTTACTGATTGCGACATGGAATTCGACACATGAATAAAATAATTTATGTAGTATATCTTTCTTCGGTTTTGATTTTGTGGTTCCATGCCTAACAATAACTCTGCAACTTAGATTTAGTACAGCGAAATAGATTGACTTAATCTCAGAAGCACCAAAAAATATTATCGTTGAAATGTTTTGGTTTAATATGGCCTCTCTTAATCTGAATATCAGACTCAGACTAAGCTTAGTTTTAAACTTTATCGCTATATGTGGTATATCTAATTCAATTGCTCTTTTTTCTATAAATGAATCTTTTTTACAAATAAGAATAGTGTCAATACCATTACGAAGAAATATTCTAGAGTTTTTTATTGAATCGAGCTCCATCCCACCTTCGAAGTGAGATAAGCATAATATTGCTGTTTTTTTGTTTGTATTCATTTTCATATAAATAATCAACTCATAAATATTTTATTATAATATAAATCACTAATTTTCATGACTGTCTAATCCTAATGTCGCAAAATATGAACCATTTTTCTTGCGTGTATGCATAAGATTCAGCATCTCATCATGATTGTGAATTGTTCTATTTCTCTTTGGATGATATAAATGAAAAACGTTAGCAATATTTTTTACTGAGCGTAGTTTTAGT
>QGCX01000275.1_pt1 | contig 10928 bp, 8 predicted proteins | sample 4708031 | NCBI WGS metagenome assembly QGCX01 (sample SAMN08941163, study PRJNA450518) | Sediment metagenome, whole genome shotgun sequencing project. | reverse complement strand
CCTTTGACCCACAATTGAGGAAAGGTAGGCCAATTGGCGTATTTAGGTAATTCAGCGCGAATATCTTGGTGTTCTAGAATATCGATATAAGCGAAACGTTCGCCACATGCCATCAACGCCTGTACCGTACGGGCAGAGAAACCACACATTGGCTGGTTTGGATTACCTTTCATATAGATAATAATATTGTTACCAGCAATCTGCTCTTTTATATTTTCTAACGTATCACTCATATAACCTACCAATTCAGTCAGATATTTTACGACATTGTACGGCTTTAAAACTCTGCCGCCAACTTCACTTTCAACTTCACCCGGTTTTTGGGGCAACTTCAATAAAAATCAATTATAGGCACAGTTCACGGCAAATGTTTATTGCACTATTTGCTGACCTATGTAGCTAAATTCGCATGCATCGAATATTGATGACGCTATAAACCCGTGATAGCCTGTTGGTTTTCCTGCCCGAAATGGAGTATGTGATATGTCGGTCCGACATTTTTTAACCCTCAATGATTTGAGCCAGGCAGAGGCCATTCAAATTATTAAACGCGCATCGGAATTAAAAGAGATGCATAAAAAACGGACTGTCTACGAACCGCTTAAAAACCGTGTTTTAGCGATGATTTTCGAAAAGTCATCTACGCGCACACGCGTTTCATTTGAAGCAGGTATGAATCAATTCGGAGGCAGCGCTATTTTCTTATCACCCAACGATACTCAATTAGGTCGTGGTGAACCGATAGAAGATAGCTCCCGTGTGTTATCGCAAATGGTTGACGCTGTGATGATTCGTACATTCGAACACAGTAAAATTGAGAAATTTGCACAGTACAGCAGCCTACCGGTGATCAATGCGTTAACGGATGATTACCACCCTTGCCAATTATTAGCCGATGTTCAAGCTTATACTGAAGCCCGTGGTGACATTCAAGGTAAAACTGTTACCTGGATCGGTGATGGCAATAACATGTGCAACAGTTATATCAATGCAGCAATGCTGTTTGATTTTAAATTAAATATCGCCTGCCCTGAAGGCTATGAGCCGATGCAAGCCCTGCTCGATAAAGCGGGTGATCGTGTAACTATTTATCGCACACTAGAAGAAGCGACCAAAGGTGCACATTTGGTTACAACCGACGTTTGGGCGAGCATGGGCCAGGAAGAAGAAGCCAAAGCACGCATGGCCGCTTTCGATTCTTATCAGGTTAACCCTGCACTTATGGACTTAGCCGACCCTGAAGCCGTTTTTCTGCATTGCCTTCCTGCCCACAGAGGTGAAGAAGTCAGTGAAGATATGCTCGATGATCCAAGATCCGTCGTATTCGAACAAGCAGGTAATCGACTTCATGCACAAAAGGCATTGTTAGAATTTTTGCTGTGCTAATTAATGCTCACACGATAAAAAGGCAGCTAATCGCTGCCTTCTTTTTGCCTGTCTTTTCGTGCCCTATGCCCTTCAATTTGGGCCAATAGACATAGCTAAAACCATACTGACCGCGCTCAACGGTAGATCAGCTTGCAACTGCAAATCATTAAAAAAAGCCTGAACTGAGCTTAAATCGCGCATCGACGTTGGCTTCTTTGTCACGACTTGCGCATTAATCAATGCACGACAGACGTCATCGGACAGTACAAATGTATCTTTGCCTACCATTCTTAAGAAGCGCGATGCCCCATCTCCACCCAGATAAGCGCCATTCTTTTTCAAATACTGCCACAGACCGATGATATCTTCGGTCGGCCAGGCGGCGATAAATGCACCGAAGGAACCATGCTTGACTGAAACATCAGCAACCATTTGCGCATTTAAGGGAATGGTCTTCATTTTCCCCCAATGACGAATCAACCGTTCATCTTGCATCAAATGCTCAAAGCGGGCGTCGTCGATTAGCTGGCACGCCTGTGGGTTAAAATTCCAGAAGGCGTCTTCAAATGCCGGCCAACGTTGATCAATAACACTATGCCGCATGCCAGCACGAAAGACTCGCCGAGTAATCGTGCTTAAGTATTCATGGTCAGGGATATTCAGCAATTGTTCATTGGTTAATAACATCGGAAACCGATGACGAATGACCGAAACATCCTGATGATGAGCTATCGCCTGCTGCCAAAACTGCTCAAATCTCATTTATTACTCTTCATCCGACTGTAAATTAATAGCCGCTGAGTTAATACAGTATCGAGCCCCCGTAGGGTTCGGTCCATCCGGAAACACATGCCCCAAATGAGCGTCGCATCTAGCACAACAGACTTCAATTCTAACCATGCCATGAGACATATCTTTCTTTTCTACAATGGCCGACTTATCAGCGACATCATAAAAACTTGGCCAGCCGCATCCGGCATCAAACTTAGTCTGCGAACTAAATAACACCGCGTCACAACATATACAACGATAGACACCATCGGCGGTTTCATTCCAGTAGATGCCGGTGAACGCCGGCTCCGTGTAGGCTTTTCGGGTAATTAAATACTGTTCTTCGGTAAGCTCTTGTTGCCATTGTTGATCAGACTTGGTTACTTTTTCTGACACTGCAAATCTCCATTAGGATTTCAACGATCAAGACTTTATACTCAAATAATACGCAATATGATTTGGTGATGCTATTGAATGGTAGTTCAATTTGTTAACATCAGTGTCGCATCAGCCAAGACACAGACCCCCATAATAATTTCATCTGATAGATAAGAGTGAGCCATGAAGGACTTTAAAAAATCGAATAAGCTGGCAAATATTTTTTACGAAATCCGCGGACCAGTACTCGATGAAGCCGCTCGACTAGAAGATGAAGGTCACCGTATTTTAAAATTAAATATTGGTAACCCTAAACCATTTGGCTTTGATGCACCCGACGAAATCATCACCGATGTTATTAAAAACCTGCCACATTCTGAAGGTTACTCAGAATCAAAAGGTATCTATTCTGCACGAAAAGCGGTTATGCAATATTACCAGCAACGTATGGTTCATAATGTCGAAGTAGATGATATTTACCTAGGCAATGGTGCCAGCGAATTAATCCATTTGGCCTGTACCGGTATTGTAAATACGGGTGATGAAGTACTGATTCCATCACCAGACTACCCGCTGTGGACTGGTGTAGTGACGCTGTCCGGTGGTAAAGCGGTACATTATCATTGTGATGAACAGTCTGACTGGTTCCCTGACCTTGAGGATATCCGTTCAAAGATCACCAAAAACACAAAAGCCATCGTAGTTATTAACCCTAACAATCCAACCGGTGCTGTCTATTCAAAAGAGCTATTGCTAGAACTCATTGAAATTGCTCGTCAGAACAACCTTATCATTCTTGCTGATGAAATTTATGACAAAATCATCTTTGACGGCGAAACCCACCACACCATGGCGGCCCTGTCTAGAGATGTACTAACATTGACCTTTAATGGCTTATCAAAAGCCTACCGTCTATGTGGCTGGCGTTCTGGCTGGATGATGATTTCCGGCCCTAAGCATTTAGCAGCGGATTTAATTCAAGGCTTTAATATGCTGTCCAGCATGCGATTATGTCCAAATGTACCTGCGCAATATGCAATTCAAACGTCTCTCGGTGGTTACCAGACCATTAATGACCTTGTTGCACCGGGCGGGCGAATGTATGAACAGCGCAAAACTGCGGTGGAAACAATAAATTCAATCCCTGGCTTATCGGTAGTCAAACCCAAAGGCGCACTTTATCTTTTTGTTAAGATGGACAAGAAGAAATTTGCGTTGTCAGATGATGAGCAAATGGCTTTGGACCTATTGCGCCAAGAGAAAATCCTAGTGGTTCATGGGCGTGGCTTTAATTACCCCGACGTTGATCATTTCCGTATGGTATTTTTACCACCCAACGAAGTTTTGAACGAGGCAGCAGAGCGTATGGAACGGTTCTTCAGCACCTACCGTCAAGACTAAATTAGACTATACCACTCAAATTAAGAGTGGTTTTTTCGACCAGCACAGAGAAGGGCTTGACTGTTTTCATGCTAGATATTCATATCACTGAATTTTATAACGATGTGGCTCGTATTTTAATGGCACTGTATCGAGCGTTCCCTCGGCAGATTTCGATGTATGTCGAAGACATCAGTGGGCCAGATACAGCAGACGAATATGGGTTGCATAGCGAAAGGCATTTAGCCTGTTTCAATACCTTTTTGTGGTTAAAAGAAGAACATCTACTACGTTTCGACGATATTGAAAGGCAAACAGCCTTTAACCACTGCGTTTTAACATTGGATGGGTTTCGCTGGCTGGCCAGTTTTGATGTCGAGTTTGGCGGAGCCAAATTCATAGATGAGCTTCAGATTGCCATCAGCGAAGGGTCGTCTAATGACACTGAGCGCTTAATTAAATCGCTACTCAACGCTCAAGCCCAGTTGGGCGGCTAACTCAAAGCCATCGATCACACACCCAGAATGCCAATACAATAGTCCACGAAAACCGCACTCACCGTAGCGGTTATCAATAAATAAGCTTAAGGTTTTGAAATTTAGATGTTTTCAGCAGGCGCTGAATTATGCATTATACTTTCACTTATGCGTGGAAACATTGAAGCTGATAGCCCCATAGAAAGACACGCAAACCCAACTTTGGTAAGGTGTATATGCGACAAGAAAACAAAAAGTACTTCTGGTGGGTTGCTTTAGTGCTTATATTTTCAATGTCAACGCTCATCATTTTGGCTAATCTTTTCATCTCACCAATTATTGTCGATGAGTCAATTAAAAAAGCTGAATTACACTCACGTATCATCGAAGAAGAATTAAATACCAAATTCGCCGACAAATCAGTATTAACTCGGGACATCGCCCAACTATCTTCTAGCCTACCGCTCGATAGAGCAGTTTTTCTCAAACAAATCGGCAACCTAATTACCTCTAAGCCCGATATCGCCGGTGGAGGAATATGGCCAGAACCAAGCAAGATGATAACGGGCGTAGATAAAGCAGCGTTATTCTGGGCAAAAAATGATGCCGGAGAATATTTATTGGATGAAGGTTATAATCAGCCTAGCAGCAAGCCATATCAGGAAGAGTTCTGGTACATAAACGCAAAAAATTCACCGCTAGACGAATGTATTTGGTCTAAAGCCTACATTGACCCATTCTCAGATACCCCAATGGTAACCTGTTCTGTCAGAATAGACCGAGACCAACAATTTTGGGGTGTCGCTACTATTGATATTGAACTGACAGGTATCGCGCAGATTCTCGAAGAAATGAATTCCAAATATGGTATTTATGGTTTTTTAATAGATAATTACGATCAGGTCATATCAGCATATTTTAAAGACGAGGCCACCCAACGGTTACATACCTTAGCCGAATTAAAAGCATCAAATAGTGAACTATTACCACTGATCGATGCACTCAATAGCGGTAGAAAATTCAGTGAATTTAATGCTGGCAGCGTTTTACCTGATCAAGAAGCCCTTCTGTTTATATCAGAACTTAATCAGCAAAAGTGGCGTATCGGTATTATTTTCCCTGAGGTAATTGTAAAAAAGAACATCAAATTACTCACTCACTATATGTATGGCCTTATCGCTCTACTAGCGATAATTTTTGCTAGCGAAGTACTCCTTATCTTAGCTCTATCGCTATGGAATTGGCGGCTGATTCAAAGCTTAAGAGATAAATCTAAAAAGTTAGCCGACATATCACTGAAAGACCATCTGACAAGCCTCCGCAATAAAACATCATTGCTGGCCGAACTTGAACAACGAATGTATCTGGCCAAAGACATGGCTGAAAAACAATTTGCCGTATTGTTTGTCGGTCTAGACAATTTCAAATCCATAAACAATCGATTTGGACTATATGGTGGAGATCATTTATTAAAGTCTGTAGCAGAGCGATTAAAATCTTCAGTAAGAGAATCTGACTTTATTTTCCGCTTTGGCGGTGATGAGTTTGTAATCATAACTGAAAATACCAGAGGCAATTATAATGTTGAGTCCGTTTGTGCGCATTTACTCAACGCAATGAAAGACCCATTCAACATAAAAGATTCATCGGTTAACATCACACTGAGCATTGGTGTGGCCATGTTTGGACAAGACGGCGAATGGCCCAACGAACTACTCAGAAGTGCGTCACTTGCCATGCGTGAGGCAAAAAACATTACTCGCAACAGCTTTTTGTTCTCATCTTCCGCTATGAATGAAAGAACGCAGCGAAAAATGCTGGTAGAGGAACATCTACTGAAAGCAATAGAACGTCGAGAAATTTCAGTCGCCTTTCAGCCCATTGTTGCACTTAAAAACTCAACAACTCGCAAATTTGAAGTCTTGGCTCGTTGGACTAACCCAACAATAGGCCAAGTGCCACCGGATGAATTCATTCCTCTTGCGGAACACAATGGCTATATTATCCCACTGGGTGAACATGTGCTTCAATTAGCACTGGAAGTCTGCGCCAGAATACGACGCACCTATAAGCACGACTTCACCATTGCGGTAAATGTTTCCCCTAAACAATTTAATGACCCGTTATTTGCTTCAAAGGTTTTTGCTTATCTAGAAACCTATGGGCTTCCACCAGCCACCCTCACTCTTGAAATTACTGAAGGTGTGTTAATTGATAACAAAGAAAAAAGTGACCACCTAATTCAACAATTACTGGAGGGCGGTGTTAAATTGGCAATGGATGATTTTGGTACCGGCTATTCATCGTTAAGTTATGTTAGAAACTATCTGTTTGATGTGGTTAAAATCGACAAAGAATTCATTGAAGACCTGGGCACAGACCTAAAAAGCATTCGCCTAGTTGAAACAGTCTTAGCCATGGCAAAAGGTTTAAATATTGATGTCGTCGCGGAAGGCATAGAAAACACCGATCAATTAGAGATACTCAAACTAAAAAATTGTAAATTCGGTCAGGGCTATTTATTTAGTCGCCCAATGGATAAAGCCGAGCTTAATACATGGCTGATTGAGGGGAAATTTAATTAAAACAGATCAGACACACCTAAAACCAAATTGACTCAAACGCAATACCCGCTCCGCTGGGACATGAGTAAGCGTTATAGACGCAAGTTCTCGACGTATAGGATAGCTCTTTCTGAGTTGATCAAATGTGCTACTAGAGATATAACCTGACTCAACCGATTGACGCATAGCAACGGTATCTCGCGCAGGGTCATACACAGCTAATATAAGTTCACTCACCCAAAGATCTGCATCTTCCTGTTGGTATAATCGCGCATCCAGATTAAAGGCTTGCGGCAGTGAACCATGACTAGGAACCGTTAACTTAGCCCAATCATAGGCCGCTTGTGCCAACATTTGAGTCCCCATATATTTGCCTTCAAGACTATAACCGGCGACATGAGGTGATGCGATATCAACTCGATTGAGAAGCGATTCGGGTACCTCTGGTTCATCAGGCCAAACATCTAGAACCGCACGCATGGAGTTTTGTTCTAGATGGGATAACAATGCTTGATGCTCTACAACAGGCCCGCGCCCGCCATTAATCAACAATGCATTAGGGCGCATTTTTTCAAGCATGGCGTGATTAATCATTTGATGCGTTGGGTAGTTACCCGCTCGGGTATGAGGAGTATGCAAACAAACAATATCGCACTGCTGCATCAAATCAGCCAGTTCGACATGCGCATCCAATAAACCATTTTCGTGACGAATTGGGTCACACTCCAGAACTCGGCAACCTATAGCCTTTAATCTTGCGACGACTTTAGAACCGACATTGCCAACACCTACGACACCAATGGTTTTTTGCCACCAATGTAAATCGTGATCGACATGCATACGAGCCAATACAGCCAGAAGCCAATCAACAACCGACTGAGCATTACAGCCCGGGGCATGATGAAATTGAATGTTTTGGCTAGACAAATAGGCTTGATCAATATGGTCAGTGCCTATGGTAGCACTGCCCACAAATTTAACAGGGGTATTTTGAAGTAAAGCTTCATTAACTTGAGTTACCGAGCGAACCAACAGTACATCCGCTTCGGCAAGATCATCTTTAGTCAACGTGCGACCCGGTTTTCGAACAATTGACGAGGCAATTGTTGAAAACCAGTTCTCGACGTTAGGCATATTTTCATCAGCAACAATACGTAACGTCATATAGTTTAGTCTTTTTTCTCAGACTCATTTTCTTCTGAATTTGCGATGACTTCAGCCTCAGCAACTGAGTCTTCTTGCACGAAAACTTCAACAATGATTTCCGGCCCATCTTCAGTTTCTTCAACTGAGACTTCCGTTACCTCTCCAACAGGAAACTCAGCATTGGCGGCGTCGGTTGGGGCAACTATTTCAAGCTCAGCTTGAACCGGCTCTACTTTTACGTCAACGGGTTCAACGTCCACTGATTCGACTTCAGCTGAATCAGCAACATCACTTACAGCCGCAGCTGTTGTTTCAGCTTCTACTGTTTCAACAACGGTTTCAGATTCAACAGCAACCTCGGTATCTAGCGTTGACTGCACTTCAATACTCTCAGACTCGGCCACTTCTTCTTTCGGAGCGGGTATAGGTGTTTTCATACCATCAACTGCATAATGTTCTGGTAACTGCTCTAAATCAATTTTACGCTTAATGTATTCTTCAATCGCCGGAATCTGAAATGAATCATCTTCACAGGCAAAGCTAATTGAAACACCTTTCTTACCTGCACGCCCAGTACGACCAATGCGGTGTACGTAATCTTCTGGATCTTCAGGTAAGGTAAAGTTAATCACGTGGGATACGCCATCAACATGAATACCACGACCGGCGACATCGGTTGCAACCAATACTTCGAACTTGCCTTCTTTAAAGCCATCTAACGTACGGATACGCTTGTTTTGCGGCACTTCACCAGAGAGAACTTGGCAAGGTACACCGTCAGCTTTCAGCTTTTCGGACAGATCACGAACAATGTCACGACGGTTTGCAAAAACCATCACTCGATCCGCTTCGTCCTGCTTCACAATGCGACGTAACGCATCATATTTTTCATCCGAAGAAACCAAATAAACATGCTGTTCAACATCGTCAGATGTCTTAACTTTTGGTTCTACTTCAATGCGCACAGGCTCATTCGTCCAACGCTCTGCAAGATTCAAAATGTCGTAAGAGAAGGTGGCAGAGAATAATAACGTTTGACGGTTTTCAGTTCTCGGCGTCGCTCGAACAATCGTTTTGATGTCTGGAATAAAGCCCATGTCCAACATACGATCGGCTTCATCAATCACCAACAGTTCAATTTGATCCAAGAACAGTACTTTTCGATTCATGAAATCAATTAAACGGCCTGGCGTTGCAACTAGAATATCGATTCGCTGCTCAGTCAATTGCTTTTGCTGCTTCTCTAAGTCCATACCGCCAACAACGGAGGCGACCTTAAGCCGGCTGTATTTAGTTAAATTTTTAGCATCCGCTTCAATCTGTAATGCAAGTTCACGAGTTGGTGCAAGAATTAAAGCTCTTGGTTCTCCAACATACTGCTCTTCAAGACGGTGTTCCAACAAATCAGTAATCGCAGTAATTAGAAATGCTGCAGTCTTACCGGTACCCGTTTGTGCCTTACCTATGCAATCGTAACCATTTAAAGCATACGGTAATGTCATTGCTTGAATCGGACTGCAGTACTGGTAACCAACTTCCTGAATCGCTCTCATAAGAGCTATCGGTAAAAACATATCATGAAAACGAACTTTACCGGCTTCTTCCTCAACTTTAAATTGGGCAATATGCCAGCGAGGTCTACGGTATCTTTTATTTTGGTTTGTCACAGAATCACATTTTCTCTGTTATGGGCTAGGCACGCGGCCTTCTCACCCTGGTTTATTTCGAACCAGATTTAAGTTTGTCTGGTGATTTTATTGCTCTGGATTAAAGTACATCAGAGCTTGGAGTGGCCAGAGAGATCTGATTATTCAAGGCTATCACATCTGGCTATTCCAAAGAGGGCGCAATTGTAGCTCATTTTTTAACTGATCACGACAGCTGAATGCTAGCGAATTCATTGAAAATCATAATGGTGCAAATGAACTTAAGGCTAGCGGTCGCTTAAACCTGAAAATATTGGCTAAAAACGACCGAAACACTGGAAAACCCTAGGCCACAAGACTGGCTTACTTCTTCAACCGTCGTAACAATACCGAGGTATCGCAACGATTCATGCCCTGGTGCTGCAATTCCTTATAAAAACCCTGTACTTGAGTTGCAACCGGTAAGGTCAACCCTTTAGATTCGGCCTCTGCCAGACAATAACCTAAATCTTTCACCATCCAGTCAATTGCAAACCCAAAATAGTACTCATCTTTAGCCATGGTTAGTGCACGGTTATCAAGCTGCCAACTTTGAGCGGCGCCACCCGACAGTACTTTTTGCACGGTCGACACATCCAGCCCTGATTCCATTGCCAACGCCAAACCTTCCGACAACCCCTGCACAATACCGGCAATACAAACCTGGTTGACCATTTTACACAGCTGACCACTACCTGCAGGCCCAAGTAGCTGAGCCGTTTTACCAAAAGCCTTAAAAACTTCAACGGCTTTAGAAAAGGCAACATCGTCGCCACCCACCATAATCGAAAGCTGACCGTTTTCCGCCCCTGCCTGACCGCCCGAGACTGGTGCATCTAAGAAAGAGCCCGCCTTGCCGGCCACAGCAACTGACAACTCACGCGCGAGTTCGGCAGATGTAGTGGTATGATCAATAACGATAGCGCTAGGCTTAAGCCCGGCCAATAAACCCTCATCACCGTAAAATACCGAGCGAACATCTTCATCGTTGCCCACACAAACAAATACAAAATCGGCCTGTTCGACCGCTTGTTTTGGGGTTGCAGAACAACTGCCACCGTATTGCTCAACCCAGGACTGCGCTTTGACTAACGTACGATTATAAACCGAGGTCTGATATCCCGCCGTTTTTAGGTGACCAGCCATCGGATAGCCCATTA
>QGCX01000274.1_pt1 | contig 10935 bp, 12 predicted proteins | sample 4708031 | NCBI WGS metagenome assembly QGCX01 (sample SAMN08941163, study PRJNA450518) | Sediment metagenome, whole genome shotgun sequencing project. | reverse complement strand
TAAAACAGAAACTAAAGGAAGTGCGACCTGAAACCATAGCACAAGCATCAAGAATTTCCGGTGTGACGCCTGCAGCTGTATCGATGCTATTAGTTCACGTTAAAAAGCACAACGCTAGCCGGAAAAGCGCATGACAACACAATATAAAGATCGGCTAAAGCACGGGATTCAAGCCTTGGGTTTGAATATTGACGATGCGATTATTGAGCGCTTGATTGCGTATCACGGCATGCTCGTGAAATGGAATAAAGCCTATAACCTGACCTCGGTGCGCGACCCGCAGCAAATGATCGATCGCCATTTGATTGATAGTCTTAGCTTGTTGCCGTTATTAAATAATGGTTCAGTGATAGATGTGGGTACCGGGCCGGGTTTGCCGGGGATGGTGATTGCTATTGCTCGGCCAGATATAGCGGTGACCTTATTAGACAGTAATGGTAAAAAGACACGTTTCTTGAGTCAGGTAAAAATGACTTTAGGGGTGAGCAACGCAACCGTTGTGAACCATAGACTTGAAAGTTGGCAGCCGGAAATCAAATTTGAGCAGATCACATCTAGGGCATTTGCGACACTTTCTGATATGGTAAGCTTCTCTCGTCATCTGCTCTCATCTGATGGTCGATTTTTGGCGATGAAAGGCCTGTACCCGGGCTCCGAATTAGCAGAGCTGCCGAGTGATATTGATATTCGCTCGGTTAAGCCGTTAAGCGTTCCAGGGACAGAAGGCGAGCGCCATTTAGTAGAGTTGGCGTTTAAGTAACTTATAAAGGACTGCACCTTGAGTCAAATATTTGCAATTACCAATCAAAAAGGTGGTGTCGGTAAAACCACGACTGCAGTCAACTTGCCGGCATCTCTCGTAGCAATGAAACGCAAGGTCTTAGTGATCGATTTAGACCCGCAGGGAAACGCCACTATGGGCAGTGGTGTTGATAAGGCGGCGCTTGAATTGTCTGCTTATGACGTCTTAACGGGTAAGTGTCATTTTGCCGAAGCAGTTGTGTTTGCTGAGCATGGCGGATATGACCTATTACCGGCCAATGGCGACTTGACCGCCGCTGAAGTCGAGCTACTACAGTTAAAGATGAAAGAGCATCGACTGCAATATGCCTTAGCTGAAGTAAAACAAAATTACGATTACATATTTATCGACTGCCCTCCGTCATTAAACATGTTGACGGTGAATGCCTTAACGGCCGCTAATCAGACATTTATTCCTATGCAATGTGAATATTATGCCCTTGAAGGTCTGGCCGCGCTGCTTGAAACCATTTCTCAAATACAAAAAGTGGTCAATCCCGGCTTAGAAGTTGGCGGCCTACTCAGAACTATGTATGACCCACGTAATACTCTGACCAATGATGTTTCTGACCAGTTAAAGGAGCACTTTGGCGATAAACTTTATAGTGCCGTTATACCTCGCAATGTCCGTCTGGCTGAAGCACCCAGCTATGGTATGCCGGCGCTGCAGTACGATAAAAACTCCCGAGGGGCTCTAGCTTATCTTGCGCTTGCAGGTGAATTTATACGCCGTAACGAAGGCGAAAAAGCAGATACATCCATTTCTAATGATTATCAAAAAGTGACGGGTTAATACTGAATGTCTCCCAAAAAGAAAGGTTTAGGGCGCAATTTTGGCTCTTTAATTACCACTCAGGCAGAAGTGAAAGAGATATCTGAGCAACCACTTCATGAAGTTCAAGATGGGATGCTTAAGCAATTACCAATTGAATGGTTACAGCGAGGCGTTTTTCAGCCTCGGCGCGATATGTCTGATGAAGGGCTTGAAGAATTAGCTAACTCAATTCGGGCACAAGGGGTGATGCAGCCGGTGGTTGTGCGTCCATTAGGTCCTCAGTCGTATGAACTCATTGCCGGTGAACGACGCTGGCGTGCTTCTCAATTGGTCGGTCTGGATAGTATCCCTGCAGTTATTCGTGATGTTGCGGATGAAGATGCTATAGCAATGGCGCTAATAGAGAATATTCAGCGTGAGAATCTAAATCCAATTGAAGAAGCGATGGCACTGCAGCGTCTGCAAAAAGAGTTTGAATTGACTCAAGCTGAGGTTGCCGATGCGGTTGGTAAATCGCGAGCCACCGTTACCAATTTACTTCGCTTGATTGGTCTTGAGCCGGAAGTCAAAACCATGTTGGAGCATGGCGATTTAGAAATGGGCCATGCTCGAGCGTTACTCGGCTTGTCTGATCGTGTACAAATTGATGCCGCCCGCCAAGTCGTAGCCAAAGGTATGACCGTGCGTCAGACGGAGGCGTTAATGCGCTCAATAAATCAGCCTAATAAAGTAAAACTAGCTAATGGTGGTGTGTCGAATGATGTCAATATTCATCGACTCGAAGAAATGCTGTCTAAACGCTTGGGTGCAAGTGTATCAATCAAGCATGGTGTTGGCGGCAAAGGTTCACTGACTATTAAATATACCAGTCTTGATGAGCTAGATGGTATTTTGGAGCACGTTAAGTAATTTCAACTTGAATTGATCATGCTCCTTTCGAATTGTCGATATTTATGATGTGAATCATTCAACGATTTTTCTTTATAGGATAGGCAAGATTGGTTGAAGCTGTTTCGTTTACCCAATATACTCTCGGCTCGTTAAAATTAGCCAGTGGCACTTGGTTGCAAGTTGACACATATTTTTCAAAATTAAGAGCAGAAACATTGACCCATATTGGTCTATAAATAAAAAATCATTAATTTGTATGAGAAATAGGTTGGTCGGGACTAGTAATAATCCCAACATTTTGATTATATGGCTACCGCCAAGAACGTTGGGATAGTGCCGAAAAATTGGAGTCATTGTTGACTTATTGTAAGCCATATTCAGTAACGAAGTTGAAGCGCCCAAGTGTATCCCGGGTGTTGGTTCTTCAGTTGTTCGTCACGTTATTTGCTGCGTCGTTTGGATTTGTTTTTCAATCTGCAGTTGGCTTGGGTATTTTGATGGGTGGCTTTATTAGTATTTGTGGTCAAGCATTTTATGATTACCGGGCGTTGCTCAATTTTGGTGATCTAGACGTGCCGAAAGTTATCCGTACGACATATCGTGCAATGTGGGGTAAGTGGCTTATTTATATTTCACTAAGCCTACTGATAATATTTCAATTTAAACAAATTAATGCCGGTGCCCTTTATATGAGTCTTTCTACTATTCATATTATTGGTGCGTTGGCATTGCCTGTTTTCGTTAAAAGATCTGCCTAAGGGCTGTTTTACATTTGAAGGGGTGAAAGTTATATGTCGAGTAGTGAAGCCGGATACGCAGATTCTGGCGAATATATACAACACCACCTAACCAATCTCACTTACGGTAAGATTGATCAAGGTGCAATATTATGTGATGGCTCTGTTGCTGAACATACACATTGGGGTTTAGCTCATTGTGGTGAAGAAGCGGCTCAAATGGGTTTTAGTGCGATCCACCTTGATAGCATGGGTTGGTCGATTGCTCTGGGTGCTATTTTTCTGTTTTTCTTCTGGCGTGTAGGCAAAAAAGCAACAACAGGTGTGCCAAGTGGCGCGCAAAATTTTGTTGAGACGCTTGTTGAATTTGTAGACGGTAACGTACGCGATATTTTCCACGCTCGAAACCCTTGGATCGCACCCATTGCATTAACCGTTTTTTGCTGGGTATTCCTGTCTAATTTGATGGATATCCTCCCTGTTGATTTATTGCCATGGGTGCTAGAGCATCTCGGGCTTAAATATATGAAAGTTGTTCCATCAACTGACCCGAACGTTACGTTAGGTACTGCAGTCTTTGTCTTTATCTTAATGATCTATTACTCATTTAAAGTTAAAGGCTTTGGTTTTATAAAAGAATTATCTTTTACACCTTTTAACTCCCCATTTTTGATTCCATTTAACCTATTTCTCGAATTGGTTGGGTTATTGGCAAAACCGTTTTCTCTCGGTTTGCGATTATTTGGTAATCTTTATGCGGCTGAAATTATTTTTATTCTAATTGCATTAATGTTTGGCGGCGGTATTGCTTTCGCTTTAATGGGAGGCGTCATGCAGTTGGCATGGGCTGCTTTCCATATATTAGTGATTCCATTACAGGCGTTTATCTTTATGGTATTGACGATAGTTTACTTGAGTCAGGCTCACGAAGATCATTAATAAATTCGCCTGGGTTTTGCTTTTAAATGGCGAACTTAGGCAAACTGGGTTTGACCCTTACTTTTAAACACAACACTTGGTAATTATAAACTAGGAGAAACACATGGAATTTATTTATCTTGCCGCTGGCTTAATGATGGGTCTAGGTGCTATTGGCGCTGCGATCGGTATTGGTATGCTGGGTAGTAAGTTGCTTGAATCAACTGCCCGTCAGCCAGAGTTAGGTCCAATGCTGCAAACTAAATTCTTCATCGTTGCTGGTTTGATCGATGCGATTCCAATTATTGGCGTTGGTATTGCGATGTACCTGATCTTTGTTGTTGGTGCATAAGTTAGTCATGTTCTTGATGACTATTCATAAACTAATAACGAGGTGATGGCGTGAATTTTAATGCAACATTTATTGGCCAAATTGTCGTCTTCGCTATTTTTGTCGTTATCTGTGCTAAATATGTTTGGCCCCCAATCATGGGTGCTTTACAGGAACGCCAGAAGAAAATAGCTGACGGACTCGATGCCGCTGGTCGTGCTTCAAAAGATTTGGCGGTTGCACAGAAAGAAGCAACCAACAAACTACGTGAAGCCAAAGAAGCTGCAGCCGAGGTTCTCGATCAAGCAAATCGTCGAGCCGCTGTTGTTATTGAAGAGGCGAAAGTTGAGGCAGAAGCCGAAGCAAAACGAATCGTCAGTGCAGCGGCATCAGATGTGGACAAAGAACGTAACTTAGCTCGCGATGAATTGCGCACTAAAGTTGCGGCATTAACTTTGGCCGGTGCAGAGAAAATCCTGCAATCAGAAGTCGATGCGGCTAAACACAGTGAGCTGTTGGATAAGCTGGCAGCGCAGCTTTAAGGAGACGGAAAATGGCAGAATTGAGTACGCTCGCCCGTCCTTACGCAAAAGCTGCGTTTTCGGCAGCAGTAGACGCGGGATCTATTCCCGAATGGTCAACTGCGCTTCAAACGCTTGCACAAGTAACGAAAGCCGACAAGGTATCTGAACTACTGGGAAGCCCGTCGGTCAGCGCACTGGAAAAAGCAAAAGCTGTGACAACTATTGCTGGTGATGAATGTAATGAAGGCGCGAAAAATCTGTTAGTCGTATTGGCAGAAAATAATCGTTTTGCATTATTACCAGAAATTAGCACTCAGTTTGAATTGCTCAAAGCCGAGCATGACAAGAGCGCAGAAGTTGTCGTAACCAGTGCATTTAAACTCAGCGACGCACAGCAAAAAGTATTGACTGAAAAATTAACAGCAAAGTTAGAGCGCGAAGTTAGTTTGACCGTTGATATAGATGAGACACTTATTGGTGGTGTCATTATTAGAGCTGGCGATTTAGTTATCGATGACTCCGTTCGCGGAAAGCTATCGAAACTCGCTGACGCAATGAATTCCTAATGAGGGAAAACGCATGCAGCACCTGAATCCTTCAGAAATCAGTGACATTATTAAAGAGCGTATCGCGAAACTAGATACCAGCTCTAAAGCACAGAATGAAGGTACTATCGTTGGTGTATCTGACGGTATTGTACGTATTCACGGTCTCGCCGATGTAATGTCCGGTGAGATGATTGAATTTGAAGGTGGCGTCTTTGGTATGGCGCTTAACCTTGAGCAAGACTCAGTCGGCGCCGTGGTTCTTGGTGAATACAAGAGCCTAGCCGAAGGTCAATCTTGTAAGTGTACAGGACGAATCTTAGAAGTACCGGTGGGTCCTGAATTGCTTGGTCGAGTGGTTGATTCACTGGGTAACCCTATCGACGGTAAAGGTGAGATTAACGCTAAGTTATCTGACCCTATCGAGAAGGTTGCGCCGGGTGTTATTGCTCGTCAATCAGTTGATCAGCCAGTGCAGACTGGTTATAAAGCAGTTGACTCGATGGTGCCAATTGGCCGTGGTCAGCGTGAGCTTATCATTGGTGACCGCCAGACAGGTAAAACTGCGATGGCAGTTGACGCAATCTTGGCGCAGAAAACTGCCGGCATTAAGTGCGTCTATGTTGCTGTTGGCCAGAAACGTTCAACCATTGCTAACGTCGTACGTAAGCTGGAAGAGCATGGTGCGATGGCATATACCACTGTTGTGGTTGCTTCTGCCTCTGAACCTGCATCTATGCAATATATTGCACCCTACTCGGGTTGCTCTATGGGTGAATACTTCAGAGATCGTGGTGAAGACGCATTAATCATTTATGATGACCTATCTAAGCAAGCAGTAGCATATCGCCAGATATCATTGTTGCTACGTCGTCCGCCTGGTCGTGAAGCTTACCCTGGTGACGTTTTCTACTTACACTCACGTTTACTAGAGCGATCTTCTCGCGTAAATGCGGAATACGTAGAAGAATTCACAAAAGGCGAAGTAAAAGGTAAAACAGGTTCTTTAACCGCGTTACCAATTATTGAAACCCAAGGTGGTGACGTTTCTGCATTTGTACCAACTAACGTGATTTCCATTACCGATGGTCAGATTTTCTTAGAATCTGATTTGTTTAATTCTGGTGTTCGTCCAGCGATGAACGCAGGTATTTCGGTGTCTCGTGTGGGTGGTGCAGCGCAAACTAAGATCATGAAAAAGCTTTCTGGTGGTATTCGTACAGCCTTAGCTCAGTATCGTGAATTAGCAGCGTTCTCGCAGTTTGCTTCGGACTTAGACGATGCAACAAAAGCCCAGTTAGAACATGGTGCACGTGTAACTGAATTGATGAAGCAAAACCAATATGCTCCTTTGAGTGTTGCGGAAATGGCGTTGTCTGTATATGCAGCAAACGAAGGCTACTTAGAAAAGTTAGAGCTAAGTAAAGTTCTTCCTTTTGAAGCCGCATTGCACAGTTATATGAATAGCGAACACGCAGATTTATTAGCTCAAATTAATGAATCTGGGGTGTGGACCGATGAAATCGCCGGCACGTTTAAGAGTGCGTTAGAAAAATTTAACGAAACTCAAAGCTGGTAATTTGATTTGGCCGTGAATTCGGCCACTAACTGAGGCTAATGCTATGGCAGTCGGAAAAGAAATACGAACGCAGATAGGTAGCATTAATAATACGCGTAAAATTACCTCTGCAATGCAGCTTGTTGCAGCCAGTAAAATGCGTAAAGCTCAGGACCGCATGTTAACTGGCCAGCCGTATGCTCAAAAAATACGGTCGGTCATTGGTCATTTGGCCAATGCGCATACTGAGTTTAAACACTCTTATCTGCAACATCGTGAAGTAAAAAAAGTGGGCTATATCGTAGTGTCCACCGATCGCGGTCTTTGCGGGGGCTTGAATGCCAACCTTTTTAAGGCGGTCTCGCAAGATGCTGCTCGCTTAGAAAAGGAAGGTATTGAAACACAGGTTTGTGCCATCGGTAGTAAAGGCACCGGCTTTTTCAAAGCGCGTAGTTTCAACGTAGTAGCATCGATCACTCACGTTGGTGAAGCTCCAGCGGTTGCTGATCTTATTGGTGGTGTTAAAGTCATGATTGATGACTTTGATGCCGGTAAGATTGACCAGTTATTTGTTGTTTACAATAAGTTTGTAAACACTATGGTGCAAAAACCAAGTGTTGATCAAATGTTGCCGTTGAAACCTGCAGAAGATGGCAGCAAGCGTAAGTTTGCTTGGGATTATCTGTATGAACCGGATGCTGAATCACTGTTGAATGGCTTGCTTTCTCGTTATATAGAAGCGCAAGTTCACCAAGCGGTAGTTGAAAACGGAGCGTGTGAACAGGCATCTCGTATGATGGCGATGAAGAGCGCTACCGATAACGCAGGTGACATGATTGATAACTTGAAACTTGAGTATAACAAGGCGCGTCAGGCGGCGATTACTCAGGAAATTTCAGAAATTGTTGGCGGCGCTGCGGCGGTGCAATAACGGTTTTAAGAGGACACTAACATGAGTAGCGGACGTATTACGCAAATCATCGGTGCCGTTGTAGACGTGGAGTTTCCACGTGACAGCGTGCCAAAGATTTACGACGCACTAATTATTGATTCAAAGAATGTAACACTCGAAGTTCAGCAGCAGCTGGGTGACGGTGTTGTACGTACAATCGCCATGGGTGCAACCGAAGGGCTGCAGCGCGGTCTAGACGTCAGCAATACTGGTACAGGTATTTCTGTTCCCGTTGGTGAAGGTACGCTTGGTCGAATTATGGATGTTCTGGGTAACCCCGTTGATGAGCGGGGCGATATCCTAGCAACTGAGCGATCAGTTATTCACCGTGAAGCACCTTCATACGCTGAGCAAGCGCAGTCTCAGGAAATTCTTGAAACGGGTATTAAGGTAATTGACTTAGTCTGTCCTTTTGCTAAGGGTGGTAAAGTTGGATTGTTCGGTGGTGCCGGTGTTGGTAAGACAGTGAACATGCTGGAACTTATTAACAACATTGCAACTGAGCATTCAGGCCTATCTGTTTTTGCCGGTGTTGGTGAGCGAACTCGTGAAGGTAACGATTTCTATCATGAAATGTCAGATGCAGGCGTTATTAAGCTTGATAACTTACCTGAATCTAAAGTTGCGATGGTTTATGGACAGATGAACGAGCCACCAGGAAACCGTTTACGTGTTGCCCTGACTGGTTTGACAATGGCAGAAAAATTCCGTGATGACGGTCGTGATGTATTGTTCTTCGTTGATAACATCTATCGATATACCTTGGCTGGCACCGAAGTATCAGCACTATTAGGTCGTATGCCATCAGCGGTTGGTTATCAGCCAACATTAGCAGAAGAAATGGGTGTATTACAGGAGCGTATTACGTCAACAAAAGAAGGTTCGATTACTTCTGTTCAGGCGGTATATGTACCTGCGGATGACTTAACTGACCCATCTCCAGCAACGACCTTTGCTCACTTAGATGCAACAGTTGTACTGTCGCGTGATATCGCAGCATTAGGTATTTACCCTGCAGTTGATCCTCTTGACTCGACTTCACGTCAGTTAGATCCTCTGGTTATCGGTAATGAGCACTATGATATCGCTCGCGGCGTTCAGGGTGTACTTCAAGGCTATAAAGAGCTTAAAGATATTATTGCTATTCTTGGTATGGATGAGTTGTCTGATGAAGACAAACTAACGGTAAGCCGTGCTCGTAAAATTGAGCGTTTCTTATCTCAGCCATTCCACGTAGCAGAAGTATTTACGGGTGCTCCTGGCAAATATGTTTCTCTAAAAGAAACCATTCGTGGCTTTAAAGGGATTCTTGATGGCGAATATGACCATATTGCTGAGCAGGATTTCTATATGAAAGGTTCAATCGAAGAAGTTGTGGAAGCGCATAGCTCACGCAGCTAATCGACACCGGAGGTAACAATTATGGCTATGACCGTACATTGCGACATCGTTAGTGCTGAAGAGAATGTTTTTTCAGGGCTAGTTGAACTCTTGGTGTGTTCAGGTGAAGTTGGCCAGCTCGGTATTAAGCCGGGCCATGCGCCTTTATTGACTCGATTAAGCCCTGGTCCGATTCAGGTAATCAAGCAACATGGCAAGGAAGAGTTTGTTTATGTTGATGGTGGATTTTTAGAAGTCCAACCTAATTTGATTACCGTATTGGCGGATACTGTCGTTAGAGCATCTGACATTGATGAGGCCGCAGCAACTAAAGCCAAAGAAGCAGCAGAGAAGTTGATTGTTGATAAAATGGCAAGTAAAGAGTTTGCCGAGGTTGCAGTGCAATTGGCGAAAGCCGTTGGTAAGTTGCGAACCATTCGAGCAGCTCGAAAAGCACTGGGCAGTTGATTTGCAACGTGTATATCCTAAAAAAGGCAACCATTGGTTGCCTTTTTTTATACAAGTTAAAAAAGAAAGCGTTTTCAGCGGTAATTAAAACGTCATGCTAGACCAAAGTTCTGTTAATGTTTAATCAACAAGTTCGTTACACTCAGCTTGATACTGAGTTATTGAAAATAGTTAACGACAAAGCTGTGCTGCATACGTGAATACATATTAAAAAAAACAGAAAGAGTTATCTTTAATTTAAATCTTTGGAGCCACTATGGAAATCACAAAAACTTTAGGTGAGTTTATCATCGAAAAACAGGCAGAGTATCCTGAAGCAACAGGTGAACTGTCTGCGATTTTTGCCTCGATTAGGCTCGCGTCTAAAGTCGTGCACCGGGATATTAATAAAGCGGGGCTAGCGGATATTAGTGGCGCAGTTGGCAAAGAAAATATTCAGGGTGAAGAGCAGCAGAAGCTCGATGTTTATGCTAACGAAAAGTTTAAATCTGCATTATCGGCGCGTGGTGTTGTTTGTGGTTTAGCTTCCGAAGAAGAAGATAGTTACGTTAGATTTGATGATGGCCTCAATGTAAATGGCAAATATGTTGTCTTGATGGACCCGGTTGATGGCTCTTCAAATATTGACGTCAATGTCGCGGTAGGGACCATTTTTTCTGTATACCGTCGTGTATCGCCCGTCGGTGGACCGGTATGTGATGAAGACTTTTTACAGCCTGGTAATAAACAGGTAGCTGCCGGTTATGTTGTTTATGGTTCGTCAACCATGCTGGTCTATAGCACCGGTTGCGGTGTTCATGGATTCACATACGACCCGAGTTTAGGTATTTTTTGCTTATCTCATCCAGATATGATGTTTCCTGACGATGGTAAAATATATTCCGTCAATGAAGGCAACTATATTCATTTTCCTGATGGTGTTAAAAAATATATTAAGTATTGTCAGGCGGAAGATGACGCCACAAACCGACCGTTCACCAGTCGATATATCGGTTCACTCGTGTCTGATTTTCATCGGAATCTTATCAAAGGTGGCATTTTTCTTTATCCTGAGT
>QGCX01000273.1_pt1 | contig 10958 bp, 14 predicted proteins | sample 4708031 | NCBI WGS metagenome assembly QGCX01 (sample SAMN08941163, study PRJNA450518) | Sediment metagenome, whole genome shotgun sequencing project. | reverse complement strand
TTTTGGAAACTCAAGAGAGTTATATCGAGGAGAAACGATATGCAAATGCTAAAGAGCGGGTAAAAAACATTAAAGATTTTTATAGTAACCTAATGGCCTATTGCATTGTAATACCTTTTCTGTGGTGGCTTAACTTCCGCACCACGGACTTTTTATGGGCTTTCTTCCCAACACTTGGTTGGGGATTTGGACTTACCGCCCATGGATTGGCAGCTTTTGGTTACAATCCATTATGGGGCAAGCGTTGGGAAGAACGCAAAATTAAAGAGCTCATGGAAAAGGACGACTTTTAGATATAAGATGCCAGATATCAGTAGTCAGAAATCAGGTGTGGGAAGTAAGATGTCAGAGGTCTTCAATTGTTAATTGGTCATTGTAAATCGATAATTAAACTTTCCTCTTCACCCTTAATCCTTTCACCTCTATCAACCACAATTCATCCTTCTAAAATTACAGTTCAGGAAATCACTTTTCTTTTTGTAGTTAGGTATGCCGAATTTTACCCTGTAATCAAAAAATAAAACCGAACAATCATGGAAAATTCAAACGAACATCGCTACGCCAGAGCAAAAGAAAGAGTAGAGAATATTAAATCGTTCTACCATAATCTAATCGCTTATTGTATAGTAATACCTCTTCTTGTATACCTCAATTTTAGAACAACCGAGTTCCCGTGGGCCATTTTTCCTGCCATTGGTTGGGGCCTTGGGTTGGTAGGTCATTGGATGACAGCTTACGGACAAAACCCATTTTTTGGAAAAGAGTGGGAAGAACGTAAGATTCAGGAATTTATGAACGACAAAGAATTTTAAGAATGAGTATTTTTAGCTATAACATCACATCAAATAACAATACAATGGAAACTTCAGATAAAGAAAATAAATATATACGGGCAAGGGAACGCGTGGAAGAACTCAAAAAGTTTTATGGTAACCTGACTTCTTATGTCCTGGTAATTTCAGGATTGGCCCTGATCAACTACTTTACCAATCACTTTGCTTACGCTTGGTTTTTGTGGGCCGCTTTTGGTTGGGGTATTGGAATTGTTTTTCATGCTATTAAAACATTTGACCTGAACCCGTTTTTTGGTAAGCAATGGGAAAAACGCAAATTGGAGGAGTTTATGAGGGATGATGAACAAAACAATAAATGGAAATAATCATGGAAAATTTTAATAAAGAAAAGTATAACAGGGCCAAAAAAAGGGTGGACGAGCTCAAGGGTTTTTATATTCACTTGGCCATTTATGTAGTCATAAACACCTTTATTTTGATTAATATCTACCTTAGGTCAGAGAGTTTTTGGCAGTGGGAGCATTTTATCACATTAGTAGCCTGGGGAATCGGATTGTTTTTCCATGCTTCCAAAACCTTTGGGTTTAACCCGCTATTGGGAAAAGGCTGGGAAGAACGCCAAATCCAGAAATATATGGACGAGGACAAAGAGGAAATGAACAAGTACAAATAAGATGATGATAGATAAAAATATTGCCAAGGAAACCGCTAAAAAGCGAGTTAAAGAACTCAAAGGGTACTACAGTCATATTACCATTTTTGTCATCGTAAACGGCATCCTGTATCTTCTAAAGACAGGTGTTTTGACTTCCTTGTTGCCCGAAGCATTCCCAAAAGAATCTTATTACTACGATTGGATAAACGCTAATGTCATAATTTGGGGGCTTATTTTAGGGGTACACACACTGATCTTATTCCGGGATAAATTTACTTTTATTAAAAAGTGGGAGCAACGCCAAATCCAAAAATACATGGATGAGGATGGAGGCGAAACACATAAATAAGCATCGATACCATAACCAAAACACCAAACCATAATAACATGAATGTCCTAATTATTGAAGATGAAAAACCGGCAGCTAGACGGTTGTCCAGATTGCTCTCAGAATTGGAAATTGAGGTATCCACCATGTTGCATTCCGTAGAAGAAGCCATTATATGGTTTCAAGAAAATTCACACCCAGATTTAATCTTTTTGGACATCCAATTATCGGACGGTCTTTCCTTCGAAATTTTTGATGTTATTGAAGTGAAAAGCGCCATCATTTTCACCACTGCTTACGATGAATATGCACTCCAAGCTTTCAAGTTAAATAGCATTGATTATTTATTAAAACCAATAGATGAAGAAGAGTTGGAAAGTGCCGTAAAAAAGTACCGGAATTTTAAGCCGGAAAATCAAAAAATACCCATTGATTTTGAGGACATAAAAAAGCTTTTGGTAAACCCCTTGGAAAGGGAATTTAAAAAACGATTTACAGCTAGGGTAGGGCAACATTTAAAAATTATAAATGCCGACGAGGTGGAATGTTTTTATAGTGAAAACAAAGGGACCTATGCAGCAACTTCGGACGGAAGAAATTATTTGTTGGATACTACTTTGGAGCAGTTGGAGGAGGAGTTGGAGCCACAAACTTTTTTTAGGGTAAGCCGAAAATTCTACGTGAACATCAATCATATAAAAGACATCATTTCATACACAAATTCAAGGCTTAATATCAAATTAAATCATTTTGATGAGCACGAAGTGATAGTAAGTAGAGAACGTGTAAGAGACTTCAAGTTGTGGTTGGAGTAAATGATGTTAAAAATCTGAATATCAAAATATAATAATATTAAAAAACTAATTATAAGTTTTTCTTATAGTGGGTTTTATGCATTAAAATCACTGGTTTTCCTCAATACGATTATCATCAAAAGCAGAGGGTAGTAATTTAGGTATCAATTTAATGAAAATTGGGAGAAGTACCGCTCCACCGGGCAACATAAAAATGGCCAAAGAAGGAATGCTCTTAAAAATATCCAGCAACTGATTTTGTACTTTTTTCTTTTCTTCCGCACTTAAATCCTTAACAGTTGACTTGGATAAAAGGGCTACCAACTCCCTGCTTTCGGTAAGCTCTTTTTTTAATCTTTTGCTATTTCTAAGAATCAGTTTACTCACATTTTTGGACATCCCATCATAGAATTGAACAGCCAAATTTTTGTTGCTTAGATAGGCAATTTTTTCTTTGTTCTCTTCAAAGAAATTTTCCACAAATTCCAACTCTAATTCCACCTCTTTTTTGGGCTTGTCAAGATCCTTTCCCAAACCAAAAATATAGTCGGTTTCGGTGTAGTCCAAAGTCTTATCTTCCCAGATGGTCAAGCAGGCCATATCCAAAAAATAATCCCTTTCATTTCCAGTGAAATTTTGATTCAATAGGTCGGAAAAATTACCATCATATTTTGCTTTATCAAGATCAACATAAGTTAAAGATGACCCCAACAATTGAATCAATTTTGCATCTGAATCATGGGTCTCTTTGGAGTTGAGTGCATGGTACACAATGTTGATAGTAACATACTCCAAAAGTTGGGCGTGTTCCATCATGTTTTTTTTACCCCTGAGATAAATTATGAAGATGAGTATATCAACATATAGGAGTGAATTGGTCAAACTATTACCAAGGGCCCTACTAAAAGTATTGTCGCTCAAATAGATTCTGGAGTCGATTAATTTTTCCAATTGCGATTCTGTTTTGGACCCCGTCAATATCTTGTTCAAAAATGAAATTCGACTAACATCCAACGATTGGTAATACTCAAATACTTTATTGACGAAATCTTCAAAATCAGTCTTTCCTACTTCAAAAGTATAGGTAAAGTACAGAGCGGTCAGTAAATTGATTTTAGCGATTTCATCCTCACTCAAGGTATGCTCCACCTCAATAAAGGAAGGTATGTTTAAATGAACGCCGTAAACGAACCCACTTTTTTTGAGTTCCCCATACAGACTATTGAAATCTTCAAATTTTGAAGATTCTTGTTCTACGAGATGACCAAACTTATTGATCCAGCCGGAGGCAGAAGGGTTCATTTAAATGTATTAGCACGTCAAAGTAAAACAATTTCTCTGACTTTGATTTACCCAATGTGACTCACTTCGATAAAATAACGTTAAGACAATTTTAACATTTAAAAACCAAACCCCTCTTCAAAAGGTTCCGTAGGTAGGGGTGTACAAAACTTAAAAAACAAGTAACATGAAAAAAACAACGAAATATCTATTAGGCTTGGGCGCCTTAGTAATTGGAGCTACCGTATTGGTTTCGGCAGACCATATAGATGCGCCTTCTTCGGCTGGAACCACTGCGGACATCGCCGATTTTTATGCTTTTGAACCAAGCGAAGGTTCGGACAACACTGTTTTTGTAGTAGACCTACAATCCAATGTGTTGCCAGAATTGGCTTATGGAACCTTTGACGAGGATGTACTTACCGAAATCAATATTGATTTGGATGGTGATTTGGTAGAAGACCAAGTGATTCAGGCTATCGCAAGAGATGGCAGAATGTACTTTTTTGGACCAATCGCTCCTTCACAAACAGGATTGAGCAGTGAAGTAAACACGGATGCTGCTTTGGGCGATGTGGAAATTTCAGGAGCTACGGCCATTGTGGAGACCACTTCAGACGGAGTATCCTTATTTGCTGGACCGAGACAAGATCCATTCTTTTTTGACTTTTTCCAGTTCAACGCGGTGATTTCCCCGGAAACGGATTCCGCTCCAGGTGGATTTTTGCCTCCAGAAGAAGCTGCTGACACTTTTGATGGTGCCAATACACTATCAATAGTAGTTGAGCTTCCAAACAGTATGTTGGGAGTTCCAACGGCTACAAACGCCCTTGGAATTTCCGTCTACAAAACTTGGGTGACTACAAACAGAAAACAATAAGAAACTTTTAAATCGATATTATGAAACTAAGACAATCAATATATATAACAGCCCTTGTGCTGAGCTTTGGCCTAGTAGTTGGCTGTAGCAGCGACGACAACGGAACTTACATGGACGACGACATGATGATGGATGATGACATGATGATGGACGACGATGATATGATGGGCGTTGATTTTACAGGAACATTTGCACAGGTAGACCATTTGGGTCGCCCAGGTATCAATACCACTTTGAGTTTTGATATGGAAGGTGAAGCAAGTGTTAAAGATGCACACAACACCACAATTCCTTCGGAAATGGGTGCAACGTTCCAAGCGGGATTCCAAGCAAGATTAGAGCAATACCACGATGTATATGCCCTTAAATTAGGATTGGACCCTGCAGATGTGAATTATGAGAACAATATTCTAGGATTGGATGCGGCAACACTGACTACAGTTTTGGCTGCTGATGTTTTGGAAGTAGCTCCAGATTTACCAACAACTTACTTTAATCCAGGTACAGACCTTGATAACGATGGTAGTGTATTGGTGCCAGATGGAGATGAGGTGGCCCTAACGGGAAGACACCCGAACGACGATATTATTGATGTATCTCTGATTTTATTCTTTGGAGGTATGGAAGGAGACCGATTTAGCGGTCAAGACCTTGATGATGATGGAATGGCCGATTTGCCAAGACTAACATCTGACGGTGTTGGGCTAACGGCCAATATTTCAACTACGTTTCCATATTTGGGAGCTCCTGAGTAATTGTTATGAAAAGGATGGGGGAAGGAAACTTTCCTTCCCCCTTATTTAATTTAAAAACAACAACAAGATGAAAACTACAATACAATATATCTTTCTGCCACTGGTCCTATTGTTTTTGGCATCGTGTCAGCAAGAAGAAGCAACGTTTAAAACAGACAGCAAGGATTACAATCAATTTTTGGCATCCGAACCTGTAAAGCCTACATCTAAATATTTCAAACTTTGGAATAACAAAATAAAAGCGGATAGCATGCAGTTGCTTAGTTTGGGCAACGTAGCTGGAGAGTACAGCCGTTTTTTTAAAGGAACGGGTGATATAAAATATCTAAAAGATGCCGAGCAATCCCTTAAAAAAGCAGTGGAGATTGCCGCTGTGGGCAAATCGGGATACTTAAGGGCTTTGGCCAGAAATTACATTTCGCAGCACCGTTTTAAAGAGGCTTTGGTTTTGGCGAAAAAAGCAAGAAAATTGGGAAGTGGCATCAACGAAACACAAAGTTTGTTTTTTGACCTGCACATGGAGTTGGGCAACTACGACCGGGCAAACCAATATTTGGACAGCATCCATAACATGTCCGATTTTGGATATTTGATTCGTGTGGCAAAATGGAACGACCATAAAGGCGATTTGGATACGGCCATTGAATTTATGGAAAAGGCTATGGCCAAGGCAGAGTCGTCTAAAAATAGAGGGCTATTACTTTGGTCCTACACCAATCTTGCTGATTTTTATGGGCACGCCGGACGTATCGAAGACTCCTATAACCTGTACCTCAAAGCACTTCAAATAGACCCTCAAAATGCCTATGCGAAAAAAGGAATTGCCTGGATAGTCTATTCCCATGAAAGAAATGGGACTGAAGCCCTTCGGATTTTGGATTCCATCATGAAAAAGAATAAATCACCGGAATACTATCTGCTAAAAGCTGAAGTTGCTGCTTATCTAAAAGATGATATGCTTAGGGTGCAAGCTTTGGATGATTATTACAAGACTGTAGAAAACAACAAAGATTACGGAGATATGTACAATGCATACAACGTTGATTTCCTGTTGAGTATGGATGTGCAGCAAAGAGCCTTTGAGTTGGCACAAGCAGAGGTGAGCAATAGACCTACACCTGAATCTTATGGATGGTTTGCGTACAGTTTACTTCACTTAGGGGAAAAACAAAAAGCTTTAGAAGTAATAGAACGGCATGTCATAGGAGCCACATACGAACCCGCTATACTTCATCAAGCTGCTGAAATCTATAAGGCCAACGGTGAAAAAGAAAAAGTTAGCGAGTTAAAACAAGAGTTAATGGGGGCAGCATACGAGCTTGGTCCAGTAAAAGAGGCACAAATAGCGAGTCTTTAATTTCCCCCTCAAAGAGAACCTGGGTTGGAGACCGAAACGGTCTCAGCTTGGTTGTTGTTTTTAGGTGCGCCATGGTGAAAGCCATGGCGTTTTTTTATTCGTTGGAAATTGCTTCCTCCGCATCAGGTTTTTTCTCTTTTAAAATTTCTATTCCTTTTTGAATGACCAAATTGGTGGGTATGGTTATCTGCTTGCCATCATCAGTTCGCATAAAAAGATAAAAACCGCTTATATCCTCAACTTTGCCCGTCCAATCAAAATCTTTGTCCATAACTCGTATTCTATCGCCCAAACGGAGAGGATGATTGAAAAAAAGAATTACACTGGCCGTTAAATTGGACAAAATCGACCATTGGGCTACAAAACCAACGCCCAATATGGCCAAAATGGAGGATACGAACACCGAAAAATCTTTCCAATTCACACCCCATATCAACGAAATGCCCATGAATGCTACCAAATAGAACAGTAAGTTGATCAAATAAAAAATAATTTTTCTACTGTTCATGTCAATGGCGCTTGTTTTGCCAAATCGTCTAATAGCTCTTTTACTCAAAGAATTCAGGGCTATAATTATAACCAAAAGAACAATGGTAAATAAAATCTCGGATTTGAAGGACATTGGATCAATCATGGTAGTTCTTAGTAAATTTGGTTTAACTTATCAATCTAAACTACGAATAAACCCTTTTACTTTCTAAACCATGAAAACAGATTTCGAAGAAAATTCATGGGTGATAAATTACTCACCGGACAATTATTATAACCGAAAATTCTCATTACAGGAAGACTTGCAGTTGTCCAAAGGAGATAAATCCATCACTTGGGTAAATACTTACGGTTTGGAATATATGGAGGAGTTCAGACGAATGGTAGATGGTAATGATCTGGATGATTTTTTACTTCGATTATTATTGAATCAAAAATCGGGCAACAAGGTAATCGTATTGGAGGACCAGCTATTTATAGCCGCCCGAATCTTAAAAACTGAGCATCATAGTATGGAATCCGAACAAATGTATTTTGTGATATCCAAAGACTTTAATTGGTGCATACAAGAAAAGAGGGGTGACCATTTTGATTGGATTCGGCAGCGAATATTCGAAAACAAGGGCATTATAAGGAAAAAGCGGGCAGATTATCTCCTGTTCTTTATCTTGGAAACCCTGATAACCAATTACAAGGACAAATATGAGGAGAGTGTGGTGATGGAGAACGCATTGGACGCTATTGTAAAACGGGAACCTACACCAGAGTTTATGTTCGAGGTGGAACAGAAAAAAGCAATTATTCAAGATTTCAAAAAGGCTTCACACGGGCTAAGGGATATCATTATAAAGTTAGAAAGGGTAGAGGTAAAGGGATTTCAGGCCAAATACTTTAGTGAGCTCAGGGAACAGATAAATGGCTTGATCGCGGACATCGATTCCGATATTATGGAATTGGAAAGCCAAATAAACCTGTTTTTTAGTGTACAAGGCCATCGATTGAACGAAGTAATGAAGACCCTGACCATTTTCTCGGTGGTGTTTATCCCACTCACATTTATGGCAGGTATTTATGGTATGAACTTCGAAAACATGCCGGAATTAAAATGGCCCTACGGATATTTTATCCTTTTGGGGGTTATGTTGGTTGTTACCGTGATTTCTATCCTCATTTTTAAGCGAAAAAAATGGTTTTAGCAATCAATATTTCTCTATAAATAGATTGGGTAGGATATTACCCGTTCTTATCCAATGATAAACATCATATTCTTGGCAATTGTCGCTCGGTAGATTTGTGTCATCATTTTAAAATTAACACATGATGAGAAAAAAAATACTAGTAGCAGTAATGGCTTTAATGGGGTTGTCCAATTTGGCAATAGCACAAGATACCCCAGCTGATAATGGAAGCAAGTGGCAATTTAGGTTGAGAGGAATTGTGGTTTCTCCTGACGAAAGTGCCGATATCGAAGCCATTGGCGGAGATGTTGATATTTCCACTTCCGTTGTTCCTGAGTTCGACATTACCTACTTTTTTGATGATAATTGGTCTTTGGAGCTAATCTTGGCGACCACTAAACACGATGTTGAGGCTGTGGGTACTGCTGCAGGTGATATTGATTTGGGAAATGTATGGTTATTGCCCCCTACGCTTACGGCCCAGTACCATTTTACAGGAGGTGATTTTGTTCCTTATTTGGGTGCTGGTCCCAATCTAACCCTATTTTATGGGGTTGATGAAGGACCTATCGCCGATGATGTTGAGTACGATACTGCTGTTGGCTTTGCATTACAAGGAGGATTTGACTTTATGCTAAACGATAAATGGTTCTTGAATTTGGACATTAAAAAGTTGTTCTTGAACACTACCGCCACTGTTGATGCAACCACTGCTTTAGGAGCTACTGTGGACGCTGATGTGGACATCAACCCATGGGTATTTGGTGTTGGTGTAGGTATTAAACTTTAATATTCGATTGTTTTTTTAGGTAATTTAAGTTTTGAAGGCAGTTTGGTTTATCCGGCTGCCTTCTTTTTTTTGCCTAAAGTTAAGAACCTACCGCACCCAAGGTGTACAATTGTTCCAAGGTTGGGGTTTTGCTACCTCCCTCAGGTTCCAACGTAATACCAAAAGCTTCCGATTCGTTTGCGTTTTCCAAAGTAAAGAGCCTGGTGTCCTGCGACGCAAAATCATCCAACAATCCGATACTGGTAGGGGTAAGCGGGTCCAATTTTAATGACCATACTTGATAAGTGAATCCATCAGGTGGTTCGGGAAGTCCCTGTGCATCAATGATTACTTTGCTTTCCTCCTTGTTCCAATACGCTTTTGCGTAAGATGAAGGGGACACCGTTTGTCCGCCAAGAGCGATCACGGTTACATTTTTATCCCTTATTTGTTGTAATAAAGTTTCTTTACTGGTTATTTCTTCTTGTGTATCGGTTAGGATATCTTCCAAGCTTTGCTTTTCTTGATTGGTAAGTTCAATTTCCGATTTAAGTTTGGAGTTTTCAGTGTACATCCAGAACAAGCCTATTGCCAATAAAACAGATGCTGCCCATCCTAAGTAACTGCCCCATGGAGTTCCCTTGCCAGAAGAGGCTTCGGGCGTGAACGGAATTACATCTCCTATTTCTGCTTTTACCTTGGCAAACCCATCTTGTGGCATTTTTGGCGAAGCTGCCTCGGTAAGCTCGAGAATGGCCTTCTCAATTTCCTCAATTTCTTTTTTAATTTCCGGATACTGTATGGCATAGTGCTGTACCTCAAGATTTTCTTCAGGGGACAGTTCTCCAGCAACGTAGAGTTCCAATATTCCAGACGCTATGTACTCTTTCACATCCATGCTCATGCCATATTTTTTCTAATGTTGGAAATACAGCTTCTAATCCTTGTTTTTATCGTGCCAATGGGAGTGTTTAGCTCTTTGGCAGCTTCCTTTTGTGTATATCCCTTAAAGTAAAGCATATCTATTAGTAAAATGCATTTTTCTTTTAGCCCTTTTAATAAGGACTGAAGACCAATGGTGTCCATTTTACTATTTAAATCCTCACCGCTTTCAAAAATACCTACGAGAGAATCTACAGGAAGGTTCTTTTTTTTGTTTTTATGGGTTTTAGAACGCACTTCATCGATAGCGGCGTTCCTGGCAATATTCAATATCCAAGTAAAGAAACGACCCTTAGAGGTGTCATATTGGTTCGATTTTTCCCAAATTTTCACAAAAACATCTTGACAAATCTCTTGGGAACGCTCCGAATCTTTGACAATTACATTGATTGCCCCACAAATATTTTCAGCATACATGTTGTACAAGGTCTCAAAAGCGACCGTATCCTTTTTTTGAAATTGTTGTATGAGGTTGTCCAGATCCATTGAAGTTGGCTAAATATATAAAAAAAGAGCTGCTCCTAGCAGCCCTCTTCATAAATCTTTATTGAAAAGCTATTGCTTATTTCTGCTCCAATAAAATAGAACCTTCAATGGCAACATCTTCCCAAGTTTTGCTAACACCATCGGAACCAGTGTGTAATATCTTGCATGCTTCGTTCAAGGAAGCCAAGGCGTCTAAAGCATTCCATTGCTTTAAGTCCATAATTCCTGAGAAATTTACATGGTTGTCATC
>QGCX01000272.1_pt1 | contig 10999 bp, 10 predicted proteins | sample 4708031 | NCBI WGS metagenome assembly QGCX01 (sample SAMN08941163, study PRJNA450518) | Sediment metagenome, whole genome shotgun sequencing project. | reverse complement strand
AACTTGCTTGCATTAAATGCGGCTATTGAAGCTGCTCGAGCGGGCGAACAAGGTCGGGGCTTTGCCGTCGTCGCCGATGAAGTTAGATCTCTCGCCAGCAAAACGCAAGCGTCGACAGACGATATTCAGGCGATGATAGAAACCCTTCAAAAAAGCGTAAAAGAAGCTGTTCATGCAATTGAAGGAGGCTTAGTCTCGGTCAATGCCTCGGTCGAAAAGTCACAATCGACAATGACCGCACTTGATAATATTGTTCTCGCTGCTCAGCGCGTGTCAGATGCAGCAACCCAGATTGCGACATCTACCGAACAACAGCATCAGGTCACAGAGGAGGTAAATCAGAACCTTATCCAATTAAGTGAACATGCGAAAGACAGTTTAAAAGATTCGGAAGAAAACAATAACCTGTCGACTCATGCAACAGACGTAGCTCAACAACTGAATAAGTCAGTCATCCGTTTTAAGCTTAGTTAAAAAAACCATAATCATTTTTAACTTATAACCAAAAGCAGCCTAAAACGGCTGCTTTTCACTCCTATAAATAATCACGGTTTAAGGGCTCACAAACCCAGTCGCAAGCGGCTGGGTTTGACGCACGAGGTCAGCATTAATAAAGTCGTTTGACTGCGCTCTGGCGGTTGCTTGCGCTAACGTCATTCCCCAAGCAGCCATATGACGAGAAATCAATCGCTGCTGTGCTATTTCTATTGGCACATCTAAATACCAGCAACTGTCTAATAGACTGTTTAGCTCCTGCCAGCCATCGGACTGGTGTAACAGATAAAGGCCCTCAATTAAGATAACAGGGGCTGAGGAGGCAATGGTATGGGCATTTACAACTGGGTCCCCCACCGAGTGTTCAAAGCCAGGCCAATAGACCGTCTTTTTTTCCAGATAGGCGGACTTCAGTTGTTTAACCTTTTCAACACACGCCTTCGCATCAAATGTCCAAGGTGCGCCTCTGCGGGCATAGGCTTGCTCAACATCGTCGAACTGATTAAGCTGCACTTTACTAAAATGAAACCCATCCATACCAATACACACCAAATTTGGAATGACTAAACTATCAACAAAAGTAGATTTTCCCGATCCTGGGGTGCCCACCAAACCGACCACCTTTCGCGTGGATAAATCTTGAGTCAGTTCAGTTAAATAAGATACAAATTGTTGTTTAGTTTTCCGCATCATCATTCACTCAATTAATTGGCTAATAACGTATTGAGATTAGTTTATCGCTAGCCCATAACGAAAGGACCCGCGATAGATCATTACAGATACAAAAAAACCGACACAAGGTCGGTTTTAATAACAATTAAATAAGACTACTGACGGTTATAGCGATACAACTCTTTGCTACCATCAAAGTCAAACAAACATTCAAAGCCGTTAGAATCGGCACTGATGACTTCACAGCCGTATTCTTCGAAATCATTTGGGTCGGCAGATTCATCGGCTTCCCAAGCATCGCTGCAAGTACTACGTACGTTGACTGCAGTATCCAGATAAGTCATATAAGTACCATCGATTGACCAGTTGTATGCATATTGGTCATAAGCACATTCATCATCTTCGAATTGAATATCGTAACTACCTGTTTGGTCATCACGGATGTGCTCTTCACCAAAGTAGTCCCAAGTGCAATCATCTGTCATGGTCTCAACAGTATAATTACCGACCGGACTGAAATCACTTGGCACTTTCACTGCTGCCGCTTCTGCTTCTGCTTTTTCAATATCTTCAAGTGTTATGTCCACTGAACCGGTAAAGTCTAAGCCATGCTTAGAAAATGCTTCTTTCAGTACAAACTCACCGCTTAAACCCGCAAATGGCTGATCTAATACTTTGGCACCCATACGATCTTCAATACAGCTATTTACATCACTATAATCATACGAATTCATTGAATTAACTTGGTCAACTAATTCCATGACTTCATTTAGCTTAGAATAATTGACTGCCGCTTGAAGAAGCCCATCAGAATTAATTGGCTCAGCACTTTCTTTAACAAATGCCGCCGCAGATTTCTCACCAGTAAATACACCGATATGATTACCTACAACAGATACCTTCAAATCAATATTGTCCATGCCCGGTAGGCTTACAGAAACAGTCTTACCTTCTTCAATATCTGCAATACCCTCTAATGGGGCAGCCATTTTCAACAAGTTGATCAGTGCCATTGGATTTTCAGCAGTAACGGTAGCCAGCATATCCACCGACATCTCTTCAATGTCACCATTAAAGTCGAAGTCATAGAGTGCTGCGCCCGCACCATGAACACCATTAATCGTTGCTGTTGCCATCAAGGCTTGCTGTGCATCGCTGTTTGCTAACTCATATTGAAACTCAGTCAGATATTCACACTCAAAGCTCGCGTCTGTTGCACGGGACCATAATGAGCCTAATACCGTTGAAAGCTTGTTGCCGTTTACGCCTAAGGCATAAGCTATAAACTTATCCTCAGCAAAGGCTGTGTACTTGCTAAGGTGACCATTAAGTGACAATAAATCGGCCAAAATTTCAGGATGAGCCAACTCTGTCGTGATTTGGAAATCACCTTTAACGTTGCTGCCGTTCACATCGTAGTCGGTATAACCAAGGACGATGCGTGGTACTGAACTAATTAACGCCCGGCCTTCATTTCGACACGCTTGAGGAAAGACCATCTCATAGCCTTCAAGTGCATCTTCACCGACTAAAGCAAGGAAATCTTTACCCGCAGTAGAGTTTTGTATGTCGAGCACGGCATTACCTAACTCAACAAGACTAAAATAACCTAAGCTATTTTTCTCAAAATAATAGCTGTCTTTCATATTTTTGATGATTTTTTCACTGGCAACTGAAGTCGCCGCATCGACTAAACCCAATACTTGGGCTTTACGCTCGTCAGTTAAATCATCGTGTAGCAATGCAAACGTGGCAATATCATTGTTAATCACCAAACCTAATTGCACTGCAACATCAAACTCATAGTTTTGTTTAATATTCCAAACATAGACTTCATGGCCCTGAATCGTTTCAATTGCAGGTTCAAAATCTAATTCTTCGCTGGTTTGCATCACTTTAGTGAGCAATGCATCGTTATTTTTTGCCAGTGCGATTTGGAAAACAGGGAACATACCATCCATATAGATGGCATTTTCAATAGTCTTTGGCAGTCCATACTCAGCCTGAAGCGCTTTAGGGCCTTCATAGGCGGCGGTAATGTAAGTCAGAAAAGCACTGCGGATAATGTCATATTCACTTGAGTAGATTAGACCTGATTCGCTTGCGAACTGATCCAATACCGTTTCGACCTGAGTCATATCTTTCAGGCTTTCAGGGTATTCCACCATCTCGTCGACATCAGCCTGACTTTCAAAATAAAAGATAGTGTCCGCAGGCGCTTGCTTTCTAAACGTCTCGACCTTGTCCTTGCTGAATAACCCAAAAAAACCGAATGCGTGTGCGGGTGTGACCGCAATTGCTGTCGCGACAGCCGTTGCAGTAAGAATTCGATTAAACTTAATCATTATCTTGATTTCCTTTTTAAGAATTTAAAACTTCGAGAAATTGTCTCATTGGTACAACTATTGGTCTGATCCATCAGATGCCTGCTTCAAGACATTTTCGAATCGCCCATGATAGGGTGCACAACTCCCTTTGTGAATCGGAAAAGGTCACAAAGGGAGAAATATCTGGAAGTTTACTGACTTAATCTAAGAATTATAATTCCTGCCAGTGCTGCAGCTAGCCCTGCAATTTCTTTCGTTGTGAACGGCTCTTTTAAAAATACCCGGGTATATAGCAAAATAATCAGAATATTTAGTGCTGCGATAGCTGACACCAAACCCGCCGTTCCAGTGGCAAATGCAGGCAATATCGCCATCATTCCGGCGACGTTCGTTAAACCAACGCCCATGCCCACAATGAATGTTTTTTGCTCGGACCAGCGTTTTAAGTCACTCTCTTTGCGATTACTACGATCGCGACCTCTTAACCAACTGACCGCAAATAAAACACTGCCGAAGCCAAACATAAGCAGCAGTGTTGCAAACATATCCGCATCTAAACGTGTTGACTGCTTACCGAGCAGGTCATTTGCGGCAAAGAACAACGCCGCTAATAAACCCCATTGCGCGCCTTGAAGATTCTTCAGAGATATATCGTTGGAATAGCGAATCAGATAGATACCAATAAAAATGATGGCAAATCCCAGCATTTGCGGACCTGATAACATTTCTCTCCAGACAATAAATGCTATCAACACCACAAATAACGGCGGCAAGCCTGCAAGCACACTGACGATTGAAGCCTTACCCACCGCGAAACCTTTATAAAGCGATGCATTAGCCGCATAAGAACCAAAGCCCATACCTAAACCAACTAAAACAGAACCCCAACTATTCCAGCTCTGCTGTAACACAACCATCGCTACCGCACTTATGACAAAGCCAGTAAAGAACACACCAAACAGCATCAGGTTTCGATTCATATTTTGCTGTGAAGTCCATTGATACAGAACTCCGCGAAAACCAAAAAAAACTGCGGCCATCATGGCATACACAATCCACATAAACTGCTCCTAAATTAGGTGAGTAATCCAACGAACGTCAGAAATAGACATTGGCTTAAAATAAGCACGGCAATCATACAGGCGTAATTTTTGAAACGCTATTTCACTTTATGAGTTGTATCAAGATTAATTAACCGAAGTTAGAGCTAAGGAATAATACTCCCCAGCTCTATACACGCTTGACTATAAATATCGTGATCGAATGTGATCGAGGAAATATCGCGAATTTAACGTTTCGCCTGTGGCTTGAAGCATCAAGTCGTCATAGCTGAGCGAGCGCCCTTTTTGCCAAACTCGCTGGGATAACCATTGAAAAATTGGTTCAAGGTCGAGCTTACTGACTAAGTCTGGCGCTTGAGGTATATCTCTCACTAATGCTGCATGCATTTGCGCCGCATTCAATGCTCCCAGAGTATAGGAAGGGAAATAACCAATGGCGCCCGAAGGCCAATGGATGTCTTGCATCGGGCCATTTTTGAAATCGCCTTTCGTATTCAGCCCTAGATAATTTTGCATCGCGTCATTCCAGCGCTCGGGAATGTCTTTTACCTCGGCCTGGCCGAGAATTAGATCACGCTCCAGTTCGTAGCGTAAAATCACATGTAATGGGTAGGTCACTTCATCGGCAGAAACTCGAATCAAACCAGGCTCGACATGGTTAATCAATTTAATAATATTATTCTTTTCAAAAACAGCGTTATTCCCTAAGTGCTTTTGAAGCATCGGGGCTAATGCCCCTATAAACGCATTCGAATGCCCGAGCTGTAATTCAAAAAATAAGCTCTGGCTTTCATGTACGCCCATGCCCATGCTGTCACCCACCGGCTTATAGCGCCATTGGGGATTCAAACCAGACTCATATCGAGCATGGCCGGTTTCATGAACGATCGCCATTAGACCATCAATGACATTATCTTCTGAATACCGAGAAGTAATCCGGCTATCTTCACTCACACCACCACTAAACGGATGTGTAGCCTCATCTAATCGGCCACCGGCAAAATCAAAACCTAAGACCGACATCACTTCTTTAGCCAGTTCTATTTGTTGCGCTTTGGCAACTTTCGCAGTTTGCTTTATCGCCGCCGCTTCACTGTTTTGCTTTGCCACTATTTCAGTCAATAAGCCCGGTAGCTCAGTTTTCAATTGAGCGAAGACAGGGTCTATCCGACTCATTCGCGTCCCTGGATCAAAAATATCCAACAACGCTTCATAATCATTGGCGTATTGCTTTTCAGCACCCAAGTGCTCATTCAATATTTGGGCTTTTTCTTTAGTTAAATCAAAAACACGCTGCAACAAAGGTTCAAAGTCGTGCCAATTATTCGCGGCCCTTAAACTTCGCCACGCATGTTCACACTCATTACAGGCCAAAGATTCAGCTTCAACTAAAGCTTTAGGAATTGCTTTGGCGCGCTGCCAGGTGATTTTCATCTCTTGTAGATTGGCCTGCTGCCATGACTCTAAACCGGCAAGCCCTAACTCAGCTTGTGCAAATTCATCCTCTAAATAAGGTGCCTGCAATATTTCGGACTGCATAACTGACAATTCCGCAATCGCCCTACCGCGAGCATCATTCCCCTTCGGTGGCATCATGACTTGCTGGTCCCAGCCCAAAAATGCGTTGGCATGGTTCAACTGTGCGAGGCGATAGAAGGTTTTTTCAAGCGATTGATAACTCATAGCGATTGGCCACTAGGTTGAGAATTGAAAGGACTTTAGCCAGTATATCGGCTCTTATTTAAAATGACAGACTGGCCCATGCAACTCATCGATATCAATGTCACCGTCGACCAACAAAACATATTGCGCAACATCCACTGGCAACTCAGGCAAGGGCAATCATGGGCCGTCCTCGGTACAAACGCCTGCGGCAAGAGTAGCCTGGCGAAAGTATTTACTGGCGAACTAAAGCCAACAGGCGCCATTATCGACGCACCAAAAAACATCCGCTGGGTCTCTTTAGAGTCTCAGCAAGAGCTGTATGAGCGTGAGCTATATCGAGACGATACTGACTTCATGGATCAGCTGGATAGTGGCACTTTAGTTACCGATCTATTAACTGAAGGCGTCGCATGGTCGCCGCTACATGAGCAGCTAGTACATACGCTAAATATGCAGTCTTTACTCACCCGAGGCTATCGCTTACTCAGCAGCGGTGAGGGACGTAAAGTAATGCTCGCACGCGCGCTATTAGCAAAACCAGACCTCTTGATTCTCGATGAACCGTTTGAAGGGCTGGACGCCGCTAGCAGAGCAGAATTGCACAAGGTATTAAATAACTTAATCTCTCTGGGCCAAGGTTTAATGTTGCTGGTAAATCAGCAAGATGATATTTCCACAGGTTTCAGCCATATTGCCCTTATGGACCAAGGCCAGTTGTTGTTCACCGGTAAGCGACCAAGCGACCTTAAACAACAGTGGCATCATTTGTTAGAACTTAAACATAAAGCCGTTGAACTGCCTGCCCGGCAATCGGAGTTTCAGCTCGATGATTGGCCAGACCAGCAACCATTAGTCCGACTCAACCAAGGGTTTGTTCAGTATGATGAAACCTATCAGTTTCAGAATTTAAATTGGGCCATATTCCCCGGTCAGCACACTCAAATTCAAGGCCCTAATGGGTGTGGAAAATCAACCCTATTAGGGTTAATCACCGGAGATCACCCGCAATGTTATCGTAACGATCTAAACGTGCTTGGTTTTCAGCGCGGCCAAGGTGAAAGTATCTGGCAGATAAAAAAACACCTCGGCTACGTTTCTGGAAGCTTGCATCGAGATTATCGGGTATCCGGTAATGCCTTAACTGCGGTGATTTCAGGTTTAACTGACTCAATTGGGGTGTATCAGGCTATTGGCGATGCCGAAAAAGCATTAGGCCTGCATTGGCTGAATATAATTGGCTTATCACAAAAGTGGAATGCACCCTTTAAACAATTATCCATGGGCGAGCAGCGCCTAATCCTCATCGCACGTGCACTCATTAAACAACCACCGTTGTTAATTCTCGACGAGCCAACGCAGGGACTGGACGACTTTAATCGTTATTATGTGCTTAGCATTGTTGAAAAAATACTCGCCAATGGCCCTACCACCCTTTTATTTGTCTCTCATCGGCAAGATGAGTCACTCGAGGTGATCGAACATCGCGTAGCATTCGAACCTACTGACCAGGAAAATACGCTATATAGAGTAGTAATCAGTTAACCCAACCATGCGCCCATGTTGCCCCTATAAAAACATATAAATAACATCTACAATTGCATATTTTATGCACAATTAGATTTTACAATTAGGGTTACTAACTCGTTATAGGGAGCTAAAGTCATGGCTAAATGGATGAACAATATTCATAAGTCTCGTTATTGGGTCGATGTCATCTTGTTGATTCTTTTTGTTGCCGCAGCCTCTCAAAAGGCGACGGGTAACTTTATTCATGAGTGGCTATCACTGGCATTAATCTTACCTTTAGTCGTTCATTTACTGATGCATTGGCAATGGTTAGTTAATATTCCTAAAAAACTTTTTTCGCCTAAGCTGGCGCTTAAAATTCGAATAAATATTCTGCTCAACGGGCTGCTGTACCTGAGTCTGTTACTGGTTATGTTGAGTGGGGTTATGATTTCTAAAGACGCCCTACCAACACTGGGTCTTTTTATTACTCGCGACCATTTTTGGAATGCAATTCATCACCTGAGTACTAACTATTTACTTGGCTTCATCGGGGTGCACATAGCCATGCATATATATTGGATCACCCGACAGACGAAAAGTATTTTTAGAAAGCGAGCATTCACTAACGAGCGTCAGCCGCAACAATCTTCATTAGGAGGCGTAAAATGAAATCGTCCTTGCAGGTTTGGTCTGTTCGTATTGCCATACTTATAGCGATCACCGTCGTAGTTTTATTCGCTACCTATCAACTTAATGCAACTGACTGGGCCGACGGATTCAGAACATTGGGTGAAGGCAGAGGCGCGGGCCATGGTCCAGGTGGCGGTCGAGGATTGGGAAACCATGAACAAGCTGTTGAAAACATTGGCTTCTTTGTGCATTACCTCCAACCCCTGTTAGAAACCTTTCTAAAAATTGGCCTGCCAATGCTTGTAGGGTTATTGGTCGGTTTAACCTATCAAAAGTTAATGAAGAAAAAAGCCAAGCCATCCACTAACGAATAGCCAATGGCGGCTAATGAAGCTAAAGCCTGAATTAATTAGGCTTTGGCCGTCTGCTTAGAACAACCCTTGCTGGCCGCCCTGCATTAACGCCTCAATATCTGACGCTTCTTTAATGACATCCTTTGTTAGTACATCACAGCCATCTTTGGTTACGACAACATCGTCTTCAATACGAATACCGATGCCACGCCACTTAGGATCAACCATTTCATTATTAGGCGAGATATAGATTCCCGGCTCGACGGTTAACACCATGCCGGACTCCATCACTCGCCATTCGCCGCCAACTTTGTAATCACCTACATCGTGGACATCCATACCAAGCCAATGCCCAGTTTTATGCATAAAGAATTCTTTATAAGCTTCATCTTCGATTAACTGGTTAACATTACCCTTCATTAAACCCAGCTCAACTAAGCCTTCGACAATCACCCTTAAGGTAGCTTCGTGCGGTTCGTTCCAATGCACACCGGCTTTAATTGCATCAATTGCGGCATATTGTGACTTCAACACTAAGTCATAAATTGCTCGCTGCTCGCTGCTGAAAGCACCATTCACAGGAAACGTTCGGGTAATATCCGAGGCATAATATTGAAGCTCACAACCGGCATCAATTAGCACTAGATCACCATCTTTTAGCTTCTGGTTATTCTCAACGTAATGCAGCACGCAACTATTACGGCCACCGCCGACAATCGCGCTATAGGCTGGCCTCATACTACCGGCCATCATACATTCATGTTCTATTTCCGCTTGTAACTGATACTCCCACATTCCAGGCTTACAGCTTTTCATTGCCCGAGTATGTGCAAGGGCACTAATTTTTGCCGCATCAGCCATGATCGCAATTTCCTGGCGCGACTTAATCAGACGCATGTCATGCAGAATATGGGCGATATCCGAGAACTCATCCGGAGGAACCGCGCCATGACGAACCTTGCTTCTAATCTGATTCAACCAGGACATTAACTGATGGTCAAAACCTGAATCAACGCCCATATGAGCATAGACACGAGTTTTACCTTCCATTAGGCCAGGAAGGATGTCATCAATATCATCGACCGGAAACGCGTCATCGGCACCAAAATCTTCAACAGCACCATCGGGGCCGGCCCGATAGCCATCCCAAATTTCACGCTCATTATCTTTATCTCGGACAAACAAAACATATTCAGCTTGTTCGCGACCCGGCATTAAAACACATAAGCAATCGGGCTCATCAAAACCCGTGAGATACATAAAATCACTGTTTTGACGAAACTGAAAGTGCACATCATTATTACGAATGATTTCAGTCGAGGATGGGATAATGGCAATGCTGCCCTCATCCATTTGCTCCATTAAGCGAATGCGGCGCTCTTTAAACTCATTTAGACTAATCGTTTTCATGAAGCACCTTTTAGTGAACAACGTCGCTGTTTTCAGTGGATTGTGGGGGCTCGTTATATTCTAAAAACATCGTCAATGCACTGAGTCGAACATGCTCGGCGATGGCAATATAATCTTGCTCTGCCGTGGCTTGATCGATACCTTGTTCAGCATCTACCTGGGCGATTTCAGAGAGGTCTTCTAAAATTTCTTGCAGCGTTGCGGGCATTTCACTGATCTCTTTTACGACCCCAGTCGCACCAAAGGCCCCTAAAAAACTGCCGGCCCACTCACTAAGCAACAAAAGTCGATCAGTAATTGGCGTATCTTCATTGGCGACCATTAAACGAAACACCATGCCTTCGTCTTCTAACTCAGATAGTGCTTTGAAATATAGCCCCTGAATAATCGTCACATGCGCTTGTTCGACATCAACCGTTGGAGCAATTAAATCCAGCGCCCAGTCGACCCAATCTTCCTGACTCATGCGCTTGCCAGAGGCGAGAACACCCACTAAAGAGCCGTGCAAATACGCCGGAGTTAAAGATGATCCCATTTTTACAAACAATTCAGCTAAATCTTCAAATTGCAGGTTAATACCTGCGTGATCGGTATCCGCCATGGATTCTCCATCATAAATCGTTTTATTGAGCTTAGGCGCTCAAATATTAGAGGGATATGCTATCACGCCACGTTATTTGTAACAGGTCTTACAGTCGAAAATCCGCCACAGCTACCAACACCAATCGTCGTTAGGTTCAAAATAGTCAAAAATATGAAGTTCAATCATGATTTTATTCAGTAAGTTAGCAAGCAAACGTGACATTTCGCTTGAGTTCTCTCACAATGATTCCAGACGTTGCTTTTATACTGTTTAATCCTTTTATCGCATTTATAA
>QGCX01000271.1_pt1 | contig 11088 bp, 8 predicted proteins | sample 4708031 | NCBI WGS metagenome assembly QGCX01 (sample SAMN08941163, study PRJNA450518) | Sediment metagenome, whole genome shotgun sequencing project. | reverse complement strand
CATTTATAGCCGCAGGCTAACGGCTAGGTAGTCATTTTGACTTTGAGATGATCAGGTGATTCGGATGAGATTATTCAGATATTTTATATATTACAAAATTAATTTTTAAGTACAGATTGACTTGTTGGATTGGGAATCTGAAACTCAGAAAACAAAAAAACCACCATAGTATGGTGGTTTTTGTGGTAGAAATTTGCAGCTACTTAATCTACAGGCACTGACTATTTTGAGTAAAATGCTCGTTTTAACGCAAGCTCAACACCGCGTATTTCCGCCAAGCCTTTTAAGCGACCAATACACGAATAGCCTGGATTCGTCTGCTTGCGTAAATCATCAATCATTTGATGACCATGATCAGGGCGCATAGGGATCAGAGTACCCTGTTGCGTATCCTCACGACGCTTCTCTTCTTTCAGTAATGCATTGACCACGTTATACATGTCAACATCACCATCCAGATGGGCTGCTTCATGGAAGCTTAATGGGTTATCTTCACGCATGGTTGAACGAAGGTGCGTAAAGTAGATTCGGTCACCATAGCTGTCAATCATTTTAACTAAATCATTATCACCGCGCACGCCGTAAGAACCGGTACACATAGTTATGCCATTCATTTTACTTGGCACGGCGGTTGTTAGCGCATCAATATCTTCAATGGTTGAAACAATGCGTGGTAATCCTAAAATTGGCCGTGGTGGATCGTCTGGGTGCACCGCAAGCTTTAAACCGTATTTGTCGCACACTGGCATCAATTCTTCTAAAAACAATACCATATGTTCACGAAGCTTAGCTTTGTCTATACCTTTATAGGTATCTAAGCGAGCCTGAAACTCACTCAACGTATAACCTTCTTCTGCACCAGGCAAACCAGCAATAATGTTTGCTGTCAATTTTTGCTTGGCTTCTTCAGTCATACTTTCGAAACGAGCCTTAGCTTCGATTTGATCTTGTTCAGAGTATTCTTCAGTTGCACCTGGACGCTTTAGAATAAACAATTCAAAGGCAGCAAACTCTATTTGATCGAAACGTAACGCACGTGAACCGTCGGGTAGCTCATATTCAAGATCGGTACGAGTCCAATCTAATACTGGCATAAAGTTATAACAAACAGTATCTATGCCGCACTCGGCTAGGTTTGTCAGCGACGCTTTATAATTATCGATCCATTGCTGATAGTTACCGGTACGTGTTTTAATTTCTTCATGCACTGGAACACTTTCGACAACAGACCAACGAAACCCATTGCCTTCAAGCAACGACTTTCGTTTGGTAATCTCTTCTTTGGTCCAAATTTCACCATTAGGAATATGGTGTAACGCGGTTACAATTCCGGTAGCGCCCGCTTGTTTAATATCATTTAGAGATACTGGGTCGTTTGGCCCGTACCATCGCCAAGTCTGTTCCATAAAAATATCCTATTGCATTAGGTTGTGTAGTTGCATCAAAATTAATGGCAGTCGTATTATTTCCAGGTTAACGAAATAAGTAGCCATCAAACTCTGGATCATCCACATCAGACAATTTGAATAATGTCTGCTTTACGTTTTCTATATGTTGCCACATTGCATCTCTGGCACCATTTGGATCACGCTTTTGCAGGGCTAATAAAATTTTCTCGTGGTCATCCAACCACTCATTACGGTAACTATAGTCCTTAACTCGATTATGCAGCTGCAGCCACATCGGACTTTCTTCCCTGCGCTGCCATAGATCTAAAACTATGTCATTTAAAACACTGTTTTGAGATGCTTCTGCAATCGTCAGGTGAAACAAACGGTCACCATCGTAGTCTTTTTTACCAGTAGAGAGACTCTCACGTTCGTCATCTAATGACTGTCTTAAACGAGAAATGTCGCTTTTAGTTAAGTTGAGAGCAGCAAAGCTAGCAATCTGGCTCTCTAATACTTGCCGTGCTTGCAACAATTCGAAGGGACCAACATCTGCATTGCGAGAAACTTGACTACCATAGTTACTGTCAACCTGAATTGTAGGCAATTGGATAACATAAACCCCCGATCCTTTACGAACTTCGACTAAGCCTTGTAATTCCAACATGATAATTGCTTCACGAACCACAGAGCGGCTGACGTCTAATGCCTCGGCAACATCTCGTTCGGGCGGCAAACGATCACCAACCTTATAGTCACCAGATGCAATTTGATTTTGCAGCTTAATGCCTATTTTTTGATACAGCCGCTTGGGTGCAATTATCGATATATTCATGGATCTCAACTTCGAAAAATATTTTATCTTGCTAATATACTATTGCGCTTAGAGATTGGTCAACCAGCTGTTGACCAATCTATCAAAAAAACAGCCAGAATGAGAATATTTAGCGGACCAATAGTCCAACTCATGCGGCAGCTATCTAACTTATTGCCCTAATGCGTCAATACCTTTCACATACTCACTGATAGCAGCATTCTGCAATGCAGTATCATGCATAGGCTTAACTGCATCGATAAACGGCTGTTTTTCAACTTCAACAAACTTAACGCCCATTTCAGTTTTAGCCTCTTCGACTGCGTCACCAATCATTTTAGCCCACAAATCTTTGTGGTACATCATTGACTCAGTTGCGGCTCTTTTTACAATGGTTTGCTGTTCAGCAGTTAGTTTATTCCAGCTCTTCTCACCAATAACGAGTACGTCAGGAATCATTGTGTGCTCATCAAGGCTATAAACCTTAGCAACTTCACCATGACGTGAATTAGTCAATGCTGTAGGGTTGTTTTCGGCACCATCAACAACACCTTGCTGTAACGCAGTATACAATTCACCATAAGATAAAGGCGTTGGTGAACCACCCATTAACTTAACCATTTCAACAGCGGTAGGGCTCGGCTGAACACGAACTTTCATACCCGCTAAATCAGCAGGGCTATTAATAGGTTTTTGTGCATAAAAACTACGTGCACCACCATCATAATAAGTTAAACCAATAAAGCCCTTACCTGCAGAGGCAGAAAGAATCTCCTGGCCCACATCACCGGTTATAACTCGGTAGAAATGGTCCATATCGCGGAAGATATAAGGAATATTAAATGCACCATACGCTGGTTCGAATGATTCAAGCTCACTTGCATTCGATTTAGCCATATCTAGTGCGCCATTTTGCAGAAGCTCCATAGACTCACGTTGAGTTCCTAACTGACCGTTAGGATAAATACGGATAACTAAATCACCATCAGAATACTCTTTAGCTTTATCAGCCATATACTGCATTGATTTATGAACTGGGTGATTCTTATCTTGGTTATGACTTAATTTTAAAACAGTCGCTGCCGAAGCACTTAGGGAAGTAACAGCCAGTGCAGCACAAGTGATCGCAGCTGCTACGGCTTTTTTGTTTAATCGCATCTTTTTCTCCAGTCTTATTATTAGATTACTGAGTTTTCATTAAAAGGTTACCATTTAGGTTAACCAATTTCATAACATATCGTTATTGAACTGCCTTGAGCGAGTATAAATTCCCATAGTTTCAACCAATTTACAAGTATTTATTGTTATTGGTTGACCAAAACATAAAAAAATGTTGAAATTTGTTCAGCCAAAGAGATGGTGCATATGCATGTATAGTTAAATTTGGCCTCTAATTAACCGATAAATTCCTTCTTTGGGAAGATTTATCCTAAATTATAAACAATACCAATCTAATTGGTTAGCCAGGAAAGAAGTATGAAAAAAATAATTAGCATGCTGAATAAAGGCCTATCCATGTTCTGTATCAGCCTATCTAGTGTTCTAGTCATTTGCGTTGTTTGGCAGGTTTTTTCCCGTTATGTGTTAAGTACGCCAAGCACAACAACTGATGAGATAGCACGCTTCCTATTCATATGGGTTGGATTAATGGGTGCAGCATATACGTTAGGTCAAAAGCGCCATTTGGCGATCGAACTTTTAGAACAGACCATTGAACATTCTGCACACAAAGTTGCGATGCTTCGCCTATTTATTACTGTAGTAAGTATATTCTTTGCTGCTGTAATTCTAACTTACGGCGGCACGAATCTGGTTATGAAAACGCTCGCTACCGGGCAAATCTCCCCTGCTCTAGGTATCCAAATGGGATGGGTTTATTTTGCTATACCTTTGTGCGGTGTTTTTATGCTTATTTATCTTTTGAACGATCTTGTAGTTAATATCAATGAGTTGATGACACCATTAGAATCAACTTCTAACTCAAACATTAAATAAGGAATATAGCAGTGGATTGGCAAATAATTATAGTTCTATTTGGTTCGTTCTTTATTTTTCTAGGGTTAGGTGTTCCTATCTCTTTTGGTATCGCTATATCATCCTTGATTACTATTATGTTGAGTCTCGACTTTAGTGCAGCACTGTCAGTAATTTCTCAAAAAATGGCAACAGGGTTAGATAGCTTTTCATTATTGGCAATTCCGTTTTTTATTCTTGCCGGTAACATTATGAATCAAGGTGGCATTGCAACACGCCTTATCGAGTTTGCAAAAATTCTTGGTGGCCAATTACCCGGGTCAATGGCGCATGTAAACGTTATTGCTAACATGATGTTCGGTTCTATTTCTGGCTCTGCCGTTGCCTCCGCTGCCGCAGTTGGTGGCACCATGGCCCCACTGCAGAAAAAAGAAGGATATGACCCTGCTTATTCTGCTGCCGTAAACATTACTTCGTGCCCAACCGGATTACTGATTCCACCCAGCAATACCTTTATTGTTTACTCATTAATATCCGGTGGTACATCTATTGGTGCTTTGTTCTTGGCTGGTTACATTCCGGGTCTAATTATGGGCTTAGGGTTAATGATCGTAGCGGCCATTATTGCTAAGCGTCGTAAATATCCAGTGTCAGGCAGACCAACTGCAAAAATGGTCTTACAAAAAACGCTTCAAGCGTTGCCTAGCTTAGGTTTGATTTTTGTAATCATGGGCGGAATTATCGGCGGTATTTTTACGGCGACTGAAGCCTCTGCTATTGCTGTTGTTTACACTCTGTTATTGGCTGTCGTTTTTTATCGAGAAGTCACCATTAGACAATTACCATCCATTATTTTGGAATCAGTGATCACTACTTCAATTGTTTTATTATTGATTGGTGCTTCGATGGGTATGTCTTGGGCTATGGCGAATGCTGATATTCCATACATGATCAGTGATGCGTTACTGGCATTTTCAGACAACCCAATTGTTATTTTGTTAGTTATTAACGTCATTTTATTAATCGTCGGCGTGTTTATGGATATGACACCTGCACTACTTATTTTCACCCCTATTTTCTTACCAATCGCGACGGACTTGGGCATGGATCCGGTGCATTTCGGTATTATGATGACATTCAACCTCTGTATCGGTATTTGTACTCCTCCGGTCGGCAGTGCGTTATTTATCGGTTGTTCGGTCGCGAAAGTCAAAATTGATAAAGTTATTAAACCATTATTACCTTTCTATGCCGTATTAGTTTTGGCACTTATGTTGGTAACTTATGTTCCTGAAGTGAGCTTAACTCTACCGAAAGTATTTCTCGGTTATTAATCCTTAATTTTGATACAAAAACAATCATAGCTATCTAGTGAGTACCCCAGTGGTACTCATTATGTTAAAGGATCTCTTCTCATGAAAACGCTTAAACATTGGCAGTTAGATACTGTCGAAAATAATGAAATCACTCTGATATGCGACAATAAACATTCGCTTCACATTTATGTTTTAGAGTCGAATTTGTTTCGAGTGTTAATTAAACGCAACCAAGAATTAAGGTTAGATCGAACTTGGACTGTCAGCCCAAATGCGGCCGATATTGAATGGCAAGGTCGCAAAAGAGATGATCTAACCGGCTTTTCATTACCAGAATTTAAATATTTTGAAGCAGAAAACCAACTTCAAATATTCACTGAAAGTTTACGCTTAACAGTCACTCAACCATTAACAATGGCTTGGGAACATAAGGTTGATGGCCAATGGTTGCCACTAGCTAAAGACAGAAAAACTGGCGCTTTCGAAATCTCACCAAATCAACAAGGTGTAGCGCATTATATTCACCGTGGTGACAACGAACGTTATTATGGTTTGGGTGAAAAAACAGGCAACTTGAATCGTGAAGGTCGTCGTTTTGAAATGCGAAACCTAGATGCGATGGGCTACAACGCTAGCGAAACCGATCCACTTTATAAGCACATTCCTTTTTATATTACGCGTACCGAAGAAGGTGCAAGCTATGGTTTGTTTTACGACAACCTAGCGAGCTGCTGGTTCGATTTAGGTAATGAACTTGATAACTACCATATTAAATACCGAAGCTATAGAGCTGAAGATGGAGATCTCGATCTGTACTTTATGTATGGACCAAAAGTTGTTGATGTCACCAAAAGTTTTGTACGCTTAACAGGTGGTACGTTGTTTGGACCGAAATGGAGCTTAGGCTACAGTGGTTCAACAATGCAATACACCGACGCACCTAATTCCCAGGAGCTGCTTGAAGGCTTTGCTGACCAATGTAAAGCTCAAGACATTCCTTGTGACTCTTTCCAGCTTTCTTCTGGTTACACTTCGATTGGTGATAAGCGTTACGTATTTAATTGGAATTATGACAAAGTACCTACGCCAAATAAAATGTCAGATCATTTCCATGCCAACGGCATGAAACTCGCTGCAAACATTAAACCTTGCTTGCTGCACGATCACCCAATGTATCAGGAAGTAAAACAACAGGGTCTGTTTATCCAAGATTCAGAAGTTGATGAACCAGAAATTTCAGTTTTTTGGGATGCCGATGGCTCTCATTTAGACTTCACCAATCCTGAAGCGATTAAATGGTGGCAGCATAATGTCACCACTCAATTGCTTGAAAAGGGAATTGATTCTACATGGAACGATAACAACGAATATGAAATTTGGGATCGCGATGCACGCTGTCACGGTTTTGGTCAATCCATTCCTGTCAGTTTAATACGCCCTCTCCAACCGCTATTAATGATGAAAGCATCATACGAAGCTCAGGTTGAATTCGCGCCAAACCTACGCCCTTACCTTATCTCTCGCTCTGGCTGCCCAGGCATGAACCGCTATGTGCAAACCTGGAGTGGTGACAACCGTACCAACTGGACCAGCCTTCGCTACAACATAAAGATGGGATTGGGTATGAGCCTATCTGGACTATATAATGTTGGCCACGATGTTGGCGGCTTCTCTGGTGATCGTCCAGATCCAGAATTGTTTGCCCGTTGGGTGCAAAACGGCGTAATGAACCCACGTTTTACCATTCACTCGTGGAATGACGATGGTTCGGTTAACGAGCCGTGGATGTATCCAAACGTTACGCCAATTATTCGCTCAGCAGTAAAACTGCGCTACCGTTTACTGCCATACCTATATGATGCATTGTGGCAGGCGCATAACAATGACGAGCCTATGCTACGACCTACTTTCCTTGATCATGAGCATGATGAAAAAACATTCGAGGAATGTGATGATTACTTACTTGGCCAATCACTATTAGTGGCGTCAGTAGTAGAACCCGGTCAACGCGAACGTGACGTATATCTACCCGACAATAACGTGGGTTGGTACGATTTTTATACTGGTCAGTGGTACAGTGCAGCGCAGACTATTACTGTTGATGCACCATTAGAACAAATACCTCTATTGGTCAAAGCAGGTAGCGTATTACCATTGAGTACACGTGAAGCGCATGTTGATGCCAAACTAGATGATACTCGCCAATTAGCGATCTATCCTTTACGCGGTAACGGTACAGCACAATGCAGTATTTTTGATGATGATGGCGAGTCAACGGCACACCTTGATGGTCAGTACCTCAGCCTAAACATTGAAATGAACTGTACCACCAACCAAATTGAGCTTACGGTAACCCGTAGGGGTGAATTCGTACCGGCCTACGCTGAGCTAATGTTGCAATTGCCTGCACATGAAAAGCGCACACTATTGGTTAACGGCAAGCAGTATAACAATGGTGACACTTTCGCATTCGCGTAAGTAATACAAAGATTCTTCATTCAAAACTACACTGTTGTCTGTCTTGCTTACAGCAACAGTGATTTGAATAAAACAATAAGGATTTCTAAACCATGAAAAACATCAGTAACAGTACTTTTGCTAAAACCGTACAGACTGTAGATTTTGATCGTTCACAGCTTAAATCTAAAATCGTGCATCTTGGCTTTGGTGCTTTTCACAGAGCGCACCAAGGTTTATATACCAGTGAATTAGCCCAAAAAGGCAACAGTGACTGGGGCTATTGTGAAGTAAACCTATTTGGCGGTGAAGCGCTTATTCAAGCACTACGCGAACAGGACCATCTTTATACGGTTCTGGAAAAAGGTGCCGATGGCTTTACTGCAAAAATAAGTGGTTCAATTGTTGAATCTTTGCATTCAGATATCGATGGCATCGATACTGTACTGCAAAAAATGGTCGAATCTCAAGTTGCTATCGTGTCTTTAACGGTCACTGAAAAAGGTTATTGTGCCGATGCCGCCAGCGGCAAACTGGACGCGCAAAACCCGATGATCGTGTCAGACCTAGCGGCACCAGATAAACCGAGTTCGGCTATCGGTGTCATAGTAGAAGCGCTACGCTTGCGTAAAGAAGCAGGATTAAAACCCTTCACGGTAATGTCTTGCGACAATATTCAGGAAAACGGTCATGTGGCAAAAGCGGCCGTACTGCAATTCGCAGCGCTACGTGATGAGCAGCTAAGCCAGTGGATTGAAGCGAATGTTACCTTCCCTTGCACCATGGTTGACCGAATTGTACCGGCGGCAACAGACGAAGCACTGACAGAAATCGGTGACTACTTAGGCGTTTACGATCCTTGCGGCATCGCATGTGAACCGTTCCGCCAATGGGTAATTGAAGATAACTTTGTTGCCGGTCGACCAGACTGGGATGTGGTTGGCGCACAATTTGTTGCCGATGTAGTTCCTTACGAAGAAATGAAACTCAGAATGCTTAACGGCACCCATTCATTTCTTGCCTACTTAGGTTATTTAGGTGGTTATCAGCACATTTCCGATACCATGGCCGATGAAAACTACAAAGCTGTCGCCTTAAAAGTCATGCTGGAAGCTCAAGCGCCAACACTTTCAATGCCTGAAGGTACTGACCTTGAAGGATACGCCAAGCGACTCATCGAACGCTTTGTTAACCCAGCGTTAAAGCACCGTACTTGGCAAATTGCGATGGACGGTTCACAAAAAATCCCACAACGTTTTGGCGGCAGTTTACGTCACCATTTAGCCAATGGGACTTCATTTGAATTAATCGCCACGGCCATTGCCGGTTGGGTTCGTTATACCACCGCCGTTGATGAGCAAGGTGAAGCAATTGATGTGCAAGATCCGATGGCAGCTAAGTTACAAGCATTATATGGCGAACATGGCACCGGCGCAGATGTAGTGAAGATCGTTTTAGGGTTAGAGTCAATCTTCCCCGCTGAACTCGGACAAAACCCACAAGTGGTTGAGCAAGTCACCCAAGCTTATGAGAAGTTAATAGCTGATGGCGCACGAGCAACGGTTGCAGGGTTGAGAGGCTAAAATGAAATCATTTTTATGCGAAGACTTTCTACTAAGTACGGATACAGCGCGACGGTTATATCATGACCATGCCGCCCTTCAGCCAATTTTTGACTATCACTGCCACTTAAATCCAAAGCAAGTCAGTGAAAATCATAAATTTAATAATATGACTGAAATTTGGCTTGCGGGTGATCACTATAAATGGCGCGGTATGCGTTCAGCGGGTATTGACGAGCGCTTTATTACCGGCGACGCGACGGATAAAGAAAAGTTCGATGCCTGGGCTAAAACTGTTCCATTGACAATGGGCAACCCCCTATTCCATTGGACACATTTAGAGTTGCGCCGCCCGTTTGGTATTACCGGAAAAATTTTATCGCCCGAAACAGCAGATGAAATTTGGCATCAGGGTAATGAATTACTGGCACAGCCAGAATTTTCTGCTCGCGGTATCATGAAGCAAATGAATGTGGTGATGGCAGGAACCACGGATGATCCTATCGATTCACTTGAAGATCACCAAATCATTGCAGACGATAACAGCTTTGATATCGAAGTATTACCAAGTTGGCGCCCCGATAAAGCCTTTAAAATAGAATTGCCAGGCTTTAATGACTATCTGGGCGCACTATCACAGGCCGCAGACGTTGATATCTGTAACTTCCAAAGCCTTTGCAAGGCGCTTGATATTCGTTTAGAGCACTTCGATAAACACGGTTGTAAAGCGGCAGACCATGGCATTGAAGTGCTTCGTTATGCAGACATCCCAGAAGAGTCGGTTCTGGATGCAATTATCGTAAAACGTTTAGCTAACCAAACCTTAAATGAGTTAGAAATTGCGCAGTTTAGTACTGCAGTACAGGTGCATCTTGCACAACAGTACACCCAACGGCAGTGGGTAATGCAGCTGCATCTAGGTGCATTGCGTAACAACAATACGCGTATGTTCAACTTGCTTGGCCCGGATTCGGGTTTTGATTCCATGGCAGACAAGCCATTTGCTTATGAGCTTTCTCGTTTGCTTGACGCAATGGATAAAACTGATCATTTGCCAAAAACAATTCTCTATTGTTTGAACCCGCGTGACAACGAAGTACTCGCCACTATGATGGGTAACTTCCAAGGCGGCGGTGTCGCGGGTAAAATTCAGTTCGGTTCTGGCTGGTGGTTTAACGATCAAAAAGATGGCATGCAACGTCAAATAGAACAACTGTCACAATTGGGTTTGTTAAGCCAATTCGTGGGGATGTTGACCGACTCACGTAGCTTCCTTTCCTATACCCGACATGAATACTTCCGCCGTATTCTATGTAATACGATTGGCCATTGGGTTGAAGACGGAGAACTGCCAAATGATGATTCGTTGCTAGTGCCTATGGTTGAAAATGTATCTTTTAATAATGCAAAAAATTATTTCAAATAATATTTTTCAATCAATGGCTTGCTAATTTTAAAACCTCTGATGTGTTAACCACTCAGGGGTTTTATTTTTGGTGAAACGAATAAACGTTGATTTAAAATTTAATATTACTGACTAAAAGTACGGTAGGCATATAAACCTAGGAATGATGAGC
>QGCX01000270.1_pt1 | contig 11114 bp, 9 predicted proteins | sample 4708031 | NCBI WGS metagenome assembly QGCX01 (sample SAMN08941163, study PRJNA450518) | Sediment metagenome, whole genome shotgun sequencing project. | reverse complement strand
CCCCGGCATATTGCGCGCCGAAATCGATGCGGAATCCGTCCTTCAGCTCCCAGAAGTTCTGGCCTTTGACATAGGTCGTCAGGTCGGTGGTCTCGTCATAGGTCTGGTATCCGGCGCCGGACAGTTCCAGCGTCTCATAGCCCAGCATGGCCAGCTGGCCGGCCAGTTGTTCGCCATACTTGCCTTCATCCGTGGTGAGAGAAACCTTGAACGGCTCGGTCTTCACCGCGACGACGGAGTTCTTCTCGTCACGGCCAACGGCGGAGACGAGTTTCGGCATGTCGATCTTCACACCGGCCAGGTCCATGTCGAAGCCGTTGAGCGTCAGCGAGTCATAGCCCGGATTGGCCGGATCCTGCCCGGCAAGGTTCATCATCTGCGAGACATCTTCCGGGTCTGCCGCGTCTTCGGACGCATCGGTGAGCAGGCCGAGATCGGCGCCGCGCAGCTCGACGGAGGCGAGATTGAACTTCATGTTGGTGTCTTCGACCGGGTCGATCATGTCGAAGGTCAGGCCGTCCAGCTTCATCAGTGCGGCGGCCTGTTCCTTCAGGCCGGTCACCTCGATCGTGCCGATCGTGAAAGTGCCCTGCTCGCCGTCCGGATCGTCGATGCGGAAATCAACGTCTTTCACGGCCCAGTGGTCGAACGCCAGTGCGTCACCTTCCGGCAGGTCCGGCACGTCGTCTTCGGAGAACAGGCTGGCGACCCAGGCGGCTGTTTCCGGCGAAGGATTGACCAGCTCGATGGAGCCGATCTTGCCGGAGCCGTTTTCAGCTTCGTCCGGGTCTGTCGGTACGAAGGTCATGTCGCTGAGCAGGATACGCGAGAAGTTCGGCCCGCCGTCCTGCATGGCCAGGCCATCCAGTTCGAGCTTCGCGATCGTCAGGTCTGCGCCGTCGAGCTCGGAGGCGCCATCTTCGTCACCGTCTTCGTCGTCGCCCTCATAAGCAGAGGTCACGATCGTGACATCGGTGAAGACAGCCTTGTCGCCGTTCAGCGTCCGGCCACCCCAGGTGACATTGCCGGAGCCGGATGTTTCCAGCGACATGGCGGCGAGAGCGGCAGCGGCAGAAGCTGCATCCCCTTTATGGACCGAGAAGGACGGAACCTTGGATTCGGAGAACACAATTCCTGACGGCGCAGCAGCGTCATCCGGCTTGTCTTTCTGCCCGCAAGCCGTAAGCATGGTGATGGCGGCGACGCCCGTCAGCAAATATTTCATATGTTGGCCCTCTGAATAACTGGGTGTTGGAATACACGCGTGTCCGGCGTTAGAGCGGAAGTCTTAGCAATGACCTACAACAATGGCCAGACAATGACATTGCGCGCCCCCAACGGGCAGCATGTGCGGGTCAGGTTCGAGGTGAATGCCAAGGCGCGGCGGCTGATCCTGCGCCTCGACGAACGGCGCCGCGAGGCCGTCGCAGTGGCCCCGTCACGCCGCCAGATCAAGGATGCGGCCGCCTTTGCCGCCGAGCGTGCCGACTGGATCTCGATGCGCCTGCAGCACCTGCCAGAGCCTGTCCGGTTCGAGGAAGGCGCCATGATCCAGTATCGCGGCGCGCCGCTCCAACTGACGTCAGAGGGCGAAGGCCGGGTTGCGAAAATCTGGGCCGAAGACGAAAATTCCCCAAGATTACTGAGTGTTCCGGGTGACCCGGCGACCATGGACCTGCGCGTCATGCGCTACCTGAAAAAACAGGCCCGCGCAGACCTGAGCCGCGCAGTCACGCGCCATTGCGCTACGCTTGGCGTCATCCACAAGGGCATTTCGGTCAAAGACACGCGCTCGCGCTGGGGCTCGTGCACCCATGACGCCCAGCTGTCGTTCTCCTGGCGGCTGGTCATGGCCCCGCCGGAGGTGCTGGACTATGTGGCCGCCCATGAATGCGCGCACATCCTTGAGATGAATCACTCGGCGAAATTCTGGGCGCAGGTGGCAAAATGCTGTCCGGACTGGAAGCGCCACCGCTCCTGGCTGCGCACCCACGGGGCAGGCCTGCAGGCCGCCGGAGCGTAGTCCCCACCGGAACGATACCTTGTGCTCCGCGGCGCGCTGCATCATGGATCGCACCGGCATCCTGAGACCAAAATCCAGTTTCAGCACTCAGGAGCCTTGGCGTTTATTGGCTCAGGCTTTTTCCGTCGTGTCGGACGCGGCTTCAGCGGCCTCCACGGCGGGCGTCTCGGCCTCGCGCGGCGGACCGAAGCTGACCAGCATCACGCCTTCGCCGCCTTTCACCTCGCGGTGCGGGCCGAGGAAGTTCAGCGTGCCGTCCGGGCGCAACTCCGCGACGACGTCGGCCTTCGGGCGGTCGCGCTTGAAATGCTCGATATCGTAGGTGTCGGTCAGGCGGGTCTTGGAGAATTCCCAGCCGCGATAATGGTCCCGGATCAGGCTGTCATAGCTGCGCCCGCGGCGGATCAGCGTCCGGCCGCGCGTCGACAGGCCGAGCGTGCGGTGGTCGTCTTCCTCGGTCTCCTGCGCGGACAGCTGGAACACTTTGTGGCGGCCAAGCTCGGGCGCGAAATGGCTGGAGACGAGCGCGTTGTAGGGCTCGTTCGCCGACAGGCCCAGCACCTGGTCGAACGCCGAATGGTCGAGCCGCACTTCAGCGTCTTCCGACAGGACTTCCCCGAAGAAGGTGCTGAGGCCTGCTTCGCGCGCCGGGCGCAGGCGCCGCCATGTGTTGTCCGCCAGGATCGGCTCGATGCCGATATCCTTGAGCGTGCGGGCGAAATCGATGCTCCACGGATTGACGCCGACCAGCAGCACGCCGGGCCGCTCCTTGCGGGCGAGCCCCAGCCGCCGGGCCAGCGGGCCGATCGTGAAGCCATGCAGAACGACCGTGGCGAACACCATGGCGAAGGCCAGCGGTGTGATCTGTTCGGCGCCGGAGAAGTAGAATTTGGAATCGCCCTGCCGGCCGAGATCGTACAGCAGGGTTGCGAACAGGCTGGAGACGGCCACGGCGACCACACCGCGCGGGGCAATCCAGCCGAGCAGCAGGGCCTCGTTCCGCTTCAGCGTGCCGAAAGTGGAGATCCACACCGATAGCGGGCGCACCACGAACAGCATCACGATCAGGAAGGCCAGCGTGTTCCAGGTCAGCGCCCGGCGGATCACGTCGGGCGTCAGGTTGGCTGTCAGGATCACGAACACGCCCGACACCAGGAGGACGGCAATGTCTTCCTTGAACTTGCGCAGCTCGTTGAGGCCCGCGAGGCGGGAATTGGCCAGCGTCATGCCGAAGGCCGTCACGGCAACGAGGCCGATTTCCTTCTCGATCATCTCCGCCATGGCGTAGCAGAGGATGATGGAGGCGAAGATGATCGGCGCTTTCAGGTATTCCGGCGTCCAGCCCTGGCGGAAGGCCCGCACCATGCCGAGGCCGAATGCGATGCCGAGACCGACGCCCAGCGCGACCGCAAAAACGATCATCGCGCCCTTGCCGAGAATGGATTCCCCGGTGGCGGCGACGCGGATGATCTCGAACGCGGCGACCGCGAACAGGGCCCCGACCGGGTCGTTGACGATGCCCTCCCATTTCAGGAAGGCCCCTGCCCGGCCGCCCAGCTTGGACTGGCGCAAAAGCGGCATGATCACGGTGGGCCCGGTAACCACCAGCACGCCCGCAAACACGACGGCACTGCCCCAGTCGAGCCCGGCCGTATAGCGCGCCGCAAGGGTGCCGAGGAACCAGGCCAGCGGCCCGCCAAGGAAGACCATCCGGCGCACCGCAGCGCCGGCTTCGCGCAGCGACTCGAATTTCAGGACCAGCCCGCCCTCGAACAGGATCACGGCCACGGCCAGCGACACGATGGGGCGCAGGAGTTCCTTGCCGCCGCCATTGAACACGCGTTGCGGGTCCAGCAGCGCCTCGCCGAAGATCACCGCCCATAGCGGACCCACAGCCAGGCCGGCCAGCGCCATCAACACGATGGCCGGGGCCTGCAGCCGCCAGGCGAGCCATTGCGCGCCAATCCCCAACGCCCCGATCAGGGCGCAGGCAAAGATGAGTTCGCTTGACCCCACGCTCGCCAGGGCAAAATCGATCCCGTTCATGTATGCCCCATCTCAGGTGATGCCCTAGCGGAAACCTAGACGTCCTGCTGGCTTGTGTCATCCGCGAAGTCGAAGCCGATCACCCGGCTGCCGTATTCGCCATTCTTGTAGCGTTCGATCTGATCGGTAAACCAGTTCAGAATGTGGGAGTATATATGATCATAGAAAGGCAGCTGGCTCTCGAAACTGAGCGGCAGCTTGAATTCATATTCCGAACCGTCCTCGATGCTGACCTTGAAGGTCTCCCCAACCTTGCGGCACTGCATGGTCACGCGCAGCCAGTCATTGCCGCGCGACAGGCGCACGGCCAGGCCGAAAGATACCGGTGACAGGGTGCGGAACCCGCGCGGCGGCATCGAAAATGCGGCATCGCCATACGCTTTCGGCTCGAACTGGCCTGTCGGCGGCACCAGGTAGACGCAGGGTATCTCGCCCATGCCGATATAATCGCACAGGCCCCCGCGAATTTGCTCGGCGAGGCCGCGAATCCGGTCGTAATTCTCGGTGGCAAGCGCCTGATAGGTCTCAACGGTCTCGACCAGCTTGTCTAAACGGGACATGGCTGCGGGCCTCCAAACATTCGGGAAAGTACGGGTACCGGAACAGATATTACGGCTCCAGCGGGCGTCCTTCAAACTGCAGTGTCGCGGCCAGCGGACAGTGATCCGAAGCCTTCGGCTCGCTCCAGCCGACGCCTGGAAAACGTGCCCCCTCATAACGCTCCGCGCGGAACGGAGTTCCGGCGCGAACGATGCGTACGTGTGGTCTCGCATTGCGCTGCGCAAGTGCCGGAGAGAGGAAGATATGGTCGAGCGCGCCATAAGTGTCGTCGCCATTATAGTGATGGGTCCAGCGGTCATAGGGGTCTGCAACGGCGTGGGTGACGAGATCGACCGCGAATCCGTCATCGACCAACGGACCGAGGCCGTGATCGTCCAGCGCGTGCCCGTCGCGCTCGAAATAGTCGTTGAAATCGCCGAGGATGACCCATTCGGCGGCGGCCGGGTCCGGAAAACGGCGCGAAATGATCAGGCGCACGGCCTGCGCCTCTGCCTGCCGGATCGCACGCGTCTTGTGCCGCCCGCCATACATCGACTTGAAATGACAGACGAAAAGCGTCAGCACGCGCCCGTCCTTCAGGATATCCGCCTCAAGGCAGTCGCGCCGGAAGGCATGGTCGTTGACGCTCTGTCCGCGGGGCGGCTTCAGGCCGAGCGTGCCATAGGTCTCCCGCGCATGACTGCGAGAGTGGATCACCGGCAGGCGCGACAGCAGGCCGACATCGATGCCGCGGGTATCGTTGCCTTCAAGCAGGATTCGGTCTTCGTACTCAGCGCCTGACCAGCGTGCCAGGTAGCGGGTGTCGAACGCGGTGAGCGTGACGAGGTTCTCCACCTCCTGCAGCGCGCAGACCTCAGCCTGGGTGACCGACAACGCCTCCGCAGTCAGCGTCCGGTCGTCCTCGGACAGGACATTGAACACCGAATCCACCTGCGCGGCGACATGGGCATCGTCCACTTCGGTCAGCCGCTGGCGCGCCCGCTTGATGCCCGCACGGGCAAAGTCGCAGCGCATCATCAGGTTTTCGCAATTGAACGTGGCGAGGCGGAGTTCAGGCATCGGGACGTGATGCGTTCAGCTCAGACCGGGGTCAATGCTTCGACTGCCGCGTCGGAGGATATGGGGCTTCCTCCGCGCCGAGAGCGTGCAGCAGATCTAGCGTGGTCTGGCGCGTGGACTGGAGTCCTTGTCCATGAAGAAAGGAAAACTCCATCATGGTGCGGAGCGCCCCTGCGAGCTCCGGCGTATCGCGGACAAGCGCCACGAATTCCTCTTCCGGCATCTCTATGAACGGGCTGAGGCCCTGCTTCTGGCCGACAAAGACGGCCTGATCCCGGAACGTCCTGAATGTCGTATTCTGCGCCGCTTCGATATCTTCCCATTGCGCGCGGTAGGCCTGCAGCTTCGTGACGAAATCATGGTCCCGGACCAGGTCGAGGCGGCCGGTAGCCATCAACGTGTCGAAAGCCGTGCTGCTCTGACCGGGATGCAGGCGCACAACCGAAAGCGTCCACAAGTGCCGCTTGTCTTCTTCCGACATGGCCGCTGGAGTCGCCACGCCGATCTCCCCCCCCGGGAAAAACGCTGTGTCGACCGGCAGCTCGACCGTAGCTGCTGGCGCCAGGCCCGCCCGGTCCAGCGTGTAATACGCGGCGCGAGCATTGATGTCCGCCATGTCGATCCCGCTCTGCAGGTTCTGCGCATCCGCTTGCAGATCAACGACGATCTTCGCCAGGAAGTCCCGCTCAAGCGAGGCATCAGCGCGCGACTGGTTCCAGTTGCCGAGCTGGATACCGATGAACACACCCAGCACGACGATGACAAAATCAATCGCCACTGCCGCCCAGTTCTGGGCCTTCACATGTTCCATGACGCGCCGTAGCAGCATCCGTCTCCCCCAACGAATAATAAGCTACTATAGGCCCGTCTTCTCAGGACGGACAATTACCAATCACGCCGCCGCGCGTTCCGAGAATCGGGCGGCTTGCTGGGCGCGTTCGAGATCTTCGGCATCCGGGCGGAGGTCTGCCGGGATGGCGGCGCGGCCAAGCTCCACGCAGATGCCGGGCTGGATGCCGCTGCCGAAGGCGGCGAGCGTGGTGCGGGCGGTTTCCAGCATCACGGCCTCATCTTCCACCACCTGGCCGAACCGGGCCGCCAGCGGGCCGACGACGCCATAGGCGAGGAACACGCCGAGGAAGGTGCCGAGCAGCGCCGTGCCGATCATCGCGCCCAGCACGGCGGGCGACTGGTCGATCGAGCCCATGGTGCGGATAATGCCCAGCACGGCGGCCACAATGCCCAGCGCCGGCAACGCGTCGGCCACGGTGTGCAGCGCGGCGACGGCCTTCATGCGGTGGTTCAGGTTCTGGTGGATCGACTGGTCCATATGCCCCTCGGCACGGGCCGGGTCCGACAGGTCCAGCGCCATCAGGCGGAAAGCATCGCAGACCAGCGACCTTGCGGCGGTATCGTCTCGGATCGACGGCGCAGCGGCAAACGCCTCGGAATTCAGCGGATCCTCGATATCTGACTCGATGGAAACAAAGCCGCCCCGGCGGGCCTTGCGCATCAGCGTGCCGAGCAGGACCAGCATCGACTGATAATCGTCCCGCGTCCATTTTGCGCCGCTGAAGGCCTTCAGCACCCCTGCCCCGGCCTCTTTTGCCACGGCGGGGGAATTGCCGATGACCAGCGTGCCCACGGCTGCCCCGCCGATCAGCGCCAGCTCTAACGGCAGCGCTTCCATCGCCATATGGCCGCCTGTGAACACAAGGCCGCCAAAGACGAGCACAACAACAAGAACAAGACCAATCAGCTGAGGCAAAGACGCGTTCCTTCGCGAAGATTAAGCCAGTGTCGCACGGGGGTCTTAAGCCAAGGTTGCGCGCGGATGAGCCCAAATGCGCTGGGGGCGTGCCCCGCCGCGCGATTATGTCTATAAAATCAGAAGCTGAACGGAGTGACCCGATGCGCCTTGCGATCCTTGCCACCTGCCTCATAGCCGCCCTGCCCGCTGCGGCAGACCCGGTGCAGGCGGCAGGCGACTATCGCACCTGCGCGCCGGAAATCAGCGAACAGGGTCGCGGCCTCGTCGCGAAAACCTGCGGCACACTGGCCGTTCCGGACTTTTCAGGCGTGGAATTCCAGTCCCCCGGGGAGATGGAAGAAGCCCGGTCGCTGCGCGACGGCTACCTGCTGGGCATGAAAGTCTATGGCCGGTGCGTGTCGGATTTCATCCTGGCGCGGCAACAACCGGATGCATCGGCAGACAGCGGCGCCGCGGACAGCCCTGCCGCCGATCAGGCCGCCTGCGCCCATTCCTGGGCCGAAGACAAGGCCACGGACGTGATCCGCAGTTTCGGACAGGCCTGTATCGCCTATGCCAACCGTTCCGTCATGGACATGCGCCTGCCGGTGTATGAGGGTCCGTGTTATCCGGTGGCGGAGGATTCCGGCGGCTGAACTCAGCCCGCCATCAGGCCTTCGGTGCCGAGCATGGCATCATGTTCTGCCACCAGGTGGCCGGGGGAGACTTCCACGAGTTTCGGCTTGTACTGCTCCGCATCCGCATCATCGACCAGTTTCGACTTCAGGAAGCGCAGCGCCGCACGGCTGTCGAGCGGGCTCGGCAGGTCGCCGGAGAGTTTCAGGCGTTCGCGAGACTTCTCGCTTTTCGGATCGGCATTCGGCACGGCCGCAATCAGCGCCTTGGTGTAGGGATGGCGCGCATCGGTGTAGATCGAGTTGCGCCCGGCCAGCTCCACCACACGGCCGAGATACAGCACCATGACGCGGTGGCTGATCTGGCGCACGACGGCGAGGTCGTGGCTGATGAAGATCATGGCGAGGCCGAACTCTTTCTGCAGCTCGATCAGCAGGTCCACGACCTGCGCCTGCACCGACACGTCGAGGGCGGACACCGCCTCGTCGCAGATGACCAGTTTCGGCTTCAGGATCATCGCGCGGGCAATGCCGACGCGCTGGTTCTGGCCGCCGGACAATTCGTGCGGGTAACGGTTGATCAGGGCCGGGTCGAGGCCGACGCGGGGCATGATTTCCCGCACTTTCGCTTCACGTTGAGCCTTCGACAGCTGCGGCTGGTGCACCTGTAGCGGCTCGGCAATCGAGGCGCCGATCGACATGCGCGGATCGAGACTGGCCAGCGGATCCTGGAACACGATCTGGAGGTCGTCGCGCAGGCCGTCCATTTCCTTGCGGCTGGCCCTGGCAATGTCCTTGCCGAGCCAGGCGACCGTTCCGTCCGTTGGCGGAATGAGCTTCAGCACACCGCGCGCGAGGGTGGACTTGCCGCAACCGGATTCGCCGACGACGCCCAGCGTTTCGCCGGGGCGCAGGTCAAAGGACACGCCATCAACGGCTTTCAGGGGTTTGCGCCTGCCAAACAGGCCACCCTTCACCTGGATCGGGAAGTGGACCTTCATCTCGTCCACCGTCAGCACCGGCGCGGTTTCGATCGGCGGGGCCTGCGACAGGACCGGGCGGCCGGGACGGTCCGGCTCGTCGATGCGCGGCACGGCATTGAGCAGCATTTTCGTGTAGTCGGCTTTCGGCGCGTAGAAGATGTCGTCCGCGCCCCCCTCTTCCACGATCTCGCCATGGCGCATGACGATCACACGGTCGCACATGCGGGCGACGACGCCCATATTGTGCGTGATCAGCGCGATGCCCGTGCCGGTTTCGCGCTTCAACTCGTCCATCAGTTCCAGCACCTGGGCCTGAACCGTCACGTCGAGGGCGGTGGTCGGCTCGTCCGCGATCAGGATTTCCGGATTGCACAGCATGGCGATGGCGATCATCACGCGCTGGCGCATGCCGCCGGACAGCTCGTGCGGGAACTGGTTCATGCGGCGGGCAGCTTCGGGAATGCGCACATTCTCCAGCCACTCGATGCAATGCTTGTCGGCAACCTCGCCCCTCTCGCCGGTGTGAAGGGCCAGCACTTCGCGCATCTGCGCGCCAACCGTCATGTGCGGGGTCAGGCTGGTCAGAGGGTCCTGGAAGATCATGGAGACCCGCGCGCCGCGAATCTTGCGCAGCGTCTGGATCGGCGCCGTCAGCATGTCGGTCCCGTCGAACAGGATCTGCCCGGTGGCCGAGCCGTTTCCGGCCAGCAGGCCCATCATGGCCAGCGCCGACTGGCTCTTCCCGGAGCCGCTTTCCCCGACAATGCCAAGGCATTCGCCGGCGGCCAGATCGAAATTGATGCCCTTGACGGCGTTCACGGCGCCGTCGGATGTGTCGAACGTGACCCGCAGGTCTTTCACGGAGAGAATGCTCATGGCCTTCATCTGTAGCGGCCGCGGGCGGGCGCGCAACAATCGGGCGCATAAAAATGGCCGCGCCCGGGGAGGGGCACGGCCAGGTTACTAAGTCTTCCGCAAGAAAAGGGATAAAAGCGGAAGCTCAGGGAGAGATTAGAACTTGTAGCCGAAACCAAGACCGACAACGGTCGGGTTGATATCGACATCAGCCTTCACCTTGGCGCCGAGGGCGGTGGTGAAGTCGACGGTGACGTCGCTGTTGATCCAGATCTTCTTGACGTCGGCATTGAAGGCCCAGCCACCCGGCTGACCGTCGAGGTCGAAGTCGAAACCGATCTGCAGCGCCGGGCCGAAGCTCGGATCATAGTCGATGTTGTCAGCGGTCGAGCCTTCGTCTTCATTGTAGAAGAGCGTGGCATTCACACCGGCCCCGACATACGGCTTGAACCGGCTGCCATTGTCGAAGTGATACTGCAGCGTCAGCGTCGGCGGCAGGACCCATACGTCGCCGAGTTTGACGTCAGCCCCGCCGACGGCAGCCACATCCGTGGCGGTCACGCTATGCTGGGCTGTCGCAAGGATCAGCTCGGCAGCGACGTGCTTGTTGAAGAAGTAGGTGATGTCGAGCTCAGGCACATATTCGTCGCTGATGTCGACATTGCCGCCAAGCGCGGCGCCACCAACCGTAAGGCTGGCAGACTCGTTCGGCATCACACCGATGACCCGGCCGCGGATCATCCACGGATTGTCGTCGGCCGCTGCGACCCCCGCAACAGTTGTCCAGGTTGCGCCCGCCAGGAGCGCTGCACAGAAGAGGCGTTTCATGTCTTTCCCTCCATGAAAAGAATACTGATGGGCTGGACATAGACCCCTGTTTTTAGGGACAAAATTAGCCAGTTTGACGCGCGCCGCCGTGCCGCGCGACACGGGCGCGCAATTAGGTATTTCCCCGAATTGTGACAATTGGTGAGCCCGCGCAAATTCACAGAACGCAACCCCAAATGTGCCCCGGGATGGACCTGTAGATGGCCTGTAGACGGGAAGCGCGGACGCCCCTGAATCCCAACAGGCATGACAGGGCGGAACGCCGCATTCCCCGGCGGGGGGCTTGCGTCTGCTCCCCGGCCCCGCAACAGTGCCCGCGCTGTATCTGAGGAGCCCCGCACATGCCCGTTATGACCTTCCTGACAACCTGTATT